>JGI24021J15306_10000685_pt1 | contig 28323 bp, 10 predicted proteins | sample Ectturendosymbi1_FD_15306 | JGI IMG/M metagenome (IMG submission 15306) | reverse complement strand
GCCTGCATCACATTGACTCAATTCAACAACCATCAAGATTTACAGCAGTCATTCCCAACCCGAGGCACACGCCGTGTGAATAGTAGTTCGCCTTTCAGATTATAAAATTGTTATTTCCCAGGGAGACATCACCACTTTGGAGATGGTTATGTGGGACATGGCCCAAAAAACGAAGGAAAATAGTGATTTACAGTTTTAGTCGAGTGCACGTTTTCTGTGTTGAGTGTCAGCCGCACGACAAACTTCTCCGCACAAGATGCTAGTGATTTTTCACCAGCCAAAGTAATCAAAACCCTCGTGTAGACTCCAGGGCACCAGTATAACTTGCCTTTACGAGCTCTAAAGAAGAGATTGTTCACAAGCATCAGTAACCCAAGTGGCCGCTGAACCACCGGTGTTGATTGGGGATTTGGATGGACTTGAAATCCAGGAAAAGTACTGTCAAATACCAGCTTTGTACTGTCAAATACCAAGTAGAAAGATGTCCGGGAAAAGCACCTTGAGCAAAAATTTACCACCAAGGCACAGCAGTTTTTATATAAAACACGTATCTAAGTGGTAGTGTCTGAATTTCGCAGTCTAGTAATTTACTGTCAATTCAGTTCGATATCAGCATACCAGCAAGCAGTATAGGTATTCAGATGGAGGCTAAATCTGTTTGCCTATGAGACAGTCGCAAAACTGCTTTTGATGTAGCAGTTACAGTACAATACAAATTTCGATTATTTGTTTGTATATTAAGCTCCGTAGAGGAAATGCGACGGCCAAGAATGATGATTAAGCAAGTTCTAGGTTTCCTGTCAAAATCAAACCTTTGGCGGTTTGATTATTCAACATCTGTCATTCGCGCAGACGCGACGATGAATCAGAGCAAGACGTCCTTCTGATCGGGCGCAACTTGAGATCAAAATATGGCCGCTCAATCCGAGCCTTCCAATTACCTCAAGCCCACGCGAGCCGTTGTATCGCGGTCGATCAGTAACTATCGTCGTGGTCGCCTTGCTAACGCCAATCGGGTGTCTCGGAAATCAGGCCGATGGTAGCAGCAGTTGACTCAGAATGATATGTCAGACGAATGTCAACAGCGCACGATAGAGCAAGCGCCGCATTGGTTGCGGTGCTCAAACATGCGCAACGTACAGCAGGAAAACGCTTTTAGTTTAGGATTTAAACAACGTGCGACTTGTTTTCCGAAGTGAAACTGCACACGAATTGGCAGAAGGTAAACAACGAATACCGCATGCGCGTGTATTGGGGTGACAAGGTCGCTGTGCTAGTGCACAGCACTGGCAGCATTCTACATATGATCAGTTTGACACCTTAAAAACTTGGAACAGTCATTCCACAGAACTGCAAATTGAACAGCATATATCATCGTTCTAATTGCAGAGGAATTCCGATTTGCGGAACGAACACTTACAAGAGCAAAAAACATTTTACGTAAATTACAAGCCATCCAATTGCTTTCTTTCATTTGAGCTGCATGTAGCTGCAAAAGTTATAACCGGTAATGGAATTTAAGAGAGGTGGTAAATCACTCGTGGAAGACGCCCCGGTTTGAAATTTCGACAGAAAAATCATGTAATTTAAAATTTCGCAATTAGCGAAGCACTAATATGCAAATCTCCCCAAATATAGGGATTGATTCTTGGAAGAAAACATAATCATCACAGTTTGTTTTGGGTTTCCTGAACAATAACAGCATATAAATTATCAAATACAACGCATCCACGCTACGCGTTTATTTACAAGTAGTAAAAGTACAGTGTGCTAACTATCCACCTGCTGCAATAACCGCGTAACAAAGTGGTGTGCGTATATTGCATAAAATACCGCACTAGAATTGCTCGACTAAACAAATCGAAAAAGTAAAGAGTGAGTCTTCACTGGTGGCCATGCCGCCTTCAATTAAAATAAGGAAATAAATTTAACTGAAAACGAAACAAACAACTTGGCATAAAACCACATCTCAAACTATACCAATATTCTGATACTTGCAATTCCTCAACAAAGTAATTTTTCCAATGGAATATGAGCAGTCATACCCAACATTCTACGGTGAAGTGATTCTCTAACAACTCGAATCAGTGACTCAAAACACGAGCACACTACTTTTTACAAGATGACTCCAGGCATAACTCTATCGCACTGACTTGAACAAACCTGATAAATCGTTTGTGCCTTTACGGCACACACATCTTAGAGAGACACCGCAATGGAACGCAATTTTGGCAAGTTATTAAAGATTTTCTTTCATAATGGGTCAGCTGGAACAGCCATTCAAATCCACTTATTCCGAAATTTCAATAAATTGACATCAAATCTAGAAAACCTGAGCCATTTGGTCAACTTTCACACAAAAAACGCGTGACCATGATTTCATTGTCATCCCAGAAACTCGCGCAGAAGTCTAGGAATGATGACGCTATGGTACAGTCCTCTCGCCCCCTAGCGGGTTGCTTAGAAAATAAATTTGACCTCTTGGTAGCGTTACCACAACGCATGCGTGAACTGGGGCATAGAAACATCTCAAACTAACTTCTAAAACTGGGCAGCAGATCAGCAGTACTTGTTTTGTTAAAGCTACGATCTCTCAAACAAAAACACATTATCTCTTGCTTCGAGTTGTTCAGAAATTCACTAACGTAATTTGAGCCTGGAGGAATCTATTAATCACGGTTTTCACATGCTCACTGACTGACAATCATCAACTCATCCACTGTAACAATTAAGTGGTAACCAAACGTACATATAACGCGCTGTTTTTTTTGAAGAATAAAACAAATTGTAGCACAGTATGCTAATTAGAGCAGAGAAACCATAGCAATCAGTGACACAGCATAAAAGAAGTAAGCAAGATGGCACCATGCACTGTATCTGTGCTCAATATGCTTAGTAGCTGCTTCTGATGTTGGGGAAACGCAACCCTGTCCAGATTCAGATTAGTTTGTGACCGATCGAATAGCACAATTGCGCAGATGAAGCATATGGAAGTAAACTAAATGCAGCGATGCATTTTCTGTTCATTAAAGATGTCGACACGACATGCAATGTAAACATTTACAACAAATGGCAAACTTCGGTGACTGTTCACGTGCATCTAGCTATTTCTCACATCTGTTGACGCTGCCGAACCCCAGTCGACAGAACAAATGGCGGGTAATCTGGCTAGCGCCAGAAAATTGTCCAGGATCTTATTTGTCGTGGAAAGACATTTAACTTACCTGGTCGTGGATTTCTCGGATTGCACGCCATGTCATCGGCCAGCATCAAAATAATATGACTGAAAAAAACACAAATGATGCCTTTTCGGGCAACCGTCTTAACTAAAATTGCGAACAAGACATCAAAATACACACAAGGTCTCGGTGCAGAAATCCGTCGACCAAAATCACATTGATTGAAGAAAATTTTAAATGTGAGGTTCATCAATAGGGATGTGCAATTCAGAAAAATTGGTCATTCCAGAATAACTAAATCGAGACCAAAATACCGAAACCCAACCTGAATTTTTTAGCTTCACCAATGCAGAAAAATCGGCATGAAGACAATTTACTATTCACAACAAAAAAAAACACAATCAAAACACAAAGTTTTTGCATTACAGTATATTAGAGCTCTTCCGCCCTTTTAAACGAGTTCGCAACTTGGTGGCAGTTAACAGCGCACTGCAAATTTCCTTCTGGAGATGCTGACATGACAAGTATGCAGAGATATTTTAAAGGTAATTACTTTAACAAAGGCAACCGTTGAGCATTGTTGCGCCACCAGCCTGTGTCAGCATAATTTGTTTGAACTTTTAACTTCAGATAGCTTGCAATTTCTGGTTTATTCGATTGCTCATAACATGCGGTACGAATGAGTGACAAAAAAGGTGAGCATAAAATGCTGTGGCATTGCGCTGCACCTGTTTCTCCATTTTTCGTCACTCGCTCGTATCGCATGGATGTTAACAGCTATGAATGAAACAAGTGGAACAATTATTTGCACGTGTCATGCGCGAAGCTTTATTACTAAGGCAACCAATAGTCAATAAAGTCAAAATTTTTCTGCCTTTTTTTAATTTTATGAAACGTCCACAAACCAAATTTTACGCTCATACCATGAGTGACTTCCACGTTACCAGGTCAACAAAGTCAAAATTTATCATTAGGTCAAACTTATGTTGCAGCACAGTTTTTCTCTTCATCTATATTGTACTGACACTACAGCAACAGGTATCGATATGATTTTTGTAAGTTTAATTGCAATACTGTAATAATAGTGGGTTTGTTGCGACTTCTGGCGTAATAAAGTTGTTTTGCCCGCTACTGGGCGATTGAATATTATGTAGGCTATGCGTGGTGAGACAGGAAGCGTGTTCTCACAGTGCTTGGTTTGATAAATGCTCAATCTACTATGCACATATAGTGTTTGAACTTTATGGTGTTCTCAGGTTTGACTCTACTGTAGTTATTAATGTACTTATCGATGTATCCTCCCTAAGTTGAAGAACCAACTTTTTTATGTTTTAAAGTATAGTCCATGAACATGTTTCTGAGTTACCCACAACACCTAAGGCTGGATTATTTTGCAGTTGCGAAGGCAGGAAATTTCTAGGTCACAATAAAGTCAAAATCTGAAATTATAAAGTCAAAATTTTAAGTTTTTAGGTCAAAATATTGGTTGTCCTAATTATCACTAATGTCCTTGTGAAATATAAAAAACGAATCTCATCATCCGGTTTAATTGGCATTTTGGATTCGGATATTTTCGGATTCAAATCACATGAAATCACGACAGTTCAATTACTATGGTGCCTTTGGAGCGAGACCCTTCAAGATGTAGGTGTAAAACCGATACTTCTTCAATTTGTATGTACCACAATAGAATGACATTCACGCACGCACTTACGGAATGTTTAGTTAATGTCTCCACACCCGCACGTAACTTGTACGACGCACGCATCTATGGCGTTAAGAAGCTAACTTTGACACGTAGACATCGCTGTATGCTGCTGCAACAATGTCCAAGTAGATCAATTTGTAACGTTGGTTAGATGTAGGAGTGGGACGCTGCGAAGGACCAGGGGTCATTTGCGCACCAGTAGAAGGACTCGCATAATCACGACAACCAACAAATTTAGACCGTGCGCTTCCGCGTGACAAGTGAAATCGGCAGCAGATTCGTTTTCCAAGTATACCACTCGGAAGTACCAAAATATAAACCGTCAGCTTCCCACCTGTCAGGAATTCCGAGACGTTTGACACTTCGATAGACAGAGAGTGCATTGGCGACGTGTCGGTAATTGAACCAAAATCGGGATGTGCACACCTGGATGTAAAATTTCAACACTCAACACAGCCGCACGCGTTAGAGGTTCAAATAACTTGCAATTAGTGAACAACACGCGGTTGCGACAATTGACAAATCATCGCGCAGGCATAGGAAAAAATGCAGCTTACCAAAACAGCCCAATTGTTGGTGTGAGAGCTCCCAGAAAACAAGTTCTCTGCCTAAAATATACAATAATGTACATAAAAAGATCAACTTTTGATAAACATACCTTACCTCTGCTAAATTCTGGAGACACAGTGGTGCGTAGCTTAACAAACGAGGCCAAGTTTCAAAGTGGTCTACGCCCAACAAGTATAAAACCGCATGTGGTTTTTGATCATTTTAACCTACGAGGGCGGTATTCGAATGTTAGACTCCTACTTGACTGCCTTTGTGTTACTTCCATATTTAATAAACGTAATATTTCACTGTCGCACGAATCTTTCACCGAGATGCTAAGATTTCTTTTATTTAACCGCGTCATCACTATTCCGGAAAAATTTTTAAAGTCAAAGCATCTCAAATAACAATTTACGTTTCGATTCACCTCCTCCGGTCTGCATATTAATTGCATTCGATGTTTTTTTTAACAATCTTATGTGTTTCATGGATCCGGATCTGAAAATCACGATGCTCCAGACGAACTTTTGCTTCGAAAAACATGTAAATGGCAAAGTTTTTAAAGCTAAGTATCAGTATACAAACGAAAACTACAATGTAGTGCTTTCGTACCATGAGAAGTTGGCTCGTGCCGTCACTCGATAGCAAAAGACGTTCTGATCAGAATTTTAAAACCAGTTGTCATGTATCAGTTGCCGGAAAATATTTGAGCTTTGCTTTGGTACCGACAACCGTGAGTTCACAAAAGAACAACTCACCTCTTTGCCAACAGAAACGGACGCGAAACAAATGGTCCCAAACCAAAATAAAGCCAAAGCGGGTACAGCAAGTGTTTTCCCACTCGAGAGATCCATCAGTAATTTAACACCTAAACAAAACACGAAGTTACTATAAGTATCTTTCGTAATTCATACGAAAATATTGTTTTAATACACATATATGCAAATTAGTACGTAGTCGCACCATACCATCCGCTATTCGTTGCCTGCAAAAAGTATTATACGTATATTTAATCAATAGTACACTAAAATAGCTGAGCTGCAAGTTCTATTCCGATTAAATAACGTCTGACAACAACACGCAGGCACACCATGATTGTAATCAATCACCTTTGAAAAGTTCCCGTATGCAATGAAACAGTTTTGGTATACACTGCAATATTCGGGCTTTTCTTTATATTTGTTGCTTCTTTTCCTGTATCACTCACAACTTATATCCTAATCATACCATTCAAAGTTTTCGTATAGCATGCTTTTAAAATCTCATTTCCATTTTTTAGTGTTTATAAGGTTTTCCTTTGTTAACAGCCTGAATCTCCTAACTTACAGAAAAATGATGCAGCTGAAACATTAAATACTCAGATAATCCCTTTTAGGTTATATCACTATTTTTATCACAGGTTGCTCATAACACCTTCACAACACGAGATAAGGACCAAAATTTCATATTCAAATATACAAGGTAGTGAAATCCGGGTAATAAAATTATTCACAGCGCATACAAGCTTACGTAGTGAAGTGTATAACGAGGTAGACCACTATCTTCAGCTACATATTAGCACAATTTAACCGTTTCTGTTGTGAAAGTAATTATTTGTGTTTTACAGACAGTGATTTTTCACATGTTAAACCTCAGTTGCACTCTAAGTTTATCCGTGCTTCTACCTGGTATGCAGGAATTACCCTTATGTGTAAGGAACTTATCCTTTTAGAACAGGGGTTCCCAGCCTGGGGTACATGTATCCCTAAGGGTACATTTGCCGATCTGAAGGGGCATATTTAAGGTTAGCAATAGCAAGGAAAAATATATTTGTATATTATTTATTTCCAAATATTTATACATATCAAAAATTATTATTTTCAAATAACATTATATGCTTATTGTTAAATATACTAACTTTGAGACAAAAACGGAGTCTACCTTTATAGTTATAAAAATCTAAAAGTTATGGTAAAATTTCAGGGGATTTTTGTTATTTTACTCAGCTGTTTTTTCACAAGACATTTTAGGGGACATGCTCATCTGTTGAAATGCTGAAGGAGTGCATCGTTAGAAAAATGTTGGGAACCCCTGTTCTAACACATTAAAACAGTGCTACAGTGGCAATCATTGAACACAGCAACATGTAAGCTTCACCTGCCAACTACATTTCAGCACAATTAAAAACCTCAATATAGAACTGATCCACAGAACAATTGCAGAACATTTACTTTTATAAGTAAAAAACTGTTTGGAACTCTAGAACAAAATAGCTAGTGCGAAACTTGGAACAGCGGCATCATCTAAAAAATTGGTCACTTAATTGAGAGTTACTCAGCTGAACATCAAATTTTATTTGAGGTCACCATCATGCATGCTAGGCACTCTTAAGCCATATCTGATCTCACAAAGTTCTGGAGAAAATATGCACTTGCAACCAGGGTTGCGGAGGCGGTGTCAGAGTCGCAAGGAGTCGAAGGTATTTGGTTGGAGTCGGATTCCTTACAACACTAGGAGTAATTTTTTTGTCTGAATCCGGAAGTCCCATTGAACCATTTTTTACATCATACTCCTAAGTTTGGAATTCCTGTTGAAATGGTACAATTTCTTTTGAAACTTTTATTGAAACAGAGAATTCTTGCTGTGTACCACGAATTCCATTGATAGCTAGTTGCTACAAAATTGTTGACAGCCAACATTCTTCACATTATGTTAAGGAGTCGGAGTCTGAAATTTTGGAAAGGTTGGAGTCTGAAATTTTGGAAAGGTCAAAATTGGACGTTTAAACTCCAACTCTGCAACCTTGGGAATTACCACTACAGTATTGATCATACAGTTTTTCTTTCAAATTTGAATTTACAATGGCACATTCAAAACTCCTAAAACGTTTAGTCTGCCATTGCTGATGGAAACTGTCACAAAGAATAAAGTAATTTTCAAGGATGTTCATATTGCATCCATCGAACACAGAAATTAGGGTTGAATGATTCATGAAAAAGTTTCGAGATATGTTCTAAGTTAGCATACATTTCAAAACAAATTAGAAAAGGAAGCCAAAAATATTTGCAAGATCTGCAGACAAAACAAAACTGTGCAAAACAAACTGTGGCTTATGATGAGCTGACAACTTAAAACATAAATAAGCTTCACAGTGTTAGTGTATGCATGTGTGTGTAATCCAGATGAACTGAATATTGTTTGTTTGCCACTAGTCCAATTGTTTGCCACAAGACAAAAACAAAACAGACAATTTTGCCACATAATAAACACAACGGTTTCATTACACATTAAAAATATTCTATTCACAGGATAACACACACCACCTACCGTATCTGATGTCATATGCAGATCAGATTGTTGGAAGTTTCACTTAAATCATCCACACAGTAACAAATCAAGTCATTCTTAAATGTATATATTCAAAACAGTTGATATAGCCTACCATGTAGTATGTTTGCAATACCTGAAACAAAAAATAATGCTATTTTCTAAAGATGGCTTGAACAAAGTTTTAATAAAGCAACTGATAAAAATTGATGAAAAAAGATCCAAACTACATGCAATAAAATATGCACTAAGTATAACTCCATTTTGAAACACTAGCTTGATTAATTAGTGTGTTAAGACTGCATTAGCTCTACAAATGATGTGTAATCAAACAAGCGCCGTCAGCAGAAATGAATAAAACACAATATAAGCCTCACGCACATGTGAATGGCAACTATACAAACAAGCATATGGCAGAAAACTTATAACGTAAGAACAGAGATTTTTTTCCATGATTTAGAAGTGTTGATTCATCAGCTAAGTTTTCAATATCTTGCTTTGATATTCAGTCAATGCACCAATTATGATTTGCACTGGAAAAAATAGCTTGGCTGTAATAGACAGAAATGAATTCACATGCTATATAACAAAAGAAAAACTTATAAGAAACAAACTTTCTTGTATCAGCACTGAATATAAGCATCACCTACAAACGCCCAACGTCAGACATAGTTGTGAGTAAAGTACTACATTTGAAAGAACTATTATTAGTGAGAACACAAACAACATCAAATCCAAGGAAAAACACATAGATACGTAATTTGTTGTCACATCAAAACTCAATAATCTACAATTTGTAACTGTGCATAAACAACTACTTTTCAGGAACTAAAAACCTTACAATCCATTTCATGCCAAAATACTAATCACAGTTGTCTGCATTCTGACACAACAAACAGATATATACAACTTTCTTCATGCAACAAATGAAAATCGAATTTGAGTTGCTCGTCTGCATTTATGACAAGTTGTTTCTCCATGTTTTTTTGCAAATGGGCATTTGAGCAATAGCAGTCAAGGAAAACTGCAGCACTGTTTGACATGGTCAATGGTTTACTGTTCCATCAATGCCATTTTAATTACTCTGATGATTATACCCACATGAACTTACCATGCTTTTTAATGACATGCCTCCTTGTGTATAGTTTGTGGTACATACACTAGCAAATAAGTTGACAATCGTGATGGGCCAAGAAGTATCATGAACATATTTCATAATTTAACGATTATTATTCAGTTATGAGCAAGTGATGCTTGGTAAGCAAAAAGTTTCTGCATTTAAACTAATGGACATACCAGACCTTGATGGCCAGTAGCAGGTGTTGTTGACAGCTACCTACTACTGCCCATCAAGTCATTGTATTCCTGCTCAGATGTTTGTGTCTATGCAAACATTATATGAGCCAGTTCTTTCAATCCACTTCTAGACCGCACTAGATCTCAGGGCAGGTATTGAGTAGCAATTTGAATGACCCTAAGTTAAATCACAACCATTCACTGTGGATGTGTGGATTTTGAACTCTGACAAGTGCTATCACTATTTCTCTTGATAATCTGTATGAATTGGATAGACATTAACAGCTTAGTCAATGAGGGTGTCACTGTGGAAGTTGCAGAATCAGCCATTTAGTCTGTGGATGATTTGGTATGGCTTGTATCTCCTGCACAAAGTCTTCAACATGCACTTCATCAGATGACAGCTGCATGCAACTAAGCAGGAATGAAAATTAGCACAAAAAGGACAGGGGTAATATGTCTCTCCAGAAACCCAAGCCTGTGTGTCTTGCAAATAAGTGGCAATACACTGCAACAAGTCAAGCAGTTAACGGACAGTGACAGAAGGTTGATACACAGATTGGTCAAGCAAACACAATTCTATGTGAGCTTTGTTGCTGTGTGATCATAAAATGGGAGCTTACAAGGACTACAAAGCTATTAGTTTTCAAATTGGTCTTTGTTCTGATCCTCACCTATGGTCATGAGTCTTGGGTATGACTGAAAAAGTACTATCTCAAGTGCAAGTTGTATATAGAGATTGACCGATATATTGGCTAGGATATATTAGCCCTAGCTGATATATGGGGCTGATATTTGGGTTTTACCAATATATCGGTATTGGCCAAAACGTAATCGTCCTTAGTAGGTGTTAACAAAACGCTGTTATATTCCTCACGCATGCAGACAACTTGCACAAGAAAGCACAACGAACTAAGTCAAGACCGTTATCTTGCAGCAATGCAAGCAGGTACGTTTTCATAAAAAAGCACACAAGATGAACCATGGAACACACATCAGCTGTCGCAGCCAAAACAAAAGCATACTCATTAATCAGATTAACTACGTATCATAACAAAATATTGAAATTGCTGCAATTTGAAAAATTTTAGCTCATAAGTCCTGATTTGTAAAGTTTTTCAAAAAAGGTAAGGCATAGAATACATTATATTTTTGATAGTGAAGCAGAAAACACAATTTAAAAATTCTGGAAATATTGGTTATCTGTATCGGCTATCAGTCCACCAATGGCTGAAAAATTGATGAAAATATTGGAGAGATTTACTGTCTTACTTTATTACAATCACAGGGATACATGCGCCAATTCCAATCATTCTATGTGCCAAATTTGGCGCATGCAGATTGGCCACCCCTGGTCTAATCACTGAGCCATACAGAGATTTTTTTAATGTGGTAAAGGACTTATGATGCAAAGGTAAGCACAAACATCATCCACAATATGTTGTTATGAAAAGTGATAGCACTAAGCATAGCCTCTCCTTTTCAGGTGGAGTGATTGCTGCATGTCTGTGTCAGGCCTCTTCTACACAAATGTTCCACAGCAATGCCGTGCTCTGATACTAACTTATCACTTCCTGCACATGTCAACTCAAAATCCTGAGAATCTGGAAAGTCAGATAGCCGTTGGGAGCTATCACCCTACATCTCTGATAGGTATGTCCCCTTCAAAATTCTCAAGAGACTCATCTACACTTGTGTCAAACCAATCATCAACCTATTGATCCTTCAGGAACAGGCAGGCTTTTGACATGGGAGGTCGACTGCAGGCCAGGTTACCCTGCTGACACAGGACATTGAGGATTGCTTTTCAACTAAGAAGGCTGGAGCTGAGTTTGTTATCTCACAGCAGCCTATGACACTGTGTGGCATCGCAGGTTCACCTGCAAGCTGCTGCAATTATTACCTGACATCAGTGTTCCCTCTACGGTGCGCAACTGTGCAGTACCACCTGACAATTTGCGCAGTGCTATCTCATTCTAGCGCACTTCCAACATTCTAAATTTAATGCGGTGTATATATATCGCATAGTCCTTTTAATGTTGGGAACGCTTCACTCTTTGTGTCTGCATGGTTGCACAGTTGCATGCGCTTCGTGCGCAACAAAACAAGTCTAGAATTTTCTTAGAGGGAACACTGCCTGACATACACATGATCTGCATGATCATGGAGATGGTTAGTAATTGCAGCTTCACCCTCACCACCAGAAATGGCAAACGGAGCAGGTTATAATGCCACAGGGATCTGTCCTGTCACCCCTTCTCTTCAACATCTACATCTCTGACCTGCCAAACACCAATCTAGCAATCATGCATGCTGATGTAGACTGACAGGTAGTGGAAAGACATGGCAACCATAGGTGAAAACCTCCACACCTGGAAGCAAAATCTCAGCATTACAAAAACGATGTCAGCAACCTTCCACCTGAACAACAAGGAAGCTAAACGTGGGCTAAAAGTCAACTACAACAACAAAATCCTGCCCTTCTGTTCCAAACCCAAATACCTTGGAGTAACACTGGACAGGTCACTCACATACTGCTGACACCTTGAGTCACTTTGTAAGAAGCTTACATCACGCGTTGCACTTTTGAGGCAGTTTGTTAGCTCTGGTTAGGGTGGTTCAGCAACAACATTGCAAACAGCCACCCTAGCCCTACATTCAACTAGAGATAGAACGATATATCAACACTAGGCTGATATATGGGTTTCACCGATATATCATTTATAGGCCAAAACCGCTGATTTTATCAGCCTCCGTAGGTGTTAACAAAATGCTGTTATATTCCTCATGCATGCAGACAACTTGTGCAAGAAAGCACAATGAACCAAGTCAAGACAGTTATCTTGCAGCAACGCTAGCCGGTGCATTTTCATAAACAAGCAGACAAGAAGAACCATGAAGCATGCATCGGCCATCGTAGCCCAAACAAAAGCATAATCATTAATCAGCTTAATTAAAAATCATAGCAAAATATTGAAATTTCTGCAATTGGAAAAATTTTAGCTCACAAATCTTGATTTTTGAGCTTTTAAAGAAAAGTTAAGGCATAGAAGATATATTTTTGAAAATGAAGCAGAAAACAAGATTTACAATCTTTGGAAATATTGGTCATCGGTATCAGTCCATGAATGGCTGATATATCGGTATCGGCCTCAAAAAAGTCATATCAGGCAATATCTACATTCAACCAGAGAACTATGCTTCTGACTACTGCCGCAGTGCTCACACATCTGCCTAATTGACACAACCATCAACGACGCCTTGTAAATTGTGACTAGATGCTTGCGTCCTACACCACTGAACAACCTTCCTATCCTCACAGGCATCCAACCTCCTGAGCTTCACCACAGGGTCATTCCATGCCAAACGAACCAAAAAAATGGAAAAGTGAAACCACCATCTGAGATTTTCCTCAAATTTAATAAGCAGATAAAACTTTTCATGCTAATTCCAACAAATAAATTTTTTTGAAATTGGTTCAAGTTTTGCCAAGTTATGGACCATACAAAATCACTACTTTTTGTGGTCAATGAAGTGTGACGACTAGCAAGAAAATTATCAACTAACTTCAAAACTAAATCATTCCCAATGAAATCATTTAATTGTAAAAACTTGAAACAAAGTTGTCTCAAGTACCTTATCTTTAGTTGTGAAGAAAAATTCCAAAAAATCCATGCGCTTACCCTAATTTTGTGGTTAAGAAAATGGTTAGTTATCAAAATCACTCATGCATGACATAATGAAAATAACTTGATGAGCACACATGCTAATTGGCATGTACAATACATCATCTCAAAGCTCTCATTGAGGAAATTTTAGTCTCGCAATATCCTCACTGCTTATTTTGTATCTTTTGAATAAACAACTCACAAAGTTTATGCATAAGATTTCAATGCAGTTACACTTTAAGTACTTCGGGTTAGTATTGTTGCGATCAGAAAGGCTGAGCAGCAAGCGTGCAAAGCTTCACACTGTGGCAGTAAGCAACAATAGAGATCAAACACCACAATTACTCAATTATTGCTTGTTCGTGCCACATATATGGGTGTTATTCTTCATGCACATCCTGTTCTTGGTGAATCGCACATTGAACACAATGCCAACTAAGAACATCCCCTCCTTTTCACAACAAACCGCACATTCTTTTTGTGAAGGTTGCACCTAGCATGACCTTCACATCCTGGTCACAGCACCACTTTGTTGTGATCGGAAAGCCCAAGTGGCAAGTGCGTAAAGCTTCACACTGTGGTACTAAGCAACAATAGAGATCACACACCACGATCACGATTATTGCTTGTACGTGCTGCACATATATGGGTGTTATTTTTTGCGCATACCTAATCCATGGTAAATCACACATTCAATGCAACGCCAAACAACAGTATTCACAAGTAACATAAATGCTGTTTTACTTATACTCATTATAGAACCAAGCTATGCAAGTTTCAACAATACACCTAGGTAGGGGGCCCGGCATCAGTCTTTGTAACCCCAGGTAAAATTTCCCTCAAAGGCCCTGTAGCCACATGACAGTAGCCCGGAGGTTTACAAAGGACCAGGTGGCATGACTACATCTGTGGCCTAACTAGGTCCTGTCCTGCATGGAGCCATAAACTATCAGCAGTTCTTGAAAATTGGGAGGTATATTGAGTCCTCCTAAGGCTACTGACCCCACAACTTCTCCAGTGAAAAAGCAGGTATGAAAATGAATGAATAAATTGAACATTATAAGTGTCAGAGACAACCCATGCAGTTAAACAGAGCGTAACAGTTCATGAAAGATTAAGGAAGGCCGAGAGTTTCAATGTATTCTGAATCTAGAAAGTTTGTTACACTTGTCTCTGGCACTCGTCATCACCCATGTGTGTTATCTCCAGAGCAAAAGTACCTTGGTTAAGCCGCTACCTAACTCAGGTTTTCTTAGCAGTGGCAGGTTTATGAGGCTCTAGGAAAGTCAGCCTTTAAGCTTCACAAATTTTAGTACTACCAAGTAACTAGCCACAGTTCGTCTTTCTTTACTTGTTTTAAGTGCCAACATTTCGCCTATAAGGTTTGTCTTAAGGTATACATTTACATGACTGATGATGCATTGAAAAATATGAAACGAGTTTCCCTGTTAATAAACTGTGATTGATTTACTTGCCACCATCTTTGTGGCTTATAACTATGAAAAATAGATACACTTGCCAGTTTTAATCACTGCAGAAAGATGAAAGCAGAAAACAGGCAGATTCCTCAGAAGCTTGCTGCCAGTCTAAAGCTTTATTTGTTGAATTGAACATATTAACACCTTTACTGTGGATTTACCTGTAAACCTTATATTTTACAAGTGGATTTACCTGTAAACCTTATATTTTCACGCCACTTCGCAACTCCATAACTTGTTATTCGATTGTACTAGAGTGTTCAAACCCTCCAAAGACTCGGTGAGTCTTCTAGTTTCCTATGAAAAATTTAGTTTTGGGTTTCCAGGGTTTCCAGTTTTTTTGTTAGTTTTGGGTTTCCAGTTTTTTCGTCAGCCTTCTAAAGTTTCTGGTTCAAACGTTATGGCCAAAAAAACTAAATTTGGGTATAAATACCTAAAAACCTTTATTTACAAGTGCAAGTAAATATATTGCAATTTATTTCACAGGGAAACTAGTTTTGTGTATTTAAAACATCTTCAGTCCTGCAGGCAGTAAGAAAACTTACTAGCAAAATGTTGATATTCTTGATAACATGAAATCTCTCTCGCCTTATTTATTTGGAGAATACAAAAACATCTTGCTTTCTTAACAATATTTCTATCGATTTTAGTTTCATATGATTGTCACTTTTCTGTAATATTGTCTTGAGTGCCCTCTTCCATCTTTTACCTAGCGTCCCACTCCCCACTACATAGGCATGCTATTCACCTTATATTTTTGGTGTTGTTGTTTTGTTTACTCATTGTATTTGATGTTGATTTGATGCATTTTGTTAATATTCTTTTATTACATGTGAAACATCTTCAATTAAAATTTGATTTGTGTTAGCAACAGGGCTAGCTGACTAGTTGACCCATATGGTTTTTCGCCAATCCTTTGTGATTCAACTTCAGTTCGCATCAATTTGCTAAACCTTTAGTTTTTGTTTTATATTTTCGTCAGCATGCAAATTTTAATTTCTGCATTTTGATGTCCTTTCTCCTCATGTCGTATTTGTGTTATTTTGTGATTTGAGTCACAAAAAATCATGAATAAATCATTACCACCACCACTGCAAAAACAAGAAGTGCTTTTTCAAGGGCTAAAAAAGTGTATCCAGCTTTTGCCACCTACAGGACTAAAAAATCACGTTGTATCACAAATAAGGTTGAGTTCATGATAGGAGCAGCACCCTGATGAACCTGGTCAAGCAGAAAATTTCTATTCCTGCTGTGCGAAAGGTCATTGCTTTGATTCTCACCATGTTTGGTTCGTTTGGCTTTGCTAGCAAGGATGCCACTTTTGATGTTATAATGTCAGATTTTATGTTTCCACAATCTTTTTTGGAAGCGCTTTTCATGTAGTTTGTTAAACAGTTTCCAAGACCAGAAACCGGTTATAGTTTGGACTTACGGTTAGGTCTAGGGTCTGGGAATGAGGTCAGAAATTTTGCTTGATACGTTTTTTAGTCCTTCAAAAGCGAAAACCAGACACGGTCATTTAGACACTGCCAAATAAGAATCCAGACCTGCAAGTGTAATTATAATCCTGTTTCTCTTGCAAGAGATATCCACAAACTATCTACACATTACATTTTATTCTACATTTTATTACTCATGCTACCACTGATAACCGTTTTCGCTTTAAGCCACACCATGGCACTGATATGTATTTCTGCTCAAACATACAAAGGCACCCTAGTATTTGCAATGTTTTTGGGTGCATCTAAAGCATTTGATGAAACTAAACTAATACAAAAAACTAACAGTTCACAAAACTAATTAAGCACAATGTACCTACATGCATAATCATGTTGGGGAGTTAATATAGAAACAAGACCATGCAGGTGATACACTTGTTTCTAAGTCTCCTTTATGACAACATGGTAAAGCAAGAAGAGTTTTAAGTTATGTGTATTTAGTGTTTACCTTGATGGACTGTCACTTCAATTGGGTTAAACAAAGTGAGTGGGATACACTATGGAAAACAAATGGTTAGGAATCATGTCTTGTTTGCTGATGATATATTTATTCATTCATTCGTGTTTATTTCTGGAAAGTAGTCCAACACTGAAAACACCACATATAGTCAGCACAGTTATATCATACACAACAACATAGAACTTATTTCAAATAAAACAAAGCTAAGTCACTCCACAGACATTGAAAAAACAGGTGTTTTTCTAGTTAGGTACCTTTATATCAACTATGTCCAATCAAAATGCCTCGCTAAGCCAAATATTATGCCACTAACTATCTTTGTGAGGGTCACATACTGAATTATTCATTTTAATTATAAAAAACTGAAGTTTCGGCTAAAGCTAGTGAGAGCATTTGAATACCAACTGCAATGATAACGACTGTATGGTACTTTTAAGGTAGTGTCTAAACAATCGTACCCTGTTTTCGCCTTAGAAAGGCTAAAAACAATCGTATCCTGTTTTTGCCTTAGAAAGGCTAAAAAACATATCTCGTAAGTGAATTAGAGACTTTCACACTAGTGTCAATGTGGTTGAGCAGTAAATAATTAGTGCTGTTGCGCAAAGGGTTCCTGTTTCAAGTCACATCTTGGTTGTATTGGTTTATTTTGATAATGCACATGACAGTTTAGATTGGGGGTGACGAACATGCGGCCCACAAAATAATTTCGTACAGCCCGTGAAGCATTCAGGCAAGGCCAGCAGTTATTACTTTCATTTGTTGTTTGTTTCTGTTTATGAAAAATTTTTTTCGTTTTTAACAGGTTTCATAGTATGACTAAAAAGTTGTACAGTCCACTTACTCAGCGGTAACTGACAAAGTGGCCCACGATAGCAAATAGGTTCATCACCTCTGGTTTAGATGTTTTCACACAAGATTGTATGTTGAAAGTTTAGGACCCACTATTGTTGTACGTTCTTAAAAACTTTTCAAAAGCAGACATGGGTTTAGGTTTAGAGTTTTGGATTAAGGTTAGGGTTATATAATTTGGGGTAGGGTTTGTGTTTAAGGTTAGGGTTAAGTTTTGAGGTTTAAGGTTAGGGTTTAGGGTTATAAAAAAATTAATAGCCACTTTATCTTTTACTCTGAGAAGCAACTGACATACAAGAAGTTGTCACATATTTTGCAGAGGTCAGCAATTTCACTTGATACGTTTTTTTAGTCTTTCCAAGGAGAAAATCGGATATGGTCATTTAGACACTGTTTACTTTTAATCACTCTCAAACTGGGATGCCAAAGGCAAGTTTATTGCTAATGGAACAATGAGGGCACAGTTAGAAATCAGTTTAGTACAGAGGAATGCATGAGTAAAAATCAAAAAACTAGAAATTAGCTTTGACACCAAGGTGTCAGTGAACATGTGGAAATCTACCAGTGTATAGTACATGATGATGATGAACAGGCTCTAACCATAGACTATTGTACATCGAAAATGTTGATTTTTAGTTTATCAAAATAAAGGCAGGCTGTGATTGTATTACGCATACACAATAACGATAAGGTACTGAGCCGCACAAAACCTTCAACAGAACTGCATGCGGCTTGTAGGTGGACATAGCTGCTCTATATCCAAAAAATGATGTTGATAGCAAAATGATGTTCTATTTAAATGGGTCGTTCTTTCTATAAGTTTCATTCTTTGTAATGCTATTTTTAGATTCGTTGCTCAACTGAAATTTGACCCATAAATCCATATGTTCGTTTCACCGCAGTATGAGTGTCCTGCAACACCTTTTAAGTATATCTTGTGCCTGTTGTATCAGTGTATGTTGCTGAACTTGAATTCATTTTTACTGCGAGAAGACATAATTTTTCTTCTTAATAGGTCTTAACAACCTACAGGACTGATTGTTTGTGTTGTGTCTGCAGAAGTCAAACATCTTGGTGTGCTTCTACATTCTTCACTTAATGATAACAATGACATTCAGAAGCCAATCTATTTCTTCTTGGCAACAAGCAAGCTCAAAAGGCACCTTTGCTCAACAGCACTAAATTTTTCTTATGCAACAACACAGGCATCCAAAAAGCCAGATAGCAGTTTTAAGACATATACACATAAAACAATCATATAAAGCTGAACGATGGTGTCATTGCCATGACGTCATTGACATTACACCAGTTATTTATATCTGTGAAATAAGTGGCTAGTTCACAAAAGTCATAACTTTTTGTGGTGAAACCATACCTTGTAACTAAATACTTCTCTCATTTACTAAACATATTTTGTATACCTAACACTTTTTGGAATAATTTATGCTATTAATATTACTGTAATCTGTCCATACCCTTGTTTCTTCAACTTCATTTGTTGACGCCATGCATCTGGTTAGAAACAACTCATCTATGAAACTCACCTCACTATGATCCATGGGTAGCTTTATATTTATTCACAATTTATATGTATAAACATTTTTTATGGATATATATATTTTACAAGTAATAACCCAAAGATAGCATACACGACCCATTAACATTAAGTTAGTAATAATGTAGAAACCAAAACAGAAAGAGTCACACCCTGTGCACATGTACAGAGTAAAATAAAATAATTTAAAAAAAAACAAAAAAAAACATAACAGACATCAACATAACACAGATGATGGTGGAGAAGCAATGGGTGAAGAGTTGATACATGTACACATGAACAGATGAACAGATGAAGCAAGCACACAGGTGAAGCAAGCAGCAGTGAGGGTTATGAGGCAGAGAACAATGCATTTTAACATAATTCATTACAAAAACAAGTAGCAAGGGCAGAAAACAATGTTTATACATACAAGTCGTGAAGAGATATAAATTTACCCACAGACCATAGTGGGGTGGATTGCATGGACAAGTTGTTCCCATACAGATGCATGGTGACACCAAATGAAGTTGAAGAGACAGGTATGGACAGGTTACAGTGGTCAGCAAACATAATTGCAATAAGAGTCAGCTACTTCATGTAAGTAAGGGAAGTATTTAGTTCTCAGGTAGTTTCACAAAAAATATGTATACACATTGTTTTCTGCCCTTGCTTCTTGTTTTTATAATTAAATGTTATGTTAAAATGCATTGCTCTCTGCCTCATGACCCTTATTGCTGCTCGCTTCCTTTCATCTGTGTGCTTGCTTTACCTGCTCATCTGTACATACCTTAACTCTTCACCCATTGCTTGCCTACCATCATCTGTGATATGTTTGATGTCTATTGTGTGTGCTTGTATACATATACACATAAAACATGTATAACCAAACACAAAATACATTGCAGATAGATTTTACCAAGGTGAAGTGAAACTCATTATAAAGACCTCATACATAGTCATGTTACCAACCATGAAATATGAGCAAGAATATGTGATATAAGCACAACATTTCAGCACAAAAACAAGTAGCAAGGGCAGAAAACAATTTGTTTAAAATAAATACAAAATACACATCAACGTAACACAGATGGTGATGGGCAAGCAATGGGTGAAAAGTTGAGGCATGTACAGATGGCATCGGGAAGTAGATGCAAGCACATATATGTGAAGGACGCAAATAGCAATACGGGTCATGAGGCAAAGAGTACTAATGCAATTAGAAATGTATCATTTCAATACAACAAGTAACAAGGGAAAAAAACAGTGTTCATAATCATACATATAAATCATGAAGAAATATAAATTTACCCACGGACCATAATGGGGAGAGTTCCATGGATGAGTTATTTCCAACCAGATGCATGGTGTCACCAAATGATGTTGAAGGGACAAGGGTATGGACAGATTACAGCAATATTAGCAGTAAACATTAGTGCAATTAAGTGTTGTAAAGTAGGCCTACATGAAAAACAAATATGTCATGTTTAGTAAATGAGAGAAATGTTGAGTTCTAAGGTAGAGTTTCACAAAAAAGCACAACTTATGTGAACTACCCACTTATTTCACAGATATAACTGATGTTATGTCAATGACACCATCGTCCAGCTTTATTATGATTGTGGCCTATGCCACAGCACTAAAAATACTTTGATAGTGTCTATTTTACCAGCGATATTCTGGCGGCAACAGATCAGCTGAAGCAATTGCACCGCCAGGCGAAGATTTGGTCTCGTGGCATGACGCAATACTAAAAGGTCATTTTGTCAAGAAAACGTCGTCCTGCTCATGGTGTAATGGTTACGGTTATGTTATGGCTGCTAATGCTAATGGTTTTCGGTTCGACTCTCACATTGCCGACTTTCATTTTTTTTTTGCTTTTTTTCAGGCTCCGCTAAGGTGTTACGTTTAGGGGTTAGTGTTGTTGTTACGTTAGGGTTAGGTTTGGATTAGGGTTAAGATTAGCTTAGTGTTAGATTAGGCTTAGGTTAGGGTTAGGGCTAAGGTTAGGTTGTAGGATGATCTTTTAGTTACATTTACTTCGTTTCTACCAAGCCTTTTGCTGCTGCCATCTTGGCGGCAAGACACTGCCAAACTTTGTATTATGGCATTGGCATGATTGCATGCCTGCCAACTCAGAATGGCTGATTTATTTCTCTGTATTCTGAGCAGTTAAGAATAGTGCGGCATCCAATTGTCAAACGCAGAAGCATTATCATTTGGTCAGTTTAAACGGAATTCAAATCAGTTTAGAGGCAAGATCAGAAACCTTGAACCATCACGAAGACACGAATCCAATCATTATGCCTGACATATTTTGAAGTTGGTCACGTGAATGAAACAGATTGCACCTTCAGGACGCACGTGACAACAACACGGAGTTAACAGCTGATCGTTCAGCGCACGGATTACCTTAGTTCCATTTCAGATTTCCAATTTTCATAGCACGTAATCATAATCAGCACCCAGGAGTAATGGCTTGACTGGAGTCAGTGACTCGACTTGAGTCACGGATTTTAGTGACTCGAGTCCAGTCATGTTTTATACCAAATGACTCGACTCGAGTCACATTGAATGGCTCAGGACTCAAGCTCAGTCATTTTCACAAAACCTACAAACGTCTATTGACATTTAACGAACACCATAAGTTGGCACAGAAATAAATGTTCTTTTTGTTTCAGTGATGCACAATGATTATTGGCCAAACTTTTCTGTTGTGACCAACTAACCGTGTCTCCTAAGTCCGATTATTGATACGTTTGCGTTTTAGAATCAGGTGATCCACCTGACACTAAAGTAGGGCTGGGACTTTGCTTTTCACTGTAGAGATGGCATGGACCGCTAAAATGGCAGTTAACGGCAGGTTTTCATGGGACAGTTAAGCGCGCAAACACTTTTATTTTTTCTTCGGTGCTGCTAAAGTCCAATCACTTTTTGAAGCACGTAAGTCGATGTTGAGGAAATTTTTTTCAAGACGTCAGTTGTCATCATCATCGCCCTCTGGTGGAATTTTTGTCGGACTTTCATACTGTTTTTTTGAGCCTGTCAGTGAAGAGCGAACAACGCACAATGCATTGCTTGTATGCCGTGCAGAGGGGAGCATGGAGAGCAGAGATGATCGGATAGTGGTTTTTAACTATCCGATGCTATCCTGTTTTTGAAAAATGATATCCGTATCCGATCCGAATCCTGTTTTGGTTGAAATCATACTATCGGTATCCGAAAACTATCCGAAAGTGTATTATGATGCACAACATACGTTTTTGTGCTTTGTCTATTTTGCCTCATGAGGAAAAATAACTTCTGGAGTTATTTTGCCTTCAGCTGAACATGACTGGTTGAAGCAGTCACATGACAAGTTTGGATCGCACGTCCTGCTCAGTTGAACATGACATCTGTAATAGTTCAGTCCCACACACGGATGATGGTTGTCATGGTTTTAGGGCTGGCAAACAGTTAACAGCTTCTTATTTGCATTAAGTGAACTCTAGGCTAAACCCTAACTCTAAACACTGAACCCATCAACTTAAAAGTTGACCCTACATTTTGACCATAAGACCTGATCCTAAACCCTAACCAAAAACTCTTAAATCCCAACCAATTGTCTCTGCATATTGTATTTGTCACATGACCAGGGTTGTAGTGGGGTGGAAACGTGTAGGAACGATGTTCCCATTCATTTTTTCGGTGTGGGAAAGCGTTCCCAAGCCTTTTTGCACTAGCAACGGTACTTGAATATGTGAGATCTAAACGATTACATTAAAACATGGCTGCGATCTCTCAGATGTGCTAGCGACATGCAGAGTCGCACTGCTAGTCAAAAGTCTACAGTTAAACAAGAAGATCCAGTGTAGAAGTTATTGCAAGCATTGAGGCAAACGCTCACATTATTTGAACTATTTGGTGTAGCCTTCCTCTTTATTTGGTGTGGGAACGGCGTTTCCACATCTTTTTTTAGCACTACACTCTTTCGCATGACCACTTCAACCAATTGTGTTCAGATGAAGGCAAAATAATCCCAGCGCACGTTTTGCCTCATTAAGCAGAATAGACATTACGTGAATGCATTGTGCCTCTTTGGGCCCTGTCATGCTCATAAACAGAAAGTTTGACATATCTTGCAAGTTTGACATATTGTGTAACCTAAGTACTTTTGCAAGTCAGTTGCATTTAAAAGCAAACTGAATTTTTGCCACACAGTCCCGTAGCCACGGGGGTCTTTGATGGGCTTAGCCCCTCCGAAAAAAGCTCCAATCTCCCCGAAGTTAAATATGAAGCACTATAAAACAGTGATGTTTGTTCAAATTTCAGAATGTCAATCCCCAAAATGTTGGTTTGGAAACATGGAAATGACGTCAAATTGTGATGTCACAAACAGCACACACCAAATGCAAATTGTCGCTCGGCCTTTCCAATCACAACAAAGTGGTGTTTTGACCAGGATGTAAAGGTGGTGCCAGATGCAACCTTCACAAAAAGAACGTGCGATAGATGCGGTTCATTGCAAAAAGGAGGGAATGTTATTGCAACCTCTCAGTTGGTGTTGCGTTGAAAGTGCAATTCACCCCAAACACGATGTGCACAAAGAGCAACACACAAATGTATGTGACGCAAACAAGCAATAATAAAGTGATCTCTATTGTTTTTTGCTGCCACAGTGTGAAGCTTTGCCTACTTGCCGTTCGAGCTTTTTGATTGCAACACAAGAAATATACTACCTTGTCTTTCGCATGCCCAATACATGAAAATGATCAAAGATAAACATGTACTTGGATTTGGATTAAAATCTTGCGACATTTCAATATATTGATGGATTTGGATGTTATCATTTTTGCTTAAACTGATTTGGATTGGAATTGATGGTTTTTTCAACTTCTTCGCAACTTTCGGTTCAATTTTGGGACTGCAGGTTAACAGTGGATTGTAGCCACCGACATGCTGGGAGCCATTTGTTGTAGGCACGCTGTTACGTTGCCCTGAGCCAACCAAACAAAGAGTCGAACCGATGATCCTCTGCACAATAGCAACTGAGATTACGCATTTGACTAGGTTCACTGTTACGAATTCAACGTTATATATTGCGTATTCACTTCGCCATATGGATGGGCTCTGGCTGATGACAGGGGGAGGAATTTGGATTTAAACAAGATTCGGTTTTTGTATTTGCATTATATTTTGCAACATAGCTTTGGATTGGATTTGAATCTGAAAAACTTGAATCATTTTACTGGTATCTGGAAACGACTCAAAGTAACAGTGTGAGGCCCACTGCCACAATCAAGGGGGCCTTGGCCCCCCTGGTTTTTGAAATCATTAGCAAAAAAAGGTTGTTTTTTCAATTTCGAGGGTATGAAAACCAAATTTCACCACTTTTGGCCCCCCTGGAAAAAAACTTGGGAGAATCCCCTACAGGCCCCCCCTGGAAAAAATCTTTCCGACGCCCATGATTAAACCAGGATAAGGTGTCAATTTATTGTGCCCTGCTGAGCCCTCAGTGAAACAAATCTCGGGTCTACCTCTGTGCAAGTTAAGAGCACTTGATCTTTAAAATGTAGCATAGAACGACTAGACAGTCAAAACAGAAAATTTGCGCCAATCTTGATCATCAGTGAAGCAAAAAATGCTCATTTTTTTTGTGTGCAAACGAACTGTGTTTGTCCATCAGGAACTCAGAGATTTTGTAAAAATGACTTTGACTCGAGTCTCGAGTCATTGACTGTGACTCGAGTGCAGTCAAGTCGCCATTTTTCCCAACGTGACTGGAGTCCGGGTTACCAAAAATCGTGTATTGAGTCGAGTGGAGTCATTGACTCGAGTCACGTTATCACTGGTTAGCAATGATTTCAAGTGAGTCGACAGTTTTTGTGACTCGACTCTAACTGAACTCGAAGAAATATCACATGGCTCTGATTTGGAGATGTCACAGTATCTTGACACCACATGTGAGATAAGCAGGAAATTCATGCACATTTTTACTGGTATCCTATTGAAATGCTTTTTTCTTTCACCTGATGCTTTATTCAGTTGATTCAGTTGCTGTGAAAATAAATTATCTTTGCTCATCTCACACACATGTTTCACGGTTGGATTCCTAATCTTGCTCCAAGTTGTGCAATCGTGGATGATGTTTAACCACAACGATGTTACGTCAAATTTGGTGTTTTGAGAAATTTTTTTTGATGTTTGATGTTCATGCTACAAATTTGATGTTGCAAGCGATTTTCTTCCTGTAAGCATTAGTTTTCTTATTTCTTGCAAGATAGTTCAGTTGTTTGCATGTTAAATGTTTACCGAACGCCTTCTGTAGTTCGTTGGTGGTAGGTTCAGACTTCGGATCGCCATTTAATTTGTTTCTGCCTTGGCTTGCAGGTTAGGCTAGTGATTTCTGTACAAAATAGGAAAGCGTAATGTGTCGAAACAATAGTGTTTTTAACAGTTCCACGAGCTTGCGAGATTCAATAGATATTTCTAGTACTTACTACTAGTGGTCTACAGAACATGAACATCTGTATATGATGTAGCCTACAGATAAATGAGCAGGTGAAGCAAGCACACAGGTGTAGAAAGTGAACAACGGTTGTGAGCCAAAGAGCGATGCATTTAGAGCACAACATTTCATTCCAAAAACACTAGCATAAACAATGTTATATACATCATGAAGAAATAAGACAATTACCCACAGACCATGAAGTAAGTTCCATGGATGAAAGTAAGTCCCACCAGATGCATGATGGTGTCACCAAATGATGTTGAAGAGACAAGGGCATAGACTAGGAAGATTGCAATAAATAGCAACAAACATTAATCCAACCCATTAAGTGTTGTGTATATTAAAAGCAAATTATGTTTCGTAAATGAGAGAAGTATTTAGTTGTAGAAAAAGTAAAGTTTCACTCAAAATGTTATGACTTATGTGGCCTACCCACTTATTTCACAAATATAACTGGTGTCATATCATTGATACCATATTTCAGCTTTACATGATTGTGGGCCTAGGAATTAAGCTGAAGTCAATGTCTGTGAGGTCCTGGAAGTGGACCTCATTTCATTTGCCTTGAAATCCTCATATTGCAGCAAGGGTGCTCTTTAAAAGAGCAAATCTGAACTTTTGTCCTTATGTCCCCAACTATGTAGTTATTTTAAGGCAATGTGTTGAACTAATTAGCCTAGTCAAAGCCAGTGCACATACAGTAAAAAGAACCATGTTTTTGATTTGGTGGATATGATAATTTACATTGCCTAAATATTAACATTGTTAAGCTCATATGTCACTTATGTGCAGTTTTCGTGAGAATGTGAAAGGATGATTCATTGATAGTGTTGGTGAACTTCTTTCTTAGCATGTCAATCATTGTAGTGTGTACCATGCTTTTATTAACTGTATGCCAAAGTAAATATTACAGTACGTTTTTTGGGCTTGCCACTCGCATTGGTTAAATTGGTCACATGATTATTTTGTCTGATATGATTGCTCGAAGTAGGTAAGACCAGGTGGTCTGATGGCTAGGCAACACAGCAGATTCAGTATATCTTTGCATTTTCTTCTGTTTGTTGCAATGTTATCGTTACCCATCAGTTATTTAACTTCTTATAAGATACTGTACATGAATATGACTTGCTTGCTTGTGTATATTCTGTAAGAAGACAAAAACATAATGTCAGAATGAGCTTTTAATCTTGTTCTAACCCTGAGTACACCAAATACCAATAGAAATGGCTAACTCGAATCTACCTGTGCCAATAGCGATGAGTGTGAAAGGTGACCTTGCTAACAACTGGAAGTGCTTCAAGGACCAGTGGCAGAATTATGAGATCACATCTGGTTTGGCACAGAAAGAAGCGAATGTAAGACTTGTATTGCTGAAAGTCATGATCTGGGTAAGAACTGTAACGAGATTTTACAGAGGTTACCAGACTCTGAAAGTAAAACGACAATGATTGACATGCTTAAAGGTACAAGAAGTCAGCAACAGATGGTAAAAGTTATTTTTATGACTTTATGACGAAGAGTTTGGAAAAAGGATTCTGCATTTGTTTACACCTTTAACAATTTTGCCAGTTAACATGATTCCATGCAACACATCAACGGAATTTGTGCTAAACATTTGAGACCTAGCTAATGAGCCAAACTTATAAATTGCAAATAAAAGATATGATTCACTACAGGAGAAAAATGCATATCAAAATGGAATCTCCATAAGTATGATTACATAAAAAAAGATGTTCCACATTTACTTCAGATTCAACTTTTAGCTTGGCACATACCGACAGTATATTTAACACTTTGGCACCCGGGTGGATTTGAGGATTTTTGAAAAAAAAAACGCCTAAATGCAAGTGGCATTGCGCGAAAATATCTCCGCTCCAGTACGGATTACGGACCTGGTCGAAGCGTCAAAAGACGCGGGAAGTCTTCTAGTCTGCACTGGAAAAAAATTTTTTGCTTGGGGGCTGTGGTTTTTTTGTGAGTGACATCATAAGTAAAGAACTTCTAGGCCACCTTGGCCCACTTTGCCTGGCCCTGAGCGTTAACCGTTAGGTGGTAGTATTTCGCTGAAGTTTTTACTGGAAACTAGACTACAATCCGAGTCTTTTGATACTTTGGATGACCTGTTCTGGTTTCAAGTTCAAAAGTTATGATCTAAACTAGTAAAAATGTTTGACTAATTAGATAATTAATTAATTTGTTTATTTTAGATAATAACTTTTGAACCAGAAACGCTAGAAAGTCGATCAAAGGCTCAAAAGACTCAGACTCGAGCCTAGTTTCCAATGAAAACTTCAGCGAAACACTTTG
>JGI24021J15306_10000683_pt1 | contig 28335 bp, 19 predicted proteins | sample Ectturendosymbi1_FD_15306 | JGI IMG/M metagenome (IMG submission 15306) | reverse complement strand
GCTTCCGGCTTACTTAAAATTGTTTTAAGTAAGCCGGATTTCCGGTGTTGTCGGTGATGGTGTTCTTGCTGCATGTGGGAAGACTGCCGTTGAACATGAGCCGGATCGTAAGCCGTAACCGGATTCTGTTTGAAGCCGCCTTTACCAGGCGCACGGTGTGCGGAAGAGCTGCAGGGAACACATCCAGAACACAAAATCAAACCAGAAATTGTACAAACTCAGTCGTGGCGCTACAACACCATTGTAGTTATACAGCGCCAACAACAAACCACCATATCAAAAAAAGTTTCCAGTTGGTCTGTTGCTGAGTTGATGACGAAAAGGTACTCTCGCTTCTTTTTTGTACGTTTGCGTTTCCCTGAAATATATTTCGCCCTGAAACTAGTTTGTCTGCGATGCGAGCTGAAATCTTAGGATAGGATTTATCCAACACATATTTTCAGGAAACGACGCGACGTTCAGCATTGTCCTTGCCAAAATTTCATTAACAAAGAAATCATCAAGAGCTGTGAAGATTGAAGGTGCATTGCGAAAAAAGTTGAATATCTTATAAGTTTGTTACCAAAAAAGGATAAAAATGTGATATAAATCATTGTATTCCTGCTCACGTATTTTGTGGCCAGGAACATAAGCACGTACTGCAGCAAAACTGTCCAAAGCTTTTCTCGAGGAACCTCGGGATGTATGCTTTTTGAAGAACGATAAAACAAGCATAGGCATCATTGACACACTCCCAAAACTTCGTGAAAGTTTGTAGGAGAGTGAAATATTAGTCAGTGGTGCTGCTTCCAGGACAAAATCTTCACTGCCGATCCTCCAGCTTAGTTTTAGTTATGTCCCGGCGGCTTAATTCAAGGCACTTGGCACACCCTTTTCCAAAAAAGAAGAGGATTGAGGTGGTAACAGCTCTGGTAGTCAGTACACCCCCTCCTGTCTAGATTTATGCGTATGAGAATGATCACCCCAATTTTCTAAAACTACGCTCCCTCTTACATCGCCAAGACACTAAAAACGCACGCGTTAGCCGATGAACTCCTCTGCTGTAGGCTGAAAGCATTTCAGTAGGATTTTTTCACAATGTTGAAACAAACAAGAAGAGTTTGATCGCAGGGATGGTATTTTTCTTCCCCGAATATAACTCCTGTGCCTCTCATGGTGTTACAATAACTGGGTTCAAAATGCACTCTCCACAAGCCGTGGATGTACCCTTTGCTGAGGAAGGCACTGTTTTGGTATCTAATGGATCTTGCAGCATTAGGTTTGCCGTGAAGATTCCGGATGGTTTGCCCGAACACTTCGTTGACCTGCTTAGAATTTATAGTCAGTACATCCACGAAAGGTTTTCAAGACGGCACTTCGGGCTTTTTTCCACAAGAGGCTATGATTTGTGCGCCTCAGCGTATAGAGAATTAAAAGAAAGTTCAGTTTTATCCCGGCTTGGTGGACTCGATTTTTGCTCAGATAAGCACCTTTCAGCTCCAGGGGTATTTACACAAATCTCTGTTGGAAGAAATCATGAACGATACGTGCTGTTTTGTTTTATAACGATTGCGGAGAACGTGTATCGTGCTGTTCAGCAGTCACCTCCTCACATGCAGCACCGTCGTCGTTTTCCAACGTTTGCATTGACATCTCCCAAAAAGATTCTGCACTCGCTAGCTTGCTCTAGCGCAGAACACCACTAATTTGATCCACCTATTCTGGGTACTGTGCATTTGGCTTGGAACATCAAATACAGGGTGAGGTCTATCAACTTCAGCCCGAGCTTGCGCTCTCTTCCTCCCGATGCTACCCGTTCATCAACACAGTCTGTTAGGTAGGGATTAACGCCAAAGTCGAAGAATGTCAACCCAACGCCCAGCAACATTAAAATCACTACGTTAATCGAAACAGATGCCAACGGTATCCATGCAATATTGTTTGTTTTTTACAACCGATTCGTAATCTTTGTGAGTGAAGCGGCGTTCCAATTTCCAACCTCCAGGTAATGGCAAGGTTCCTGTGCATGTGTGCGCTTTAAAGAAAACCAGAATAAAAGAAGTCTACGCTTTTCCCATTTGCCTTCTAAGATGCATAGCTGGCGCAAAGTAGGGCCTCCATAAGTAGATTGCTGCTGGGTAGATTCCCGCTAACTTTGCAAGAGAGCCCCCTGCCTACGCTCGATTTTGGTCGTTGTTGGCGAGCGACGGCCAGTGCGCGATGGCATCGACTGTTTTCGCAAATTTCACGGCCGCATCATTTGTATGCAGCATCTTTTGCGGAAAAAGGGGATACCACGGGAAGTCTTGTGCATCAGAAGCCCTGCAATTGTGTGTCTGTTGCACGATCAAGCATATCATCATTCACCCACCACTGACCAATCCCTGTGTCTCAGGGGTTCTCAACTTTTTTACGATCTCGTACCACTTGGGCACCCCGTAAAGGCAACGCGTACCATTTCTTCCAGAACAACTAATTTGATCGAATCTTAGTTTATTCAGAAGAATAATACACATTAAAATAGCAATAAAAGACCACAACTAAATTTAATGAGATTTTTTATTTGTTTACCTTGCAGTTGGTCGATGCGTGACGTAAATTTGTTAACAACGCATTTGAATCTAATTAAGTATTTTGTTTTAATCTAAGAGCCAGTTTCTGTTCCGGAAACTATAATCATTTGTCAGTCAAACATATCCAGGACAGCGAGAGCTACTGAGAACGCCAATGCCAGAGGTAATTAAGGCCATGACCCGTCAACTGAGTGCGCTAGAGAGTCAATGAAGACACCATAAGATGCGGAATGTTATGTTCTTTCCGATAAATGGTAAAAGAAGATACCTTTCCATTTGGTATTTTGCCTGGAAGTGTGTCATCAGTGTGGTGTTTGTTGCAGTTGCATTAACAAGTATTTTCTTTAGAGATTAGCGCAAAGCGTAAATCTTACTTATCCAATACAGCAACACTGTGTGAAATTTTTTATTTAGCTTTGTAGGTTAAATCTTGATAGTCTATTTGCTTTCATATAACTTTGTAGGTTCAATCGCGATTTTCTACTCTAGTGCACATTAATAAGTTCTGATTATATACTGCTTGTATGAAAGTCATTTTTTGTGCATAAAGAAAATGACTGACAGCTGTTTGCGGTTAGGCGTTGTCCTCTATGACCATCTGATGCAATTAAAATCGCTGCATTTCTGACTGAACTGTGACCAAATCATATTTGTAACAATCCCAAAGCTGTGTAGAAGTAACGAAAAGGTTGAGAGCCACTGCCGTACACTGTTCTCTTTGAAAATTCTCATTGATAAAAATTAGTCAGTTTCATAAAGTAGACTTTACCATCTGTTAGTGTTTTACCCAATGACGTTTTTCTGAAGCAATTTTGCAGTGAAGCTTTTAGTAAATCCATTGTTTGTGCTTTGGGTTCGTTTGGGTTTTGTAGAAAACATTTCGCAAACGTATTTTTACTTTGTAGAAGCGTTTCGTGACTAGGACGTTGGTGCCATTTGCCGAACAATAAGTCCACCCAGCTTTGTGAATTATTCATCGTTTGTGGTTTTGATGCAGTTGAAGGAATCGACGATAACGACTAGTAACGAGCGAGGGCAAGAGGGGCACAATTCGCCGGATGACAAATCACTATAGGGGCGCCGAATCACTGCGGGGGGCGCTGAAAAGTCCTAACAAAGTCCCAGTACTTTCTTCACCTACAAGTGCAGTACATTTGCTTCCGAAGACCCCAGGTTCATTGGAGCGCCAAACTTGCTTCTTGCCCCGGACGCCATCTAACCTCGTTACGCCCCGGAGTATCGCAAAAGTTCACTTAACAAATGTGAAAGTTGCTAGCGGTAAATTGAAAGAATACTTTTTCTGGCTCAAAACGCTTGACCTAGTTCGTTTTCATAAGCCAGTGACATGCACTATGCCTGTAGAACTAGTTTTGGCATGAAAAAAATTAGGCTTAGCATTTTCTGAAATCCTGATTGCTGTATAAGAAAAGGAATGCGCTGTGTTGTCATTTACTGAAATTTCTGCTATAATACAAAATATACAGTAGTTCTGAATTGTATTTGCCATTAAAATTTGTCAAAAATGTCGCTTAAATTCACTTACTATTTTTTCTTCAATTAATTAGGTAATGGTTTAATCATAATCTTTTGTGAATCAAATCACGAAGTAACATGAATGCAGCAAGAGAAAAAGAACAGCATCAAAATGCAGAAATTAATTTTATGTTGATGAAAATATGAAACATCAGAGACTCAAGGTTTAGCAAATTGATGCATGTGTTCTAATATGTTTGAAACAAAAATGGTTGGCGTGAGACCATATGGGTGAAGTTCTCAGCAAACCCTGTTACTAGCACAAACCAATTTTTACTTGAAAATGTTTCACATGTAGTAAAAGAAAAGCAGCAAAATGCATCAAACCAATGTCAGATAAAATATGTAAACAAAGCAAACAACAAAAATAGAGGGGGAAGCATGCCTAAGTACAAGGGAGTATAGTGAGAATCTGTAGAGCAAAAGATATAAGGGATGGAAAGGGCATCAAACAATATTGCAGCAAAGTAAGTGACCAGCATATGAAGCAAAAACCAACAGGAATTTTTACAAGGTAGCCGGATATTTTCATCAGGAACGTGTACTCCGGTGTGCTAGGTGTGCTGTGCTAGGTGTGCTGTGCTGCGCACACCCTGTGAAACTGGACATGAAGTGACATTTTCCACTTTGTACAATCAATGGAAAATCACAAAAACGCTAGAAAAATATTTATCTACTTTCCAGTCCGAAGGTGAGCGACATTCCAGGCGCGCATCTTGTACTCGACTGCTCTCGTATTCGATGAGACATTTGCGCAAGCTGCTTTTGCAGTTGTAAGTTGCGCTGTTCCAGGGTTGCGTGAGGTTCATTACCCCATTACCCTGTTTCTATCTTCAAACCCTGGGTGTGCGACATTCTAGGCGTACACCTACAGGGCTGGAAACCTCGTAAGCGACAAGGCGTTGGCGCAGTTTTTTGCAGTTCTGACCTGCGCTGTTCCAGGGCCGAGTGTAATTTCCTTGTTGCTTCGTTCTAACAAGCCTGAGTGTGCGCTATTCCAGGTGCATACCTTCTGGCCTCGACTGCACGTATTCAAAGAGACATTCATGCAGACTATTCTTGCAGTTGTAAACTTGGCTGCCGTAGGGCTGAGTGTGTCTTACGCCATGGTTTTACCGTTCAATATGATATTTTTGCAGTTATGACTGCTTAATCGTAGCATTGATTGTATTTTGCACCTGCATCCAAAGTTGGGTACTGGTAGTTTAAAGTCAATACAATGACATATTAAGTTATACAACAATGAATAAGGACAGTCGAAATGGCGTGCAGAGTGGGGGGGGCAAACGGAGCGACGGCCCCGGGTATCCAAACCAGCGGGCATCCAAAGAGTGAAATTACAAAATTTAAATGTTGTAACTAGATGATTTTTCCTATTTTAAGGCCACTAACACATACTGCATGGATTTAATTTTTCGAAACATGTTTTTTTTGTCAACACTAGTTTTACGTATTCAAATTCCAGTGGTTCTCACATTCTTAAATGCCAGGGACCTGTACCCTAGGTGTGCTGCACACACCCAAACAAACTGATAATGACGTGACTTTTCTCCGATGCCCGATATTTTTGCAGTTGTGAACTGCGTTGACGTAGCCCTGGTTTTGTTCTACTCCCCTGTTTCAACACATTGCCAGATATTTATGCAGTTTTGAACCGCTTGTCTGAACGTTTAGTTCTGTGTTTTGCCCCGGTCTCCCAATTTGGAGCGCTGATGATATATGTTCATGACAGACATTGTACAACAATGAGTTAGGAGGGTGCGTATAGAATGATGTGTACGTTTTGTCAACAAACTTCGTCATAACGTTGGTTTGCAAACATGAATATGACGTCATATTGTGACGTCACAAACAGCGTATATCTAGTAACCATGACCACCATACGCCACTGCTCAATCAGTCCCGTCGCCGCGGAGGGGTCTTTGGTGGGCTTAGCCCAGTGGTGCCACTCCAAGTGTTTTTCTACTATATCTCTAGTGTTTTTATGGCTATCTAGTGTTTTTTTATGAATGAGTTGAATGTATTAAGTGCATTTAGTTTTTGTGTAATGTAACAGTAACCTTTTGATTTAGTGCTATTGTCATTTGCTAAAAATTTTACCTAATTAAATCTTAAATTATACAAGACAATATAATATATATTGAGCTGCGACCGCTGTGAAGCTACTTGGTCATCTGTTCAAAATTTCAGTGACCTGTCTTGTACAAACAAACATAAATGCTGCTGTTATCTCCCATTTTCTTTGTCTCTGGTTTACAATGAGTTGTACAATGTCTATGGTTGGCATTGAAACGCATTTTGTGGGCATTTTCACTGTGTGTAAGTTTGCGTTTGTAATCTAGTGTTGCTTTGAGAATCTTCTGTTATTTTTATCATGAAATCTAGTACGTTTCCGTAACAACAGAGTGGCAACACTGGCTTAGTCTCCCCAAACCAAGCTCCAAGGCCCCCCAAATTGAAACGTGATACACTATAAATCAGTGGAGTTTTGGTTAATTTTATTATGTCGAGCTCCTCCGCACAAACGCAAAGGCTCCCTTTTGAAAAGTTTCAGGCGACGGTTCTGTGCTCAAAACTAGAATTTCGTAGGGGGCATACAATCAAGCAGTCGCCCCGTGCACCACGAGACCTCTGCACGCCACTGGGAGAGTGCGTGTATAACGATATGCACTGTGCCAGAAAAAACGTTGGATTTGACACGTGATTTAACATCGCAGTGTTACGTCACAAACAGCGCACACCCAGCAACAACGAACACCATACGCCACAGGTTTTCGTATTGTTTTCCAAATGAATGAGGTGAGAGAGGTTTCAAATCACACAAAAGTAGATTATGCCAAGGTCTGATGAAGGTACGGTTTCGAACACAGAGCGTCGCAGTAAATGCGTTTCAAATTTGCTGACTACCTTCTCTTACACAATTTTTTCCTAAAACCCATAGAAGCCATTACCTGTTTGCGACTGGGAAGTACAACTGCAAATGAGAGGTGTAGCAGCACTGCCTCTACTGGCGACGAATAAAAGGAAGTGACGCGAGTCTTCGGCTCGCTGCGAACAATTACAGCGCTGGGTTAATGAAAGCGTCACAATCCGACTGCAGGCTTTGTGAGACGAGCTGCTGCTGCGCGGTTTCATCGCTGCCTCCTTTCTGGAAGCCCTGCTCATGTTCGTGAGGAAGAACACATTTGAATCGAAGCAGAAAGTTCTAAAGACTTTGTAAACAAAGACATCGTGAAGTTCAAGTTCGGCATTTATCGCAGTTCAGGATCACTTCAGGCTAGTTCAAGTTTGAAGGTCGAAAGCAGGCGTGGGATTATGTGCTTGTGCTTTTAGAGCACGAGACGATAATTCCACGCCCTAGCAAGAATCGCTTGTGACAGGCAAGGAATCTGCTGAAAATATCTGCGAGGGCCCAACCATTCTTACTACGTTTCACACCCATTGAGCTAGAACAAACGTCCTGGCAGGTGACATGTGTTTTTGTTTTTTGCATCACATAACCAACCACGCTGTTGTCTCCTCAATACGGTGCGTGAAGAAAGACGTGCTTTGTGAAGACATCTAATGTTTCTGAACTACTTTTAATTGAATCGAGCACGGACAGACATTCACATTTGGTTATTGATGCTAAAATCACTAATAATAGCAGTTGTTTGAAAAGAAAATAAAGGGACTTCTTATGGATTCGGTGTAACCGTAAGGGGTTCCTATATCCATCCCAAGGGCTCTGGACAGGTTTCTGTCAGAACTATAGTAGGCCTACGTTTGTTGAAATAAAAATTTTCGTCGTACAAACCCCGAATCTAATTTAGGTCTTTCGTATTAAAAGGGTTAGTCATATATTTCTAATCGCGCTGTGTTACAAATGTGTGTGAAAGCATTAGCTTTCTCTCTCTAGGGAGGTAACTTGATTTAAAGGGTTTTCCTGCCGAGCATTACCTACGAAACTGATTGAATCAACTCTCAGTCTCAGGTTGAGTGTGCTAGTTTAGTTAGCCTCTCGCAGTGCCCTGCATGCTGCTTTAGTTAGCCTCTCACCATGTGTGCTACCACTCAGTCAAGTGTGCGTATAGGCTGTTTATTTAGCTTCTCCAGGCCTTGGAGAGAGTCTTTCATCTGACCTCGTCAACTGTGGGGGACGAGTGGTTGGTAGTGGTACTCGATGGGTTTTTTGATTTTGTGAGTTCTGAATGAACGCTTGCTCATCTGTTGTTGTTGGCTAGGCGTCGTCTGATGTGTGGCCTTGCGCTGGTTCGCGTAACTGTATTGTGATGTGACTTGCATCTGCGTTCGCGTTTGATTACATGCGCAATGACTTCATCGTCGGTAAACACGTGGTAGGTCACAGGAGGCTCGTTGATCTGTAGGTAACATTACAATATTGCATTGACTGTGTGGTACATGAAAATTTGTAACTGTGGGTGTTTCGATTGCGGACGGCCAAAAGGCTGTGGCTATTGTAACGGCCAAACCCAGGTATTTTTAAGGTTTGACCTTGGTGACCGCTAAGAGATTTTGAGAGACGTATGTTATGGTTTGTTGTTCATGCATTTTTGTGACTCAAATCACGAAATAACACGAATGCAGCAAGAGGAAAACAATACGACCGCAACTATTCAGCAGTGGTTTTCAACCTTTTATGCAGCGACCCATTTTGCAACCCAATTTAACCTAACGACCCCCTTCCGAAAATATCCTGTCAGGCATATGAAATGCAGTTGTGTTTGCAAAATAGAAAAACACAATGACTAAAAAATTACGTAAAATATAACTGTGTTCAGCAAAGACTCGTTTATTAAATTCATGCACATGGCAGCATTAGTGTGAGAGTCCAGTGCCGTATACAAATCACTCTTCCACAGCACAACTCATTAAAAACTAGAAATAACTCCACGTTAGCTGCCGCAATCAGATACCGTATTTACTCGATTGTTAGCCGCCCTTGAATGTAAGCCGCACGAAATGGTGCTGAAAATTACCGTTAGCTGCACTTCAACATTGGTTACCAATGCCTTCGAGATATATTCGCGTACTAGCACGTTTCGCGTTTATTCGCAACCTTGGAAATGATGTTTACGCTTTACACCACTACAGCTGAATTCTGTTGTCATAATCCCTCCTGTGATGTGCACGTTATGCTGAAGAGAATAGAATGCGAACAGAGAGTTTGGTCGATTAAAACGTAACCAAAGACTGAGCGTCATCTATACCTTTCGATAAAGTACAGGAATAAAAAATGTAAGCCGGCCGTTAGTATAAGCCGCACAAAACGATGAAAAAAAAACTTTATAAGCCGCGGCTTACAATCGAATAAATACAGGATCTAATTTGCAAACACAGCACATTCTTACGTCACAAAGTTATTCCTGCGTTGACAAACGCAACAATACTGTAATGGTCAAGTAGGCTATCGTTTTTGCCAGGTGATCCTATTAATTTGGCCAACGACAAAGAGTGGTTCCATATAAGAAATATAAAATATAGAAATAATTATGAATATTTTTATCAAAAGCACTCAACACTACAAAAAGGCAAACGACACCCACGGGGTCGCGACCCCAGGTTGAAAACCACTGATCTAAAGCGAAGTTTTAGTGTACAGTATTTTGGTGGTGGTTGTAATGCGAGGTTCTAGTGTATTTTGAGAGACCTTTAGATAAATTTCAGAGACCGTTTCGCTTTCTCAAAAAAACTTAAAAAAAACACTGGCAAAGATACTTGACTACCAAATTTTACTGAAATCGCCTTCCCTAAACTTACAGGCTGGATCCTCCCCTGCGTGTAAGTGTTAATTCGAATCGAAAAGCGACCTGTTTGTTGAACAGATAAGCTGGTAGAAGTAAATAACTTCAAAGCTGTTTCTCTATACCAGTGAAAGCAGTGTTGTTACTCACCTTGGAATGTAGCAAAAGTGCAGGTTTTGTTCAAGGCCTCAAAGTACTAAAGTGACAAGCTCCATTGATTAATATCAGTGTTGGATTGGTGAAACACAAGTGATACTACCAATATTTTTGATGGCAAAGCTTAAGGAAAGCTTTGTTAAACCAATCCGAGCAAGAAAAGTAAGTGCAGAGTGAAAATTCCAAATGCCATTACAGATATGAAAAAACGCTCTCAAATAGCTTAGTGCAGAGGTTCCCAACCTTTCCCCGACCAAGTACGGTTTCACCCTTTCGGCAGATGAGCATTTATCTCTAAACTATGTGAGGACAAAATGGCTGAGTAAAATAACAAAAATCCACTAAATTTTTAATCGAACGTTTGTGTTTTAGAATATTTGGAGATAGATAATATACGAATATATTTTCCTTGTATTCCTAACCTTAAATATATCCCTTCAGATTGGCAAATGTACCCCAGGTTGGTAACGCCTGGCTTAGCACAGCAGCAGAAGCAAAACATGATTAAAACCAAATCATACCTGCAAGGGAGGAGGAATCAATATATTAATGTAAAACATCTTTTTTATCCAATTTTGCGGAATAAAATTAGCTTTCTCTGTTAGTTCCCATTTCTCAATCAGTTTAGATTTGAAAATAGGAAACTTATATTTGTAGCTACTTTTTTCTAAACATTAGTTATGGCTTGCGGATTTATCCTTACAACACCTCATTCAAGACTTCCTTTGATGCTGATCCAGATCAAACAAATCGTGGTTTGTCTTTTGGCCACAGTGCTATGCACTTTATCAGGTGAATTGTGTTGTATGCATGGCTTTTACGTTTGTATCAAAATGTTTTTAAGTGGCCAAAAGCGTTGGTCTTGATTAACTGAAACTTTTTGGAAGGGTGGTATGTGTTGCGCTAGTTAGATGTTGTGCTTGCGTATTAAGTTAAATAGCTAGTGACGCTGTTGTAGCGCTTGAAGTTGCATAGGCTTGGCGTCACAAAAAAAACAGCACTTTGCTCGCAGAACCAAGTAAAATTGTTCTATTTTGCAATAAACAAGCTCAAGGAACCTTTTCGCAGTAGATTGTTGCAGTTGAAAACACTCTGTATCGTGCCTATTGCATGTCAATGTATGCCTGCCTATCGTGGTGCAAGTAGGAACAGTCTAGTACAGTGGTTCTCAAACTTTTGTGCACGTTGACCCCCAATTAAAGAATACAATTTTCTGTAGACACCGTGGCCTAGCCCAACAGTTACTAACACAAGGAAAGTATGTGTCATACTGCTGTACTACCAGTCTAACAACTGCCGAACTGCGACACATGCCCTACAATATTGTTTGTAACGTAACAAACAGAACAATTTTCATGATGTCAACACAATGGATGATTTAGTAAAAACTGTTCGAATCGAATGTACTTTTAAACTACTGTAGCTGAGATTTGATCAACCCTTTCAATTTTGTTTGATTTGTTGGAAAACGCCGTTTGCATTCCTTGCCCGATTAACAATAATTTTGAATTTGAGGCTTCATTGCTCCATAAGACCCCAGCAGTTATTCATTGGCTCCCTGGTCATTCAGTAACCCCATTCGACCCCCTTACTATTTATCGACCCCTTGGATGATCCAATTGACCCCTGGGGGTCGATATCGACCACTTCGAGAACCACTGGTCAAGTATTATACGCATCCGAGTTGCCTATAATAATGCCCTTTCGTCCACTATCCAGCGCTTCCGTATGACGATGTCTGAATGTAACAGATGGCTGTTGGTGCTTTGCTATAGTGTTTGTTCGTCTTCAGTGTCGACTGCGTGTGCTAACCAACACCTACCGTGGTGTGTTGTTGTGCCTAAGCATTTTTGTGCCTTTGTGTTTTTTTGATTGCCCCTGCGATGTGGATCATGTGTTTGAACCAAGCACGTAAATAAAAAAGAGCGTGTTAGTTTATTTTATTATGAAATACTAGAGTACCACGCAAAAGTAGAACTAGGTCTGCGAAGGCTTATGCATAATTCTCTATCTACACTCTTGAAAAAGTCTATCCAAAATAGCACAATCGCCGAAAATAAAAACTGTTTTCGTACATCAACGCCTTTGACAACTTCATGAAAAAATATATCAGAAATCGTTGATGTGTCAAACGACTAGTTTGCTAACAACCAAGTTTTAAGGCTACACGTATTTGCATTTGCAAAATCCTTTTCACACTAACTGCAATTATCCAACCTAGAGCGCAGCCATGCACGTTGCTGAGTAATGTGAAAGGTAACCGCAGCGGCAACAAGGTATTTGCCCAACTACCGGCTAGCTCTGTCCCTTCTGTGATTGCCACTATCGCAGAATGTCTACTCTATATGATGGTCGTTTAGTAAGCAATTAGTAACTAAGCGACGGAATAGTTGTTGCACGGTTAGCATTTATATCAATACAGTGTAAATTGCCATTTAACTTTAGACATATGCTGCTTTTTCTTTGACCGTCCAGGATATGGGGTCCACGTCCCGAGTCTCAAGGAATAACAGTTGTGGCGGTTTCGCTAAACAAAATCAATTGTGTAAAGCAATAGCCAAATGGCAGTCAGTAACTGAGCCTAAGGGATCTAATAAAATTTTTCGCTCCAACGTTTGCCATTTTCCATATGAACGTAGCCTAACATCCAAGCTGTAAAATCCCCAGTCCAAGATTAAGCCAAGCCATGCAATAACATGTTTGATCCAGAAAGCCAAAAATCACGACACGCGAAAAAATTAGTTACACTCTGCATATCTGAAAAGGCAGACTTTCATTTCTCAGAGCGCAGGAAATGCAGTAAACAGGGATTTGAATTGGATGATTTGAACAGCATCATGTCAGTCGAAGGACGACTCAGTGGACTGTTCACTGTAATATACAAAATATTTTCACCGATTCTGTTCGTTTTTGCCAATGCAGCTGGAGCAGTGTTGGCCATGCCATTTTATACAAAAGAAGCATACAGGATTTTTATGGCGCAGCATGCTGATGCTTAGTTGATTTTTCATACCCTTTATGCAAACACAAGTACTTCGCTATCTTTCAGAGTTGCCCGCGAAGTGTTTAAAGTACAGCACATCTCAGTTTATTCCTTGTGGACTTTGAACTAATCACGTGATCAAAACAGCGAACACTAAACTAATCACTTGACATAATTTAGTGTGGGACGTCATTTGGCGTAGATTAAGGTCAGGCTGAGGAACTAAGTTTTATTTCAAATATCCTAAATCGCAGACATGTGCACCCGAATTTACCACATAATAACAGTTTTCCAACTTCTCTGTCCCCTCGTAGACGACATTACTCGGCAGGTACTGGGTATTTTGTTGTTTGCTTTGCGAAACCAAAAACATTTTGCCATCGACAAGCTCTTGCTTGCAGAAATCAAAGTTGAGAAGTTACCGTGTCCAGCACCCTGTGACAACATTTTACTCTTTAACAACGCTTCGGTGACTTACGTTGGAGGAATTTCATATCTGTTAGTCATCAACAGACAGTCACTCAGTCACGACAAGGTAAGCTTTACGCTTAATAATCAGCTCGACATCGGGTCATTTTATCAGAACATCAGTCACATTTTCTGCCGCTTTTTGTATTTTCAGGTCGACATTCCACCACAACCTGAGGCTTATTCCACGTGTCATCAGTTCAACGTGACCATGACTTTGAAATACAGTACGGAATAGCGAATTCTGTGGTTCTTATAAATTTCTGTTGTTTTTTTAGAAAGATTGCTTGAACAGCGTGAAAGTTGTCGCACCTCTTAATTCATCGTTGTTGTTACTCTGTGGAACGAATGCGTGGAAACCGCTTTGCTATCACTTCAACACTCAGGTACATCTCTGCAAATCTAGTCCAAAGTGCTGTGCAGCCTATAGGTTATAGAAAGCGATTGTTCCAATGTTGCCAAGACTTTCATTAGGAAATTCCTTTAAATTGTAAGTTTAGTTACATTTCATTTTGTTGTTTTTTTCTGGACAGCTGAGATGAACTTTATTTTAAGACGTTATTAAACTTCCTTTGCTGTCAAGATGTGTGCAATGAATGATCTTCAACTAACTATCAGTTTCTTTCAAAAGTGTTTGTAGGTTTGAGATCCTAAAACTTTTGTGTAACTTTTGAGGTGTTTGCAGACTTCGGTAGCGAGTCCACTAAATAACGCTAAAATGACAAAATCAGCTGCGTGGATGAGTTCCGGACATGACGTCAACACGGTGTCAACAATTCACAAGGGACCTTCAGGTAATTACAACTACGCCGATCGATTGCTTGTGTTAAACGCAGATGTCAGTCTGCAAAAATTTGTCAAAAATATATGCCAAGTAAATTTTTGCGTTTTGTGCTTGGTTTCGACAACAAACATCGTTTTAAGTGATTGGTGTAGTGTCAGCGTTCATTCAAAACGAAGTGAAGGTCTTTAAACGCCGTATTGTGGATATTATCACTTTTTCGCTATTGTGTACAAAATCACTACTACTGCACTTATTACGTCTGTGGAAACTAACTCCGTCACGGCTATTATTGGTATTACTAACTCTAAGCGATTGCTAGTCCTTTTTTCCCGACACTTAAATTCGCTGCTGTAGATGGTATCACAATGACCATTTACTTACTGCCATCGTATGGTGCTTAGTCAGTAGACATGTTCCTCTAATCTCTGTCGTCTAGATCCCAGAAAACGTGGATTGCTATGAATACGTGCAATACAAAAATCAAGGTAAATTGGAAAAATCAATTGAGAATCGAAACAAATTATATATTTACAAGCGTTGCTTACAAGCCAAACTTATTATAACATATTATAAAAACGTTAAATGAATTTTAAAGTCGAAACAGATCAGTAGGAGAGAACGAAAACCTACAAAACTTGAAAAACTATTGTGACAAATTGCTATAATTTACCAAAGACAAGACTGCGATCAAAGTAAGACATTGATTAGTAAAATCCTCTGACAATTTTCACCCTGTCAAGATTTCCATGTGCAACCCTAATTCAATGCAGAATACTACATCACTTGTCACATAGGATGAATACCCAACCAGGGATAAAACCCGCTTGTGACCCATGATATCTTCACCATGTGCGAAAATGTAGTATCTTGTGACCTTGTGATACCTACAGCTTACCAATTGGAGTAACAACGTTTGGTCTATTAAATTGTACCGTGCGTGGGATACACGAATAATCATAGATTTTTAATGGTTTTCTTTGAAAACTGGACGTTAGGACTGCTCGACTTTGTGCAAATCTGGTGAAACACTGGAATTTGTTTCTTTCCCAGTGGCCCTGCCATGTTGAGCTGTTGTTACAGAGCTATGAAAACACTTCTTAACAATGGCGTGTCGATGGAGTTTGAAAACCTAGCTTTAGAAAAATACCCAAATGATTTATAGGCGTTTCTAGTGATGCCTGGCTGACAGTCCATTCAATGTCATAGTAAAGTGCGTACCGCAATTGACTGAATGCGTTGTGTGAGTTCAGAACTCTCCGACCAAAATCTGTCATATGTGGCTTTGAACTTACACATAGAGTCTCGCGTTTGTGCTTCTTCTCTGTCGCCAAACATCCAAATTCCAGTCTTGTTCCATTTATCACTTTCCAAACTCAATGAAGGGAAGATCGTGCACTTCTATCAAACAAGAGAAGATCAAACACTGTTCAGGCTTGCCCATGGGACAATTTTTCCGTCACATTCCATGGCAATTTGTGATTGTCCCATCCCGTGGGATTCAAACGAAACTAGTAATAAGAAGTATATCATATCATGTGCACGTCTTCTGAGTAGCCTCTACAAAGCCGTGGCTAAGACAATCCAGTCCAAACTCCCAATTAGGGGAGCCAATGAACATTGGGTGGCTCTTTCAGGTTGTCACCTCAAACGGACCTCAATAACTTTATATTTGGGGTTTCGCATCACTACGCCCATTGCTTACTATTCTGTGATCGTTTAATAATGATATTCAGCTTACGCACAAAAGGACCACGGCATGCGCGGAAGCCTGTTAATTATGTAAAGAGCGCCTGAAGAGTCATTTACGTCCGTTTTCTTGAAACTGCCATTGAAAACAAACTGACGACGTAGCTTATCTTTCCAAACTCTTTTGTGATCTTATATGGGAAGAAGGTTTTGTGCACATTCACCTTCCCTGTGGACGCCAGCGAGGCACACTCCTGAGAACCCGACAGAGATCATGGCGTGAGGTAAACGTGCTTTCCCTCGTCGTAAGCAGTTCAGGATCTTTCGACAGCGTATGCAGTAGCAGTAGTTGGGCAAAGTGGTCAGTATTTTCAGCGTCTGATATATGTCAAAGTAGACCTTATTCGATGCAAGTTTATTGGGGTTGTCTTTCGCTGAAATAACGCGCTAGCAAAGCAAATTGCTTGGGTTGCACGAGTTGCAGTTTTCACCAAAATGAAAAGCTATTTTCATTAAACTTGAAAATTGTGAATGCGACATTTAAGCCAGTGGTTTCCAACACTTTCAGTGTCATGGTTCGTTTTCACCTTCTGGCTGAAATCTGTGGACCCTTTAATGAAACCAATCAATACTGTTACATACAAGTGGTCTCTACGAGAAAAGGCTGTCATGCGCTTTGGGCGCCAAGAATCATGAATGTTTCATGGCACGTATCACGCAACAAATTGAGACTGTTGCATAACAATCGAAATGCTAAAGAATGGAATTGTGTGTAAAAAGCGTTATGGACGGGATGCAACTTGCATACCTTTGATAAAGTGAATAAACATGTGGGGGTTCATGTGAGCCAGATCTTGTGTTCCCTGTAGCCTGGATTCTGGAGTTGCGCTCAATTCGTTGTCTTTCGTAAACGAGACCACTACGGCAGGTAGTTTGGTATTTCGCTATTTTGCTTTCATCGTGTCAAAATCCATGGACACTAAAAATCTGTCTGTTGACCTCCGGTTGGGAACCACTGATTCAGGCCGTTTTGGACTGGTTGAATATAGAATAACGTAAACGGCGCATCGCTTTGCCCGAGATTCTGAATTCAGTTCAGAGCAGTTTCATTTCGTTCGCTTCGCACACTCTTTGGACTGCAGCACGTTTCGACTCGCTGCATCAAACGTCACACCTGTCCTGAAAACCTATTGGCTGATTTCACCGTCAGGTCGAGGTGGTAGGTCATTTGTGACGTAAACAAAAACAATTGTAGATAGAGTCGGCGATAATTTTTTGCCTTGTTGCAGTCCTCGCTTTGAGCTGCACCGCTACAAGGCATGCTGCACTGACCTTTTGCTTATTACTCGTGACCTTCCGCTTCAACGTAATGGCGGAAATATGCAATATTTAGATTTTTGCATTGAAAGCAGAACAAAAGAAAGGCTTGGACACAATTTGTGAAAACACTTGCGTATACTTCCCACCGAACCCAAAGNGAGTCGTCGAACGCTGCTGGAAANGTTCTGCGAAATGGATTTGTGGCCAGTGTCGCTNCTGGGGTCAATCATGTTTTAACATCAGATTGTTGCCTTTTTCAACATCAGATAACATCAGATTTTTACGTTGTAGTTTAATATACGCTAAATGCTTCTATTACCAATACCCAACAAAGTTCGGTAACTCTCGTTGAATCCGAAACAGAGAGAAGTATCGTCATTAAATGGAAAAGTCGGTTGTTTACGGGTAACGTGTAATGTTATTTCCAACGCTATGAAAAAAGCTACAGTTTGGAACGATTACCAAACATACATTGAGGGTGAGAAATTGATGAAAGAAACTAAAAAATCATAAATCTTACTTATTTTCATCCGAAAAGTGTAGAAAATTTGGGAAAAAAACAATAGCTCAGTCAACATCAGATTTGTTGCCAAAACATCAGACATCAGAAATTTCTCTCAAAACATTAGATCTGATGTTAAAACATCAGAAGTGGCAACACTGTTTGTGGCAGCTGTTAACAAATTGGTCCTATTGCAGACCTTGGTTTGACCCGCAGCGATAGTTGGCATGCATTGCCCTTTTCGTTTGTTGCTCGCCCGTAACATTTATAAAACTCTCGGTTGCGTTTCGAGAGCTTTGTCGTCATTCCGAGGCAACGTGGGAGTTTATCGTTTTCCACGGAAGTACTTGAAACTTGCAGCGTACATGTCTGGCAATAAATACACCTTGCACGACCAGCCGGTTGAGCAAAAGGACATTGTATTCTCACATCAACGATGCAGTGGATTTTTACAACTATTGCTGGAAATGCAGTGTACTTCGCAAAAAGTTAAATTAAACTAAATCACCTAAAATCTTTAATTACGTTTAAATTACAAATAAAATCCAATCAACGAAATCTTTTCAATTAATCTCCAATCACCTAAGTCCCTAAATATTTTCAATTACAAGGAAAAAACATGGAATCGACCATGTGTTCAACCGTAGTCTTTATTAAATTTTGTCGAAAAAGATCTGCCCTTCATTTCGATCCATACTCTTAAACCGTTGCATAAAAGATGGTACTTAACACACAAACCCTAAAATGTGCACCAGTTGTGCCTATTCACGAGGGAGACCAGATGGATCCGTGCCCAAAACTACCCCATCTTCAGACCTACTGTAGATATCGCCTCGCGACAATCAACAAATCTTCAAAAAACCTGTTTTCATTCGGTTGTATATGCTCTCTAAATTACCAAAATGGGTTTGCAATTGCGGTTTATTTCTATCTCCAACTTTATTCAAAATTGCAATATACATGAAAACCTTCTACGAATGCAAGAAAAGCGTTTCATCACGGCCACGTCCAGCTGCATCCAGACCGAACAGATGTGGATTACCCAACGCGGTTCCCAACACGGATCATATTACCCAACCGGGTTCATATACTGTGGTGAAAGCAGACCTAAGGAAAATGGGTGGATTCCGTCTTTACGAAATCACCCTGAAAAACGTCTGCCGGGCAAATACCATCAGCTTGGATGTGAAAGCGTTGTGGCAGCCTAGCCAGAACTTCAATTTAGTTGTGCTTAAGATTTTTTCCCCACGCCCAGTCCCTAGCGGATCTGAGGAATACCACAATAGGTGCAGGTTACAAACTCAGCATTAACGCGTAGATCGTCCCGCATACTTAAAACCCACGTGGAACTTGTCTTCCTTTGACTCCATTGCAACTCCAGATTGGGTTGCAATTTGGCCATCAACGTCAAACATTAAGGGAAAATCAACCAAGTGTCTGTGGGTGCCCGACTTGACAACCTGATCGACAGATTGCTTCTGTGTCCCAGGTTTTTAGCTATAACTTGTGTCCATTTACAGCAACCCTGAATACAATTGCTCGATAAAAAAAATAATAACAATGCGCCAAACTTTACTAAAGAAGAAAGTTTCATTATAGGCTACTCGCTTTGTATTTTCTTTGGAGTATCACGAGTGGTCTGAGGGGACCATCTCCGCTTGCTGTGCGCCGCTTTCGTAACGAATGTTTTACTGGTGAAAAGCCAATGGCATGACCGTTTTCTTCTGAGGCTTTCTCTTGCACTCGTCCGTTAAAACGTCGAACATGTGGGTGGGTAGGTCGCAACTATCGATTTTCACGTTTTCGGTGTGGCGCGATAAGGAATCGAGACCAGCTTACAGCGTCGGTGACACGTGTTCAATCCATTGTGCCACTTAGTCGGCGAGCTGTAACTAGTTACATTCAATGGAGGTTGACTCCTTCACCGCCGCACATTGCACTGGACCCTTCCAGGTTGGGAGAAAATGTCAGTGATGGTCAGTACTGTTTATCCAAGTATGTCTATCAGTATTGAGCGTAAAAACTGAAAATGAAGAAATGTGCCATGAAATTTCGTTCTATCCAACGTGAACATTGTCAACTTTAGATTAGATGCAAGCGTCCTGTTTGCAACAGCTTCATTTTCCTCTGAACTGCTGCTACGCTCCTTAGCCGTGTTTCGTGCACCTATATTCAGTTATGAGCTACTCTTGTACTGCTGATGATTCGAAACAGCGAATTAAAATTTTGCAACAAATCGCTTTAAGGGTTGCTGGCTCTAAATGTTTAATAACTAGGCTGCAGTTCAACAAAGCCTTTGTCATACTCTTGTTATTTTATAACACTGCAGTTTCATTTTCTCATTCAACATTGTTACATCCCAATACAGTATAATAGATTTCACCCACGGCGTTNAAACTGTCAGCGAAGTTTCTTGAAAAGTTAAACGAAACATTTGCACAACAGTTTAAAAGGTTTTTGAAATCATGCAATTACGAGTGTATAATTTAGGATTTCCAAGGGGAACGTCTTGCTCCCCTCTGCGCGCTCCCATGCATTCAGACCAATTAGTTTCTGAAATTGACCACACTTTTTGTGACATGTTGTGAACGTTTGTCAGCTGGGCCTTTTAATAAAGCAATACGCCTGGCAACTGTACTAGATATTAGCACTAGTATCATTAACACGCTTTAGCACTGTTGCGATTCAATGTTAGTTGCGTTATTGCAGCAAGGGGTGGCAAAAAACGAAGTAGATTGATTTACTTCCGTCACGTGACACTGGCCGTTTCGGAATATCATTCACTAAGAAAAAACCCGGATGCGGTTAATTCTTGCACAAAAATGGCAACGGTAGTGCAGAGACTAGTGTATTTGATAAGAGACAAAACCTTGATGCGGTTAACCCCTGCATAAACGCGGCAACAATGGCGCGGAGACTACTGTATCATCATAGGGTAGAAGGGCCAAAAGTACATGCAAAAAGGATATGATTTTCATAGTTTTGGCCAAACCGACCCGCGGACATATTGAGCCGTCCATAAACGAAGCCAGACTATTTTCATAAAACATTTATCCCCTTGCCCGTTTTTCCACAATATATCGCATCGTACTCAAACCCGGCAAACTACACTTCAAAATTCAACAATGCATTATTTTACCAGTAACAAAACTGCCTTTTTCTAAGAATTGCAACAGATATGACTCGGCCGCATCATTGCAATACAGGCAAAACAAACTACGAAGCGAATTCGTGAACGCACGCGTTTTTNTCAAATGAAATAAGCCTGACAAAGCAACATGCGCCATGACTATTTCAACAAAACATGCTGTGATCTCCAAGCAACGAGGCAGGCTCAGAGAATGCTAACTATTTATTCGTCCCCCTTTGCCATAGTTTTCACCAGCTAACAAAAGAATATAGTTACAGTAAAGAACAAAAACTTACATGTCCGACACAGCGCGATATCCGTCAACACGTTTTCGAGCTCGTTTTGGAGCTGCACAACGAAACCTTGCTAGTTTCGAGGCTAATTGCGGGCTATTCATGTGATATGCCACCACAGTCTGGCGTGCGGTCAACACGGTCATCTTGTAGACAAGCTGTGTCGTCGTAAGTTGCTGTTTTTTATGAGCCAGCGTTACACTTCCTTGTAAATCACCAGAACTGTGTTGCCATTTGCTTACAGTATACTGCTGAAATGTCACAGTGAGGAGGCAAGTCACGAACCGAAACAGATGTTTCTCGCCATTCTCTAAAACGAACATGAGCGTGTCAGAGCATAACCGTCAGGAAGTGATCTTTTCATCAACGACGGGTTCCTCGTCTTTGTTGCGAAAACGCCATGGCATGTAAAGAAAGACCAATCTCAACCGTATCAGGATAAACAATTCGCTAACACAGCAACTGGCGTGATGGAGGATCGTTTCGTCCGGTTTACACAATGGCGACCTGATCGAATAAAAAACGCGGCACATTGTACGTTGCCAATGCATCGACTGCAAATGCCGCAATTAGAAGCCACATTGAAAAGGCTTCCAGGTCGTGCCGTTGTATTTTTTGCAATGTTTATTCCTGGCCGGTTATCTTGTGGTTCGACACGCTGCTCCTTCCTGCAAATCGAACCAAGACTTTAACTCATGAGATGGAAAGGAGCGAATGCGCAGATACGTGTCAAATATCGAAAACAAGTGCCTTGAAAACAGTGTGCTGCTGTTTCGCGAATCATAACCTGGCATGCAAAACAGAAGGAAAGCATGAGTTTTCGTCAACGATGATGAGAACATACCGGTTCTTGGTGACGTTTGGCAAACTTCTCAAGTTTATTCCAGATTGCTGTCAGCTGTAGAACGACAGTCTTTACAAAAGTGAATAAATGGTCTAGGACAGAGGTCGACAACTTTTTTGTGAAAGAGCCATTCTGTTTCATCTCCCAGCAGTTATAACGGGTGAGCAGCCACAAAATGTTGATGATTGCTTGTTGCATTCGCCGCGAGCAATAGATACAATTAAAAGGCTAAGTTTGTTTTGAGATTATCTTCAGGTTTGAAGGTACCCACCGTAGAAATTTGCAGAGTTTTGTTATCCGCTTTATCAAATCTTTCCATGGAAGTTGAACTTGTCCAAACGTTGTTTTTTGAGATACAATCGCTGATTTTGAAAACAAAACTCGGTAAGGTTAATTTGAAATCTGATGAAGTAGTGTGGTATTGTTTTTCGTGTTTTTATGCATTTGTTTTTCGTTCATTTATTTTTGCCCGCAACTCTAATTTTACTTTGGTAAAGTAAGTCAAAAACCGCTTTTTTGTAAATGAAATTGTTAAAAAATTCAACGAGTGTTATCACTTTTGCACTACCAGGGACGGCATTTTTGACGAAAGCCAGGGGACTTGACTATGCTCTTAGCTTTAACTCTGATTGGGATACACTTCATTTTCCCTGGTCCATTCTTTCTTGGAGGAGGAGGAGGAAGTGATTTGCATGCTCGTAGTAGTGGCGAGCTCATTGACCTCTTTCGGGAGCCCAAACTATAATGAAGCATGCGCTGGTTCGCCAAGTGCTGTACGCCAATGATGCCGCACTAGTTGCCCATTCAAAGTACCACCTACGCCACGTTTGTAATCACGTATTCGATGCGTGAGACGATTTCTGCATTGTCAGTTAGTTGGCCATAAACTGCCGCAGTGGCTCGTGGATCTCTCTATCCGCTTGCATCACCATCAATGGCTCAAATCTCGAAGTAGTCAGCAAGTTTTCCAACATGTAATCAGATAATGGGCAGCGAGTGACTGCAAAGGCTCCACAATTTAGAACGGCTTGCCTCTCGCGTGTGTTGGGACATCTCCCGGCAACCGCATCTCTCCATAAAAAGACTAGAGTCTGTACCGCCCTGTACTGCAGCGAAACATGCTGCACATACCGTCGCCAATATTTATGGCACAACGCAATCCACTTGTGTTGTCTGCATTCTATCATGGGTGTCTCACGGAGAGCTGGGATTCCTAACGCAATCATTCTACTTCTGACAAGCACTTCTGAACATATCTCCCTGCTGGTACTTTGTCACTTGCGTTGGTTCACTCACATTCGCGGAGTGGATGAAGGGGCGCTTTCCAGCTAGTTACACAAGGCACCGCGCGTACCAGGCCAACAAAGTTCAAATGCAAGGACGTAGACAAGCGTGACTTCGAAGGGCTTAACGCACGCTGGAAATCAACACAAAAACTGTTTTCAAGTAACTAGTCTCCACAAAGGTGACACAGTTGAAACTATCAGCAGATTTTTAACAGGAAGTCAGTTTCACGCAACACTACGCGTCCTCATTCCTGAAATCTGCAAGTGATGCTAACAGGTGAAAAGTTGAAAGGTTAAAGCAAGGGCAGAAAATGCAAACAAACTCAGTGCTAAAATGAATACATCAAAACCACCACAAGCTGTGGCAAATAAAAAGCTGGGAAATACGTGGTTCTCAAATAATTGCTATCACTAAAAGTGGAAAGTATCCGACGCCAGTTACCGAGCAACAAGCCCACACCAAGGCCTTCTAGAAAAAAAATTTCTCTAGAAGACTCTGCCCACACTGACCGAATCACACCGCGGTGACTCAAAACAAACCATTGGTAGAATGCGCAAACAATATTGCGTTAATAAAGTTGACAGACGTACTTTACGCAGCTTCTTTGAAATTAATGCTGAATGTTGTGAATGGAGATACCGAAATTTTGTAACTAACATACATTAATGTTAAAAATAACAACAAGTGGGCAAAATCGAATGGAAAAAAACAATGAACAACTCAACAGGGTACAAGAATTGTTTCACACGAGGTATAGGATCGTGCTTTGTACATCAATTTGTGCGTTAAGTTTGTTAATCCGTTTATCTGCACAGTTACCCAGAGATGGAAAAATTGGTTTGTTTTACAAAAGTAACAGTGTTGAGCTTGACAGATAGATGGTTTGTTCAAGTTGCCATGAAACACCGAATAATGCCTCCATAAGACTAATTGGTCACTGTCATCACTCTTTTCTGTTTTTTTCCATGTATTTCGGTGCGCTTATCATTTCTTGGAAAATTCGCTTATTGTTTGGCCAATATAATGCGGATGGCATATCACACAAGTCGATGCATGAATAACATAGTTTGCACATGTCAGGTTTTTGACTTGTCGAGAAACTTTTATTTTTTGTTAGTGTATGTGAAACAGTTGAGATGGTGGAATTTGTTGCGTTTTCCATGGCAACCACAAAGGGCACAGTAGTTGCAATGTCCTGACGAAACGTCAGTTTGCTTTTTATCTGACTTAAAGCTAGGTTCTTGTAATTTGTTATTTTTGTTCAAATGTGGTGGGTGTTGTGCATGTTATCATTGCCTACGTATTGTCTTTGTTCGATAGAGTTAGCAGATGGGGAAATGATGCAACCCAAGCCTGTAAGTTATCATTCTTCCCTCAATCTGGGGTCTGCATTCTTTCTTCCCAACCGAATGCCATTGGTATGATGTCGTTTGTGATGTGCAAAGAAAGTTTGAGCGGAACGCTCTTTCGTTAAGTCGGCCAGAAGCTGGTGAGGCAGACTTTCCTATGACTGAGTTTCCTTTATCTTATTGCTTCTCCAAATACGATTGGCTCAACGCATTTGGGTGGTGTGATATATCGTTGATGAAGTGCCTTCCTTGCGCTGTTTGTTTTGGAAAACCTTTAGTGACAGATCCCAAAATCATTTTCAGTATTTATGCAATGATTAACGTCGATGAAGACTGCTTCGCCTGTCTGGTCAGTCGTGCATGCTTGCAGAAAAGCTCTAAACCGCTTCTCCTAGACTCCTAGATCTTTTCTATCGTAACGCAGTCCACCAGGTCACTGCTTGGTGCGTTAGATAGTTTATGGAAATGCATGCAAAGTAACAAAATATTTATTGCGAAACAATAGTCGAGGAAAAACTCGTAGTTTCTACATTTTCTTGCACAAAGGTCGACGGGAGTAAATAGCAGCATGTAAATATGTGAAACAACGCAACCTATTTTGAAAACCAAGCATCAGGTATGCCCCATCGCGGTGGTACACCACTGGGAATTTACGACACACACAGGGATGTACTGTACCTGCGGTTGACAAGTACTGATGTAGTCGGTTCCATGCCAGAGAGGTGCTGCGTGAGAGGAGAGATTATCAGCAATTTGTCCACGCTGTATCCACAACATACTTCTTCACAATGGCAAAGGCGCAGTCCGGTTTCACTCCGTGACGAATGTGAAATGAAGAAGACTTAACACCATCGATCTGTACCTCTTTATTCGTGTTCTCATGAAACGCAACAGGGTTGGAAATCAAATTTTGTCATGGTAACGTAGAAGCTTCGACGACTTTCAAGATGCCAGAGACTCACTGTCGACTCTATTTGTTTGCCAGTCTGTAATGCTGTATGTTGGAAGCTGATCCACTGCTCTGTGTCTGTCATTGATGATCCTATAGTTCCGTGACTCATGTCAATGTTGGAGGGGGCAAAGCTGCGTTAGAAAGGGGTCCGCAGAACAAAACGATATTTTCTAACGAGGATCTGGAGTCTGTTGTATAAACCAGGTTAATAATACCTGCTGAAATATTAAGCGCAGATCTAAACTCTGCGTTATTTTACGACCGTCCAAAGCTTGTCANGCATTCTGTTTGTTGTTGCTTTTAGATGCCAATGTGTAATTGACTCCCCAAACAGAATGGACTTGAAAATTCACTGAAGGTGATGTGTCGCCCTCTGAAAATACGGTGACAATTACGCTTTGCCTTCGTAAAATCTTTAGCACAGATTTAAAACTCTCTTTAAATCATACCCAGGCACTCAATCGTTGCAGTGTGCAATTTGCAATGGAAACTTGTCACATCAATTTGCAGCATAGGCGTAGCCAGGGGGCAGGGTCTATGCCCCCCAAAATTTTCTAAAATATCTAGTCATTTTGTGCTTTTTGAGGGGGTATCACAGATAAGATACAGTTGCTAGTCTAAAATTTAAAAAATGGCCCCCCNAAAAAATTTGTGGCTACCTACGCCACTGAGTTGGAGACCTTTTGTTTTGAATACTGAGTCTATATAGAAAATCCGAGGCAATTTTTGGTGGATTATGTGTGTAAAATTAAACCCAGTCGTATTGTTAGCGAACCTGCGCTAAAGTTCAGCTTGCTTTGAACAGCCTGTCTAGGATATACTGTACTATGCACTTGCACACTAAGATTGTCCAAGGATGTAGACTGATGGTTTACCTCTTGCAATGCCTCAGCAGTGCTTCTGTAAATCATTCCTACATCTTGTGGAAACTTTTTTTCTGAGCTATTATTACTTCGGACTTAAGTGAATAAATAGCTGTTGTTTGAATCGGTAAGAATGCGAAAGCATCTGCAGTTCCATTATTAGGTAGGTGTGTCGAAGCTTCTGCAAGGAGTACCGAGCTGTGAAGTAATTTGAATAGGCTTTGCTGTGTCGTAACGATTCTGCCACTCCTGCTAATCCTCAACCCAACCTAATGGACATATTAAAACTAATTGCTGTGCATGTTTGCATGTGCCCGAAAGTACAAAGCTGACGACAACAATGCTGGAATATTTGTAGCACCAAATATAAAGAAACCATCTCAGAAAAAAGGTAAACAAAAACAAGACGTCAAAAAGAACCAGGAAATCAACGGTCATGAACGTCAATATACAGTAATACAAAATCCTGAAATCAAACCTCACATACACGATATCAGAAAAGCAAAGCAGCATTATCCGTAACCAAAAACCAAAATGATATAAAACTCTGAAATGAAGAAACGACAAAAAGTTATATAAAAATTGCACTTCAGGAAAATCATAAATTGAAAAATGCTTTAATAAACATATGGAACAAAAGCGAGGACATTAAATCGAAACTCTGAGCTTTAGGGCTAAAAATATAAAACATGATTCGAAACGTTATGTGCCGCATCGCCACGTCATTCGACTGTTTTAATTGTTCTTTCAAGCACAAAGAAGGCATGGTTAGAATTAATGGAACCATGTTCTTCCGATACGAGAGTTAAGAATTTACTTTGGAGATGTTCAAGTAGTTAGTCGGTGCATTCGAATCCATTTTGTTCTGTTTGGTTTCATTTGGGAAGTCGTAGCAAGTGATTTTTCTTTCACCTGCTTTTTAATTGCAGCAGCTTCACCGTGGTTATTTGCAATTTTCAGGCTATGAGCTTTATGTTGGAGATTGTGGTCAAGGCAACTGCGCAGCATCGCGGCAACTCATTGCGCCCTTGAAGTCTAAGACAGGATCAAAGTCATGGATCAATGGTAAAGTATTATGAAGATCGAAATCTTACCCTTCTTTCTAATGACAAGCAGCAAGTTATCAAATCGTTTATATGTGCTTTATACGGATTATATCCAACAGCTTAGTACCCAGAGAGAGGGGGACTAGCAAGTTGGTTCGAGTATAATGAGAATGACTTAATTCCTGCAGGACCTTTTTAAAGTATTTTAACTCCAACGTTTGATTTAGCCTTCATGTAAAATATTCCAGAACTCAGCATGAGCTGGTTTACAATTCCCTGTTCAGGAACCGGTTGGAAACTATGGCTAATTCAGTTTTCAACTAAATTTTAAAAAGATTCATAACGCACCTGTTAACATGATTCCATCAGTAGCTGATTTATTCCAAGTGTTCTGTCGAACAGTCCTATTGAAATATGCACAGGTTTTGCATTATGTGAGTAAAGGGGTGCCTGCCAAGATGGCACTGGGTTTCAAACGTGTGATAACAGAAGCTGTGCTGTTGTGCAACATCTGGTAACCATTTCCATTATGTTTGATGGACGAGCAAGCTTCGTAACGGCGTCCCATGAGGAATTTGCTGATAAGACAAGCTGAGTCGACGCGGGTGACTCATAGTAACCTCGGTTGCAGTGTAAATAGAATTTTGTCATTTTGGCAGGAGTCACCTTGCGTGCCTCCCACGGCAGATGTTTTGTTTTTTGAAAAACATATATACTGCGTTTCGAAATACCACAAGTTTGCTTTTTCAGTTCAGACGAGGTTGAAAATGATTGCTGAGTTGTTGAAAAATTCGCCTCTGCTCCTAAAACGTTAATTACAATTTTGGCTGGTGGTACTCATAC
>JGI24021J15306_10000681_pt1 | contig 28342 bp, 17 predicted proteins | sample Ectturendosymbi1_FD_15306 | JGI IMG/M metagenome (IMG submission 15306) | reverse complement strand
AGTTGTTTCTAAAATTCGCTCATATTTAGCTGCCTGGCAATGAATGGAATGGGCATTGCGACTCTTCCGATATATTTGGAAGTTTCATCAGAGAAACAAGAGATCGTCGAAAATGAAATTGGTGAGATTCGTTGAGAAAGATTTACAGCTGCACCAACATTACCAAACGGATTATTGTCATATTGTTCTTAGATACAGAACGATAGTTATGGCTTGTTGAGAGAAAATACAACTAAAACAACATCCCACCGAATGAAGAAAATATTCTCCTCAAATCGATTTTTGTAAAGAGTTTTGGTAAAAGCGTAACATCCATCGAGAAAGCAGTGGTCGGTTGCGCTTGCCGACCACAACGAGTTACAATGCGAGTGGGTAGCTTTTGATGTTGTTTTCACTTCGTAGACTGCAATGTCACGGCCATGGTAAGAGCATTGATTTTTTCACGGCTGTCAGTGATTAATGCTTCTCACTGACCCTGTACCTCTTGGGCGTGTGAAACATTGATCTCTTTGTGACGCGACGCCAGATCGCAACATTCGTCGTGTCATGACTTGCATTTCGTTCAGACCTGTGCCACCAGCAGCCATACTACTGAACGCAATAGACTCACCACATACGTTACAATTTTTCCCTCAACTAACCATGTTCTTTCAGTTACAGCGGCAGGCTAGGATATAGTTATTGCATGGACCTAACTAAGGGGCTGTTCTACGGAACCCGAGAACAATCTTTATTGTTTCTCAAAAGCATTTGACAAACAATCATTTTTCATGTTTTTTGAGATCAGAGCTGTCATTTTTTATGGTCATTAAGTTGAGCCAGCTGCGTAAACCACAGCCATTTTCAAGCTATTTCTCTAAACACACACTTCATAAAAACTAAAACTCTCCTAAGGTTTCGCTTCATGCTATTAGCAGTAAATGAATACGTTGGTGTACAACAACGATTTGGGGAAGAACTGATGCGTGAAAGATGTTGACAATGCACAATCTTTGAACCAGACACCAAGCATCTCAAAACATTCAGACATTTTTCATTTCAAACATCCAGCGGCTCTTGCGCTAATTTCTGGTAAGACTTAACGTTCTATCAGCGGCAGGATCTTATGCCACTGAAATCCATTTAAGCGCTCGGTGGAACCGCTGATTCTACTCTACATTTCTTCCCCACAAGCAGGGCGTTTTAAGATAAACAACGCTGGTCGACGTGGGAGGTAGACTACTACATATTTTACTGGTTCATATTGGTCTCCCAGAGGTACTGCTGAAACTGGTCATCATTTCATGAGCTTGACTTGACCTTAATTGGTCAGTAATTTCAAATAAAAGTAATATTTAAAAACACAAGCCATTCCAATGCACTTTCATTTCAACGTAAAAGTAACATTTTTTTATTCATAAGGCAGGGTTTTCTTTTTTGTGGTCAAGCTTTGATGCGTTTGCTAGAATTTATGCTGATAGTTGCATAGACTACATGAAAGACGTTTTTATTGTTCACAAAATGTCAGAATTTTGGGTAGCAAGAAGTTCATAATAATTTATGGAATGGTAAGCGAGCTGTCTCATAGGAAATAATAACGAAGGTTGGAATGGATTTATAGATCGCCATAAAACCAATCATCTCAGTCTAAAAGAATTTTTGCACGTGTCGTGTGCAAAAGGTTTTTGTTCAAAAATGGTTGTTTGAAATGGAAAAAGTAAAATTTGTGATGGTTGATAACAACTTTGTTAAAACTGAAGATTTGCTAAAATCTTTCCAGACAATTTCTTCAAAGACATCACAGTTCCAAGATTACCTGGTATTCGGTTGCACTTGGTGACAAACCACGAAAGTACGCGTTTCTAACAACACAAGAATACTGAGTTTAAACTCGCGCTCGACGTTTGGTGAGTTGGCTCCTCACACAAAACGTGCAAACTTCTTTTTACGAATATTTCGTTGACAGAAATTAAGCTTTTTAAATATTTGTGGCGTGTCAATATTTGATTAACTATGTTCAGAACGCATGGTTTATTCGTTTGCGACAAATATCCGCTAGAAAAAGGATGTTCTGAAAAGGCACTTCCATATTCAAACACTTGATCTCTTAATGGATGTTGAAGAAGGACGTGCCTGCTGTCTTTGTTGCAAAACTTGAATGGCTGAGTTACGACACTGAAGCGGGGAGTTATTGGCAATTAAACCGTTCATACCTGACGGAGATGCGATAAGATTAATTGTTGTTAGTGTCACATCATACTCGTTGTTCCGGCAGTTTTCTACATATCACGCCAGACGTATCACTCAAGCTTTTGCTTATTGGTTGCTCCTAATCCATGTACTGTCGCATTGCTTCAAATAGTTGGGAAATTTTCAGCAAATGGTGTCGATCACAGACCTCGCTCTTTCCCCGATTCAAAGCAGGTCCCAAAATGAAATAATCACAAAAACTTGCTGCTTATTTTGCGACAGAACAGAAGCCAGTGGTGTTTGTACTTACTGGCTTGTGCTGTGCACAGCATGCTTTTTTTGGTAAGCATGAGTAAGCAATAAGGATTTCACATTTTTCAGTCAGATTCTAACTGCTATCAGCAAATGTCAGCTAACGTCGGGGGTCTTCACAGACGGTTTGGTTGAATATATCGATGCATGATCGGAGATAAACGTTACTGCGCTTGTGCAGTTAATAGCAAGCCTCACCTTGCTCTTGTTTGCAAAATCTCGGGAACAAAACAAACAAGCAAGGTGTATGCGCGGTCATCCGGCAAGCCATTTGGTCCCATGCGCCCATGCCGACGCGACGTTTCTGAGATGATATCGCATCGCGTCAGTCAATCTGTCATGGCGGAGGCGTTGACGGAAAACTATACTTAAAAAATGATCGATGTTCCAACACAGGTGGTCGATATTTGTGGTGGAAAATCGTTTGCTCACTTTTGCAAGCACTGACCACCGCTGGCCATGATGAGTGGCACATAACTTGAAGAGTGCGTTACATTCATTAAAAAAATTACTTGAAAACGTTCAGGTTTTACTATTTCTATTTCATTTTTGAACGGTGTTGAAATATGACAAAGACTTAACTGAAATGTGCACGTTTTGGTTTAATTAAACATAAGGTTTGCTTTTTGCTCGGTGAATGGCAAAAGATTAGAGCAAGAGTTTGTTGAACTAACAGTCCGTACTTAATGTATTCAATTTAGTATTTGCTTTCTTGGTGTTTTGTTTGAAGTTTATAAACACAAAATATAGCGCCCCTCTATTTCCAGAGGAAACTGCCTGACGCTGGGCGTGTTCAGCGCATTTCAGTAAACCAGTTTGTTTGAAGTCACAGGAATTATACGCACTAATCTTAATAGTTTTTCAGGCGTTTTGCTTTTTTGTTAGCTCAATCACTGCGCAAAAATGTTTTGACAAGACAAAAGCATAAAAGCTGTACGGTTATGCCTAAAAGTAAGGAAAAAAGTAAATGTGATGCGGATAGGTCATAGTAAGGATATTCAAAACCATCACCACAAACGCGCAACACCTATCGAGCTGCTGTGCACGGGACTGGTTTCAGGTTGCTTCTTGAAGCCTCCAAAATCTTATCTGGCATCATCACATGGAACAAAAACCTCAGCGGCATCAAAAGAGTTTTCTGGAGACAAANGAGCTGCGTTACTTTAGTCACGGAGTTGTAGAATTCTATCCGTCTCTTATTAGTCTCTTCAAGAGGAAGCGCGGTATCCCCAGTCACGTTAAACCACATAACAGCGTTCAGTCATCCGGCTTGCAGGTAAAAACGTTGGTACAGTTGTTACGCACTCAGCATAACAGGCAGAGATTGTTTCCGCTTCTAGACACAGAAAGTTTGCTAGAGTTATATTTTGTGAATTATTGAATCTGTGGACATCGATTCCAATGAAATATTCTTCCACCCCCACAATCTGATGCAACCCCAAACTTTCAATTCTTGCAACGGCCCTACTTGCCTGTAGGGGTTGAAATAACAAGCAAAAACGCGACAGGGTTTGGACGAGAAAACGATCAGATTCTACGCTGATAAAACTTGAAAGTAAATTTCAAAAGGACATTATATTCGCTTTACTGCGGGAGAAAGTAACCACGTCGTAACTTCTATTTAGATCAGTTAGCTCGTACCATGCATTAGTTCCANAGAGGTTGAGTCGATGGTAAACTTCTCTGTGGCAGCTCCTGGATGGTTGACCTTTGGAGAAGGAGCTAAGCATGTCAAGTTGTCCAAGGGCATTCGAACGACATCTTGATCCTCAAGATGAAACGGCGTTGCGCAGACAGGGCACACGAGATCTTTCTTTCCACCAAACACACTTTGTTTGCACCTGCACAGTGTGGTGTCGCGTAAAGCTTCATAACGAAATTCACAGTTCATCCCACGAAGGCATCTCACGAAGGCAACTTACGATTGAAATATGCTTGAAAATACCTGTCAACTAATTTTTGTGTATGGTTTTACATTNCAACGTTGTAAAAACTTTCGGTAATTATTGCAGTCCGTTTTTTTGGATTTTTGCTGTTTTTGCGCGTCACAATTGCACAAGCATTGTTGTATAAAATGTTTCTTTTTCGTAATAATCCTTGCAAAGGGCTTGTTTCTGGTTCCAAGTAATCAAAAGTAACCAAGCATTACTGAGCGTTTGAAATGAAACAAAGAAAAGTTCAAACAACACATTTCGAAAATTGATTGTTCACTTCTTATATATTGTTCGGAAACATTCTGCTAAGCTATGAAAGGCTACAGAAAGCACTCATTGCTCGCCAAGATTTGAAGGTTTTAACGCTAAATGAATCCAGCCCCAAGTGCTTGCTAAAATATTTGTAACGTCGCATTTGTTTGACTGAATATTTGTTGTTTCTTTATTTATTTCGCTCGATATTAGCAAAACTTGCAGTGACATCACATTCGAAAACGCAATTTTATGCTTGTTTTGATTTTTAATTAGACGGAACAAAGCTTTGTTTGCGAATCATGGCGTTTGGTGTATGATTGATTGTTTGTTTCTTTCCCGATTTTTCATTACCTCACAATGGAAATAATAGCAATAACTCGAACGAATATTTTGTTTACTCTTCTCATAACAACTTTAAAGCTTTTCAAATATATTCCACTCTTCAAAAGATATATATTTTGGTATTCCGGAAAGATTTTAAGAAAATATTGAAAAATGAGAAACTACGCTTTTTGAAGCATATTGAAAAAACAATGACGCTATATTTGCACATTACCTCAGCGCATTTAACGCAGCACATACGCGAAGTTAGGAACAACAAGCAGTAGAAAAGTGAGCTTTGTGGTGACGTACGGTTGTTATGGTTGACCGCGGCCCTGACAAGTTTACAAAAGACAAGTCTGTCATTTTAATTTTCTCCTGTTCAAACGCGGGCAATGATTGGGTAATGCAGCCTGACTCATCCTCATTTCCACCGGCTATGCGCACCTCGCACACGCTATCTACTGTATCTTGCGGCGTTGTCGGCTTTATTCTCTGACGGGAGACGCTGACGTACAATGCACGTTATCTACAGAGCCGTTCTGTCTGGGGTAGTATATGATTGTAACGTAACCTGGCTGTGCCTAATCTGCGGCAGATGTCAATCGTAACAGGTCAACTCTGGAACAACGTTAGCTTACAAAAAGCTTAGAAGTCGTTAATTTTTTGATTTTTGATTATTTGGCGTTTATCCTACTGAAACTGATTCGTTGCAATGTCGCATTTATTTGTTTACTGATCGCATTTGAAATGTTGGTCTTGGTCGTTGATGATCGTAATTCTTGTCATTGTGCTCACCAAACTACTTTGAACTTACCAACCATCCGATACTGATACACTAACAAAATAATAATGTTGATTTTTCAATGTCAACCGTGTGAGAGATACAAACGTGTCTTGCATTGTTTTCGGCAAAAAGCACGTTCGAACCTGTCAAGATAAAAGAACGTGCTTGAAGTACTTGCTGTTATTCAAGTCACTGTGGTCATCGGCGATAATCTTATAATTCGGGAAAAATGACGCTGTGCCTGAACTTCGACACTTCAAAACAGCGCCGTAAATGGCTGAACACAACCATGATGCGCGATCTTTGCCGGTACTGCTGCGTTGCCACATGCAGCAAAAGTTCGCTGGTTGTGCTGTAGTCTGGCCAGCGAGACAAGCACCATCTTTTGGGAAGCAAGAAAGGAGAATGTGGAGTTATATTTTTTTCTTGAAATAATTCTGGCGAAGGTTGTCAATGAATGTCATGTTGTTCAACAGCATTTCCGTGTTAGACACATGTCGTAAATGACACTTCCTTTTTTGTATACTGTTCAAGCATCCGGCAATGAAGAAAGATAAAAAGCTGTAATAGCTCATAGCGCACGAATGTAGCAATGCAAATGCACCAACAGCTAAGAAGTTGTTCAAATTAATGTTTTTTGCGTCAGGCAAAGCTTAACCAGACTCTTGGTAGTCGCAAGACAACCATCAACAGACTAATTTGGTTTTTGATAACACTTGCGCAGTCACAAAATGAAATTGCGGAGTCGAGTTGTCTTATTTTTAACCGTATCAAACCTGTGCTTTCCGCTTTCCCTCATCCACTGATGCAGCCACTGCATATGACACGAGCATTCCCATGGGTTTCCATGCAGGAATACTTGCCGGAGACTTGACATTTGTTCAAGCAACAGGTGGGGTAGCACTTGGAATTGGTTGTCCGACAGATAGAGAAACTGCACATGCGAAAAACTGAAAAATACGCAACGCGGGATATATTTTCTGTCAATAGTAAAATGTGGAGAAATAGAGCCTTGGCATCATAGTATACACGAAGGGTTATGTGCATATGATTACTCAGACAGTCTGCTTTTTCATTTTTCTCAAAATTTTAGCTTCCTTTTTGTAGTAAAACCTGTCTGGGCTTAACAGAGTTTCTGTACTGATTGACAACGTCAGTGCTGCATTCATGTGATTCGACTTTTAAGAAGTTTATTTAATACGAAGGTTTGACATATCAAAGACATTCAGCGGATTTAATGCTCCGGACCTGTTCTTGCTTATTTGGGCGAATCTGCCGATTCTTCACGAAAATGTCGTAAACGGCAAACCACTCCTAACATTTTTTGGAGCCACATCAAAGAGTTATTTTCAATTACAAAACTGGTGAGAGGCTTTCGAGTTTCTGAAGTGCCTTCTCAAAGACTCGTTTCACTATCTCCTCGGTATTCAGACGAAAACACAAAGATCTAAAAGTGATTCCATTTTAAGTTTGCTAGCAACATTGTTTCGACAGCCTTGCATCTGCTTTTTGCAAAACTTTAATTCTTACGATTGTTTTTATTTCAAGTGGTTGCACGTGAACGTAACAGACCTCTTGTTTCCATTCCCCGGGTTGACTGTGCAGAACGTTCAGTAAGTTTGTTGCGATGAGCTTCAAACACCGGGAAACTACGTTTGCTTTCCCCAAGACCTTCAACTTTCTTCTGTTTTGCAGCTTATTGCAAAATGTGTCAGGTAGAAATTTTGATTACCCTGTAAATTGAGCGCTGTTGCGTGCAAAACATTAATTGTACCGTAAATTCAAGTATTGGTTCTAAAAATGTTTATGAAAGGTGCTTTCGTCAAATAACAATCTGATCTAGAAAGTACAAACAACTCTTTTGTTGCAATGCCAGATGTTTAATCGAAAGTGGAATTTCTTTGAATTCCCTGGAAACAAATGAAAAAATTCTGCCATAACTTGTTACCTGAAAAACTTGCTGAAGCGTATCGTAACGAACGTGTCCGGATGGAGCTGCGACAATTTGTTCCCTTCAAGTTGTAGGAGTTTCAACTTCGTGAGTCCTCGAAACGCGTGAGGATGTATGAAGTTGATCTTGTTGTGATCCAAATACAGTCTGGTTAAACCGGTCAGGCTTCGAACTGTCATCTTAAAAATCGCTGAGATCTGGTTCCAGCTGAGTCGCAGTGATTCGAGGTTTCTGAGCATCGCGAGCTCAGGACCGCGAAGAGTTTCGATTTCATTGCTTTGTAGAAACAAGGAGCGTAAAGTTGCTTTTGATTTGGTGAAAGCCTCTGGCGGAATGACCTTCAGCTTGTTGTAGGATAAGTTTATCTTGGTGAAACCACTTGGAAGATCCCTGGGGACCTGGTCTAATTGCTGGAATCTGCAACGGATTTCGTATGAGCGAATGCATCTGCAGCTGGAGGGGCAGCTTTGCCGAGAAGAATGGTTGCTCGAGTAAGCTCGATCGAGTACGCTCGGAACTTTTGCAGATAAAAATGGGCGACTTGGCCGAACTAGAGGCGTGAGTACTTTTGTCATGATGCCGAATGTATCTCTGTTAGGTCGGTATGCGATTTGGCTCAAAGGACGGCCCGACGTGGCAATCGATTCGGGCCAGCCGGAGGCAGCAAAACATGCGCATGATAAACACAACAAAGCGGCAGGCACGAGCTTGATTACAAGAGTAAACAATCGTCCGGTTTGATTCGTCATATCGCGATTCAGTGCAAATACATTGAACTCAGCTTAGATCTGGAATCTTGTCATGCTAGTTGCAAAGATCACTATGTGTTCAACAGCGATTTTCAAGCACTACGTCCCTGTATCTTCGCTTTAAATCTGTAAATCCGCATAAATCCGATTAGTTGTGCAAGTATGAAGATGGCGTTGCGGTTTTGCCTGCGAAAACGCTTTAGAAAGCAAAATGAATTGCTGAATTTTGAAAAATGTCCAACAGTACGGATAGTGAATCCTACCCTTCTTCCAGAAATTCCTTAATCGTAAACTTGGCGTTTCTCGTAAGGAAAAAGTCTTGTCTATGATTGCTTCTTGATGCTTCAACAGCGAATAGCTGCTGAGACTTTGTCAGCAATAATCGATTTAGAGCTCGCTTTCCGACTGCTGCTACTAATAACCCCTCCATAAAGCATTGTCTTGACAATGCTTGACAACAGAATGCATAAGAACAGCAGTGGGTTTACTTTACATTGAGTACAAAATTTATGATCCAGAATTATTTCCCGTTGATCGCGCCGGTAATTTATAAACAACGTAAACCCCGATGTTATGTGCAACCAGGCGAGCGTTGAAGAGCTCATGAGGATTGGAAACTTTTCTGCAAGCAAAAAAGCAATTCCAGATTAACTCAGAAAAAATGAAAGTTCTCTTGAAAATTATTCCTCTATGTATTAACAAAGCAACAATTTATTGGTACTGCACTTTTTTAAAACATTCATCTTCTAATGTGTTCATTAACTTCTTATACTGCACGAAATTCTTGTTCAAAGCCCGCAGTTCTTCGCGCATAACACTTTCTTTCGCGGAAGTTTGTCCAAAAGTGATGACGCATCGCACTGCATTCTGCCCTTAAAAATGAATAAATTTTCTCCTAGAAGCTTTTTGTTTCCTTCATTTATTTAAAGCTTTCTGGGCCGAAAAGTTGCTTTGCATCCTTTTCTAAACGGCAAGCTTGATAAACGGATTGCAGTTGTGCGAGAAATGCGGCCCACAGAGGGTCAAGTCAATTCAAACAACCTTATCAAAACAGCAAAATACGTAACTTGCTAGTTTCTTGTTGAAAACTCACAGTAAAAGTTGCTTTGCACCAGAGACACCGCCTTTCACTGCTTCGTCAAAACAACTGCGAAAAAAAATATCTGATCAACTTTATTGATGCAAAAAGCGGTGACCAAACTGCTTCCACATGAATTCATTATATTTTCAAAACACAGTTCCGTCGATTTATTTTTTGCTCCGAGCGCTGACCCTGAATACCGATCAACATTCCTGGCGGAACTGAGCTGTGAGGAGCTGTGCTTTGAGTTTTATCAAAGATCAAGTCGGCTGCGTGACGTCGACTGCGAAGCAGCGTTTTTCTCTCGCCACTAAACGAAAAGATTGACAGTCTCGGTCAACTCTCGATCGAATGTCAGCTTTAAAAGCGTCAACACTGACGTTCGATGAACTGAAGAAATAACCAGAAACACTGCGATGTTTAGGAGCTTTGCAAACCAAAGGTGTTCATGTGTCATTTCCCTAATTTCCTCCTCACAGACATGTCCAGCATCTTTCATCAAAGGTGACAACGAGTAACCTCACCTGTGAAAAAAATCATGAACAGCCATCACTCGTGCATGCTCAAATGCTTTCCGCTGCAGTTGGCAGTTTGTTAACATATAATGACCGCCATCATTTTGCAGAGTTAACGTGAGTTAAACAAAAACGCTTGCAAGGTGGAACAGTNTGCGCTAGTCCGAAGGAGTTGGGTTTNGCACTGAGCCTGTGCCACNGGAATGTTNCGAAAATGTTTTGTTTTTCAATGCTTTGGCTTGTCCACCCATTTCAAGCCCATAAAACTTCTCGCAGAACTGCTCGGGTGCTGGTTGTCCTTCAGGCCGACAGGGTCGTAACAATAACGCGTCTAAACTGTTTTTCCAAAACAATGCTTGCAGTTTTTCCATTCACTGAGCCTTGGAAAGTGAACAAAAAGCAGACCTTCAAGGTACACATAAATAGAGTATACACACTAAAAATCCTGCCCACTAATTCAGGAAGATGTTTGCCTTGGCTTGGTCGTCTCTGTTGGTTCTATTACATCGGCCGGTAACACAAACATTTTATCCTTCCCTTTTCCGCTTCTTAGCTGCGCACGCCGCTGCTGCTACAATGCCCTGAGGGTTATTACAGCTTTGGAACAATTCCAGCACCGATTAGCCTCAAAGACGCATTCTGGGTGCTGCCGACAATGCCCCTTAAATATTTGTCTTTTATCACGTCAAGTTTATTACAGTTTGTGGAATTTAATAATAGCGTTTCAATTGCTGCCACGAGCTCCGCGTTAATTCACTTGACAAACGTGACCATTTTATCCTGCGATCAAATTGTACTATTATTTAAAGTAAGAAATCCATTTCAAGTTCGGAATTTTATCTCTGCATTTTTGGACTGAAGCGGTGAAATATTACCGGCAAGCTGGGACAAATCGCTGCTTTCCTCCATTATTTCCGGAAAGGATACCTCTTAAGATCCGCTGTAAAACGCAACTTGGGTTTTAGTTCTCACGATCTGTCTACCTCTTACCCTGCATTCTTGTCGATTTTATCTTTGCTCAAACAAACTGAAAGTCACGCTCACAATATACCATTAATTTCGCCGTTCCAACAACCAACGCGATTGACTTGCAAAGTTTCTAGATGTACTTCAGCGTGGCCCAGCGGCATTGTTCAAACGTCAGAAGGCCAAGCTCTGTTTATTGACGCAGTGGTAAGAATTCGTTCCTGCGCCAGGCGTTGCTGCGTTCACTTGTTAAAACCTGAGCTGTGACAATAAGCACATTAGAAAATTTTGATGCTTACTTTCGTGTGCTCATCCATGAGGACACATCCTTGAATAGCAAATGACCTATGTCGCGTGAGGGAAGAAGACACTTGCCATTATTTCGTCACACTTGAGCGGATTATTATAAGCTGTTCTTTGGTCTATTGCTTTCAGATCAAAACACACTTCTCTACAGACATTCAAAAATTTAGGAAAAAGCCGGGATAGAAAATACTTTTTGCAGCAAGAATCATTAAACGTCTACAAATGAAAAAACTGAGGTTTTTGGTCAGCTGTCGAGATACAAGATTTGTAGATTAGTGGAGAAAAGAGTATACAGCAGATACTTTTGGTGTGGCACCAGACACATGGTTCTCCGATGAAGAATAAAGAATTAGCAATTTTAACAAGCAAGGATCCAACAGTATTGTGTTTTTCAACGGATATTTACATAAAAACACTGCGTTTTCAAGATTATATATCGTGTTTGAAAAAACCTACATTTCAGACATATACACAGTATATATTCAACATATATAAATATATTGTGTTTACAAAAGTATGTAAAGTATATGTATATAAATATTGTGTTACTAATCAATCTTTACATAATTATATTTGAATAAGAGCTGAGGATGCTTTCTCCTTAAGCAAAATATACACTCTTGATAAGATTATAATGTCTATTTCTTGGCTGTGAAACATTTCCACAAGCTGCAATCTTTACAAAATTTACTTCTTAACCTTCCTTTTGTTCATTTAATTGATTTTTTCAGTACATACTGCCCGCCGTTCAAGTTTGATTGATGTGTGTCTTCAAAAATGTCTGAATGCCTGGTAGATCCTGAAAACTGTTCTGATATGCTACGAAGATATTTGTAGAGGTACTGATGGCAGAGATTTTGTGATATACTCGCGCCAATCGTTATCTAACAGCAGGGATTTCGAAAAAATGAGGCATACAATTTTGATATTGGATCAAGTTGAGGTATTCCTTGTAGGTGTTAGAAACATCTGGCCATAGGATGGTGACCTCTCACAATACTTGGAATCCATTCAAGTTTCCGAAAATTTAATAACAAACTCAGGAACTGCAAGTAGGCCTATGCTTCGCAACTGACGAGGTTCACGTTCATGATTGTTCGACCTGAGAAAAAAGTCTGCGACAAAGCAATAGTTATTGGTAAAAATATTCATTCCAGTTTTGCTACGATTCCAAATCCATCTCTATGAGCAACCAGCATTTGAAGAAGTGGCTAAAAGTGGAGCAGGTTGTAACCTGGCACTTTTTACCTAACATTGCTGTCTCTTCGTCAGAAGTAATGTCTGTGTGTCTGCGCGAGTGGCGCAGGTATGCAAACAAAGCTGAACTTGAGCCTTACCGCACAAGAAGTCCAATAGACTTTCCTTTTGTTGAAAGAACTGGTTGGCATTGTAAACGCGAGGCGACGTTGCTCCACCAGAGTTGGACAAGTGTATTTGCGGGCCAGTCACAAGCCATTGCTTTGCTTCAAGCGTAGGCAGGGACCAGTCAGCATCAGATCATTTTAGGTTTCGCTTCGCTGTCACAGAAAAGTGAGATACAAAATGTATGGATTAATACAAAAATCAAAACGTATCCATTTTTGTCACGAAATGGATTGCTCACATCAAATTTTTGCTTTATAAACTAAGTGACCATTAAAACTTACACCAATGGACCGGCATAAAGCAAATATTTAGAATAACACCTAAAAGGAAAACAGACGAAATGATCAAGCTCACCACATAACTAATGCCAAACCTAATGGAACTCAAGCATTGCAAGAGTTGAGTTTATTGGCGAAAACATTAGAAAATTTCATGCAAATTGAATTTAAAGCGCTAGGGCACCGACAAAAACATGTCAAACAGGTTGACTCGTCGGGCACCCCTCGGTAATGTCATAAATTTCTATCGTGGTTTAAAGTTGATGGCCGAATAATTGAGAATCTAATAGGTTGCATTTCTGAACGGGGTTGCGGTCCACTGGATGATCAACACAGTTGCGTAGGAGTGCTGCGTCGCACCGGCATCTGTCGTGGTTTGCCCGGTTCCGCAAGGAGCTGAGCATATCAGCGGAAGTGTAAAACCAGCTGAAATGAAACTCTCTATGAGTTTCCACAATCCTTTCGCATCCAAATAGACAATTGTTTGCTCTGCAGCAGTTTGTATTTTGATGCCAAGAAAAATCCGATTTTCCAACTTCCGTAAAGGCCACCCGTTTGAGAGGTCATGTTGTAGTGTGGTGGAGAAACCTTCATCACATGTCGTGCAGAAGTATTTACGCATGGTGCTGAAATCCTCATAGGGCACCGGCCTGCTGCAGATGATGGAAAAGAGACCTCTTGGCGCAATGTCGCTGCAAAACAAAGACCGCGGCAGCAAAAACAACAGCAACAAAAACCATAAAACAGCAAGGAACAGTCAGTTCACACCCGTCTTAACTTAGGCTTTGGCAAATGAGAGCTTATGGGTGATTGATCAGCAGTCGCCCCGCAAGCGGTGAAGCTTCCGCAGCATTGCTTTCATCGAGAAAGCTTTGATTTTACTTGACATGTTCAGCTCGAGGCCACTGTAATTTTGTGAATAGCCGGCTGTTAGCGAGGGACCATCAGCTTGAGCTGGATACCGCGGGGCCTTGCTCAGCGACGCAACGGGCTCTCTGCCATCAGGAAGCTGAATACGGGCAAACGTAGGTTAGCTTCTGGCAGTTGTACCTCGCGCACTGAATCACCGGTTTTGCTGGGATACACACGAAAATCCGCATTAATACTGGACGCTGTTTGGCCAGCCAGGAAGGCAGAGTCAAGACATTTTGGACATTTGGGAAAATAGTTCGTATACGATGGAAAGACATCTTATACGAACTATTCTCAAAGCTATAATTAAACTCAGTACAATCCTAACTTCTGGAAAAGATACCGTCCCTGATAGCAAACGGCGATGCGTCGTCTATGAAATTCCATGTGGGAACTGCGAACACAAATACGTTGGAGCAACGAAACGAAGCCGAGTACTCGACTGAAAGAACACCACAGGGACACCTTACCTAAATATATTCTTAAAAACCCAGAAAAAACAGCGTTAACAAAACATGCAGCCCAAAGTGGCCATGCTTTCAACTGGGATTGCGCCCATGTTCTACGAATCTACATCATGCAAATAGTTACCATAAACGCATTTTTTTAGAATCTTTGTATATTAATTTAAAAACGATCACTATGAATGATAAAAGTGCAAAATTCCCGGTAATATATTACAATGTTTTAAAACATGAGTGAAACTTATCCGTTACCGGGCTTCCTTGAGTTTTGTCTTCTTATTGACCTCCTTTGTGCCTGTAGATTTGCTAACCTTCACCACGCAAGGTTAACGCATTATTTGATCGCTACTTCACGCTATTTAGGCTACTTGGTCACATTTTGTGCATTTCTATGTAGGTTTACTCTATTTATTGTCTTGTTATACAATATACATTGTCATTGTCATCTCCCAGTGGTTTTCGTTTTACACTTCTACGTTTTTTCTGTGACAGACTGNCACTCATTTCCTGTAACGTGATGGTCAGTTTTGCGNTTTTTGTCTTNGTACGTCAAATTGCTCACTGTTTCCTGTTATTGGTAAATGCATGTTNTATGTGGTTAAAAAACATTGCCCTGNGGAAGCCTACTTGAATAGGTGAGTGAAACGTCTGCAAAATAATAAAATAATCGCCAGAAGATCGAATTTATCTGCCTGATTTGAAACCTGGTGGCAAATGCTACGCAACAACATAAGCAGCAAAAAGAACAACATTTGGGAATCTTTTGTAAAAATCGATAAACAGCTCGTGAGTTCCATCGTTCGTGGCAGTACAAAAGAGCGATCTGGTGAATAGCAGAACGTTGGGCTTGGATAGCACCATTTTCCAACAGTTCACAAGTAACCCACTAGACTTCAACAGTATAATCTAATCGCTGGCCAAACATTTCCATTATATCGCTCAACTTGAGCAATTACCGTTCCGATGGCAAACAGAAGAATGTGAGGTAGCTGTTCTTCTTTAGCGTTTCACTTCACGAGAAATGAAAGCTACTTCTTTCGCACGGATTGCATATATCGTCAGACACCACACAATGCGAAAAAGTTGTCTAAACACTCAACTACTGTTTGCATTTGTATGCTAGGGCACGTGAAACATAGAGGAAACACGAAAACTAGTCAGTGATTACGCGCAAAGTGCACATGTCTGTTTATAGCGAGCAGTGATGCTTTGAAATTGACAGAAATATCTTAGAAAAGCTTTGATACCTTGCGCCTGCGAATACATCTTCAGATTTATCTTTACACATGCTCACATGCGCAGCAACACGACGACACCGTTGCCACATCTTCCACTCCCTTTTAAGTCCCGCGCGCAACACCTTTTTTGCAAAGCTTTGCAACACGATAACTCGCCAGCCGATTGAGATAGAGAACTGTTCAAAGTTCAAACTATCTATGGATTCGGCAAGCTGAGATTGAAAAATTTTTTTGCGTTCTGGGTTTGGGCTTCTCTGTGGGTAACGTCATAATGGGGTCATGTTTTCGCAACTTTTTGGTCAATTTTATCAGGCCCTGGGCGCCAACCCAATGAGCCATTTTTTGGCTCAAGTTTTTTTGGAATCTCTCTAGACTATCATCCGAATTTTTGGAGCTCTTGATTGTTTTTNTAGCATATCTTCAGTCAAAATTATGGCTCAAAAACCAAAAATTNGTAAAAACTTCTACCCCCACAAACGCTGACCCCGGATATATTACAGTATTACACNCATATTCAGTTTTTTTTAAGGAAAATGTTAGGTACCTGGTATGGACCTGTAGGCACCCGATTTCTGTGATTCTAGGGACCAATTTTCTCTGATTCTAGGGACCTGATTTTCAATTGTAGGGACCCGAAATCGGGTCCGTAAAACACCTTAAAAAAATCCTGCCCATATTATATATGGCCATAACTCGACTGCAGATTGAGCTAGAGAGCTGTTCAAACCCTCTAAAGATGGGGAGTCTTGCAGTTATAAAAAAAGAATTGAGTGTGGGATAAAACAAATTTAAGTGTGGGATGTCCAGTTTTTTGTTTATGTTTACATAATGGGAGGATGTTTATACATATTTGTTTACATTTGTATGACTTTGTAGCGTTTCTGGTTAAAAGTTATGACAAAATAACCGAATNATAATTAGGGAAATTCCCGGGAAATCCCTCAGGTATTTGTAAACATTTTTTTTGGTCATAACTTTGGAGCCAGAAATGCTACAAAATCGATCAAGGGCTCTAAAGACTCATATTATAGCCTAGAATCCAATAAAGTTTTGAGTCACGAAATCGGCTCATTGGATCGGCCGATGATGTCATCAAAAACGCAAAACATACCCCACTCATGACGTCATCAACCAAAACCCCAAGCCCAAAACTTAATTTTTTTCATTCTTAACTACAAGACTTCACGAATTTTTAAAGGGTTTGAATAGCTCTCTAGATCAATCTGCAGCCGAATTATGGCTGGCCAAGCTTGGCCTGAGAGAGCAAATCATATCTTTTGTGAAACGTTTTGGATTTTGTCAAAAACTGGGTTTTTGAGGCATACGTTTGGCTCCAGTTATGCTAGAAAATCAATCAAGGGCTCTAAAGACGCGGATCACAGCCTAGTTTCCATAAAAAACTTGATTCAAATAAATAGCTCGTTGGGTTGGCGCTCAGGGCCTAGTATACTTAGCCAAAAAATCGAAAACATGTCTCCATTATGACGTCACCCCAGAAAATCCCAAACCTAAAACGAACATTTTTAAAAATCTGCTCTAGAGTACCTACTGAATCTGTAGAGGGTTTGAACAGCTCTCTAGATCAATCGGCTGGCGAGTTATGGCGTTGCAAAGCTTTGCAAAAAAGTGGCGCACGCGGGACTTGAAGGGAACACCGGATATTTTTTCGAAAAGACATGGAGAGCCCATCGCCTTGCACATGCATGGCTCAGGCTTTAATGTAATTCACTCAAATGGAAAATATTTGTTGCAACTACGGTTGTGGAGCTAGAGCCAAAAAGTTTTAGATGTTGGATCCGGAGCTGGAGCCTAAAACGTTAGATGCCTGGAGCCGGAACCTAAAGTTTGAGTTTTGGTTTCACAGCTCTGGTTGCAGCACATAACGCCAATGTCAGTGCNTCAGAGTCATTATTTTGTTGCTGGTCTTATAGAATGTGTAGAAAAAACTATGCCAACTTCAACAGTTAGCACTGTCTTTTATTGTGCTTTACTGTTTTACTGTAGTTCTTCTGAAGTTGTCAAATATAAGGACGACAGATTTCTGGTCGATGAACGAGGTGAAAGTAAAGGACTGGTGAGTAAAGCAAATGATCCAATTTGCAAACAGCTTCAATCAGCGCTGCTACCTCTTTTTCAAATGCGGTTAACAACGATCGAGTCCGGCAAGTGCGCGCAACATAAAAGCCACCGGTCGACCTGNACCTGGTACGAAGTTGNTGAGAAAACTCCATTCTGTGTGCAGCGTCACATTAANAAAGAGTGGCAAAGCTTCATTATCGGCAGATGCCACGTCTTTTTTTAAAGCAACAAAATCACCAGATATATTCAGATTGAATGCAAAAGACGCAGCAGATTTTGATTCACTGGATTTTGTCAGAAGCATTTGCTGTCGATTCTACTTCAGAAGCAAAAAACACCAAACTTTCCAGTGAATCAGCATTTTGCGGAAAAGGGTAAGCTTTAACTAAGCTGAATCAGTCCGGTTTGAATTCCTCTGCAAAGACAACATCCCAGAGCACAAATAATCTCAGATACAGGAGGAAGACTTCGTGTCGTTCACAGTCAGGCTTGGACGTTTAATTAAATCCAGGAGACGCATAAAATCTGGTCATATTCCACTTGGTCTGTGTTGAAAAAATATGCATTGCAAAAATGAGGATAAGTTGTTGCTAGCAGTCCTCTTCTAACGCTTTATCTATCTTATTCCGAAAGTAAGGAGACCGTTGGCTAGGTCAGGGCCAGTCTTTCCACATAGACTAACTAGGCGACCGCCTAAAGACCAGCCTTGAGGGTGCGCAGAATCCGTTTTTTTCTTGGTTTCCATGTCCCCAATATTTGGTGTGACGTGAAAAGGGGAGTAAATGTTGAAGCTTTCTTAGGGCGCTGAGCTGTCTTGGGCCGGCCCTGGCCTGGCCTGGGCATCTCAATGTGAAGTGCTGATGAACTTACACATATTTCCAGCTGGCCTCAAAGTACGACTTACCGCTTTCCCAGATAAAATGTGATGGTAGGTGTTTTATAAATCGTACGTCGAAAGCACAGGTACGAAATGTCTGATTTATTCACCAAGTCATCACTGCAAGCGTCTAAACTCTAGACGCTTGACCTACTGATGATAAAATCTATACACAACCCGTCTGTGGTTTTACCAATTTTACTGTTTGGCAAGACAAGTGATTGTGCGCCTCATCGAAATATACTGGGAGGAATTACTCGAACGAAGGGTAGAATTCGGATTTCTTTGCTTCATGAATATCTGTTCAGAATCATGAAATGTTTAACGTTTCTTTTTCTTTGCAATGTATCGACAACCAGGTCATAGCGTGGTGACTATAATGATGCCACCTTGGTATCCCTACAGCAACTTANTTAATCTAATGTGAATTAACAGAAACAAAGTCACTCTTAACGACCATTAAACTCAAAATGAACCCTTTACANTAAAGCTGACTTTGATATCCTCTATCTAACAGGAGGAGGTCACACAAGTTTTTCAGAGCTCTGAATTTCACTACAGTTTAGATTGTTTGTAAAACCTTCAACACCTCTGCCTTTCACACGATACATTGCCATTGATGAACGGCATTTGGTGGGGTGAGTGGGGAATTTTACAATAGCTGCCGAGCGGTTCCTCATTCCTGATGTGTAACTGCGTGCGTTTTCAAAATCAATTGCTGTTGACAGTGTGCAATTATTAACTGTATCCGTCGTAGTTGCCTGAGGCAACAAGTTAGAACTGGCTCAAAATCATACAAAGACTTGGGGTATAAGATGCGTTTACAGGAAGTTCGGAAATTCTTAGTGCATTACTTACGTAGGCCATACCTAGAAATTTTGCCTTTTGCTAAAGACGGTACCGTGCTGGGAGATCGTTTCCTTCCGACAAAATCTTTTTGTGCTAGGTTCGGAGATCGTATTTGCGCAAGTGCATTGCCGAAGGTCAAACAACACTCTTCGAAAACACTAACGACTGGCACTTGAAGGAAGGTCCAAGATGAACGCGTCGCATCGTATTTTATGCTTGTTATCCCCATTAAAGGCAAAGAAGCTGCAACTTACGAGTTATGCTCAATTTTTGCAAAATTTTTTAGAAATCATCCAAAGTTTTTCGAGGTTAATGCCGAGCCGTAACAAGGAGATGTCTCACAAAAATCACATTTGGTGTACTTACCTGTAGACTCTTCATGATGGTGAACGATTTATCGCACGACACGCATTTCTGTATGAATTCAAACACTTCATGACTGACACAATCTGTTACAATCTGCTTCCAGTTTGTTTGAACCTGCTGATGTTCTGCAAGAGTGGGTGACAAATTCGTAAATGCCTTCTTCAGATGATTTCATTGTTTTGACGCTGTTTACGCTTATCAGATCAAGGCTGATTTTGTCGGGTTTCAATGGCTTATTCATATTAATAGTTTATTAGCTTTTGTCACAAAATAGGTTGCTTACACCAAGTTTGTTTGTCTTAATAAAACAAGAATGCATCAACAGAAGACATTAACCGGCACGAAGCGCATACAGCAAAAACGCAAAACGCATGGCAACGGAGGTGAAATGGTGGAAACGCGCCACCAACCCTAAGAGTTGGTGAAACACACACTTTGCAAAACTGACGTTAATATTCACCTCGCTCATTGATTATGGTGGTGAGAATCAGTGCAATTTTAAACAGCGTTTTTTCCAACACGTTTCAAGACTCGAAAAAATATTTTGATTAAAAAAGCGTACCGTATGTTTCTGCCGATAACTCCACATCGTCAAGGTTAATAAAACATGCAAAATGTTGCAAGTGACCAAACGTGGAGAACTGCATGAAAGGAAAAGGTTCGTTTATATTTGGTTGTTGTACTCATTTCGAAACGTCACGACCGCGAGTGGTCTGCGGCTCCCATCTCCGCTTGTTTGCGCAATGGGCTCCACGCGACTGCTTTTGCAGTGAATGCTGCATTGGGGGCGTGTCAGTGGCAGTGCCGCGCGTGAACTGCTCCCTTGCACTCACTCATCAACGCCAAGCAGGAGCCTGGACAAATGCAGTGAAGTTTCCACACGTTGTAGATTTCAATGCTTTCTGGTTGAAATTGTAAATAAAGTTGAGAATTACTGTTGAGAATTAATAGTAATCAGCTTTGGGATGTGACTCACTTGCAAAGCTTTGTCTCCTTTACAACATTCAATCGCCAAAAAGTATTGGGCTTTAGTGATATGCCGTTTGCTGATGTGCGTAACCAGTGGCGCAACAAGGGTGAGTTTGGGGCTTCCGAGTAGCACCTTCTGGGGAACGACGGCAAGTTGTAGATTAAAAATTAATTTTTGAAAATAATTCCAACTTTTTCAATTTTTGTGCCTAGAAGCCCTTTACTCGTAGCTTAGAAGCACTTGACTCATAGTAAAGATCTGCAAATGTGGTTGTGGAGTGAGCAAATTGATAAAATATTTACTCAAAAGTCTGCGTCAAATCCACGGTGTTAAACTACCCCTACGTTTGTCTTGAAATCAGGGATTTTTTAATATAAATAATTGGGGGAAATTTGCCCCCAATCCCTTCACCTTCCTCCCCAACCAAGGCCAGTTCCCCACTCCAGTCAAACGTCCTTTAAAGTAAACACAGGACAGAGATGACATTCGACCGCAGACTAGCAAACACATCACTGGTTCAGTGGTTCGAGGTTAAAATTACCCCTTCCCACTCAAATCTGATAAAAAAGGACCCTGCATGAAATCACGGTAAATATTCAAAGTTACCTTCATCCTTTTGCTCTTATCGTTCGATCATTAGCAACGCCCCAACTGCACATTGCATCATCTGACACCCATCAGCATTGGCGACNAATATTTCTTGGCACGTCTCATGCTGTTGTTTAAAACCTTTTCGCGACTGGATGTTTATGCTCAGNGCGTCACAAAAACGTACGTATTTTAGACTTGCTCTACCTTATTTTGATGAAATAAACGGGTAAAATTGAGCAAAAATTTACTAGAGGTTAAAATGGAGAGGGGGCTCATGTGTCCCAACAGTCATTTTGGTGATGTTGTCATCAAATGAGCTTGATTAACAGTTTTCGGGTGAGTCAAAATGCTGTGGCGTTCAATGTTTCCTAATGCCCAGTCAGTTGTGAATAAACCGCCGTCCGTAACCTACCGGCTTGGACATTAACCAACGTTGATTGGTCGAATCGTGGTTGGCGGCTCTGGTAGTGACCGATACACCTGTGTGTTGCAGATTCGCTCTGCACCCGAGGAGCTACGATTGTCCTTTTACTATTTTCGCGATTTTCCTGAATCAGTGCGTTGTAAATATAATCTTGACCATGACCATGATTGGCGTATTATTTGCCGACGAGATGGGAGTTTGCGCTAATAGTTTGAGTTTACTCACCCCCTGCAACGGCAGTTCTGATGCCCATTCGTTACACTCTGATTCATCTGAATGTTTATAGCTAATGCATCTTCACCACTCTGCTATATCGAGAAGACGTATTCCTGAACACAGCTGAGTAAGGATTACGACAATACAATACGCAACTAAACTTCAAAATCTTGGAAAACAAAAATTCCAGTCTTATGTAGTAGAGGCCATAAACGCCTGTTGAGACATATGAGTTCCGTAAGCACGCATCAAAAAAGCAAGCCTGGTGGGGCAAGTGAGTCCGAATATTAGAAAATAACTGTTTAGCCTTGGTAACTTACCAATGCAGTGATCTTCTGTCGTATACACACAGCTGACAGGTGGTAGGACTATGCGGTAAGGTCTTTAAAAGGAACGATTGCAAAGGTATTCAATCAGATCTTCGTTGGTGGTGTTGGTGATGCTGCATGGAAGGGCCAGAACAGTACAGTGATAGAGGATGTGACTGGCGGATTGGATATCTCCGCACACACAGTTTTATTATCAGCCAATCCCATTCTGTACAGGTTTGCGTCAAATCGGCCGTGTCTGGTGCGTAAGTGGTTATGTTGGACCCATGCTTTGTGCGGTGTGTGGCATCCTGGTGGAGAGTTAGTGAAACTAGAGATACATGGCTTCAAAGAATCTGGTACTGGAGGGGGGAAAAGTCTGTGTCATCGCGCCGCGCAACTGAATTTTTGCATGTTCAAGTCGAGTCGACTTTCTTTCATGTTCAGTTGTCTTGATTTGTATTCCAAATCGTTTTGTTTTCAATTTTTTCTGTGATCTCAGTTAATTTGTTCAATTCATCATTTATTTTTTGATGGCTTGCCAGATTTGAAAAAGGAATTCTTCGAAAAGTTTTTCCATGTGACAAAATAACCGAGTTCAGCAGGCCAGCAAAGATAACAGCAAGTTATTTGCTGGTTAAATACACAAGATCCAATTATTTACACCAATGGTTGTCAACCTTTTTGTATTGGTACACACTTCTAAATTTGCTAGAAAACCTGTACACCCCTACCATGCACTAAAATCTAAAGCTGTAAAAGTTTAAAATGTAAGCGATTTTTACTCTGTAGATCTCGCTTTCTTAGCAGATTTTTGCGTATCACTTGTCAGCATTCCTGAATACCGAAATCTCACCCAATAAGCGATTTACGTTTTTGATCGCATGCCAACAACCTACCTTTGCGAATAAGGATTTTCTGCTCTTGTCGAAACAAAATGAAAAAACAAACTCAATCAAGGACGTTTATCCTCGTAAGAAAAACGTCCTTAAACAGGGTTAAAACCACATTTTCCGCAACTGGCGGATGAAATTCAGTGGGAACAATCACAGTAAATGAGATTTATACTGGGTATACATCTCATCCTGGGGGCATCATACTAGGTGTTGTGCAAACTTCATGAGCAGGAAGAATGACGTTCACAATTAGTGTTACGGGTGTCGTGTCCTGCTGTTTTCTGCGTTGTTGCAGCTACTTGCGAAAAGCCCAAGTCAATTTCCTCATATGTAAATGGCTGCACGATGCATGACAGAGAATTCAGATTCAAATAAAGCCAAAAATCGCCTTGAAAATCAGTGGATATTGGGTATCTTTGTTGAGCAAGGAAAACCCGCAATTCTTGCCATAATTGAAACACGCTTTAACACTTTTCCTCTGCATAACCAGTGTGCCTCAGCATGGAGTATAGCCAAACCACATTGTGTTTGCTATCATGTCTTTGCACACTTCTGAAAACGTTCGATGCTTCTTTGAATGTGAGAGGATGAATTTCTCAATTTTTTACATCATCAAGAACAATCTCCAGACTTGACGTCTGGTTATATTCTTAAATTAATCTCTAATCGCACATTCTCAATTGATCGTGCAGTGATTTGAAACCTAGGTTTGTTTTCGCTGAGACATTTCGGTCACTTTTCCAAAATAACTAAAAATTTTCGGTCATTTTTTCATTTCGGGACATTTTTATATGACTGAAAATGGCATTATGACCAAATTGACTCAAGTTTTTTCGGTCATTTCAGAACAACTTCGGTCTGTGACCGAAAAATTCCGAAAAAACAGGTTGGAACACAGTCAAGGGAAATGTTTTTGAGTTTTCGGCAGGCTTGTCCATGGGAATAACATTCCTATGGAAATCCCATGGGAAACGTCCCATGGGATGGGATGGGACAGGCGTAAATTGCTATGGGATGGGAATGGGATCGAACAACTCCATTAGTAGTGCTTTGCATGTCTGCTGCAGGGTTGCCAGATGATGACAAATTTGGCAAATATTGCCAAAAATCACTGTTTTCCAAAAATTTGCCAATTTTTTGGCAAAGATTTTTTAAAGCCAAAAATTTACCATTTTTGAAATACCAGTTGTGAATATTAATATTAACAAAATTTATCAAATTACTTACAAAACTTCAGAACGTACAGCTCAGATATTGAGGTAATATGTCTGAACATGATTTATTGGTTGAGGTATTGCTGCAAATGTTGTAGTGTTTCATTTCATTGACAACCAATCACACCTGGGAATTTAGTTCAAAATTGACCTGCTGTTATTGTNTTTCACCTGGAACCTGGAAAATTATTGACGCCCCNTGGGGAGGCGTACCCCCCGGTTAAGAACCACTGCTTTANGATAATAAGGTTCAGGGCGCTTTGTTATGTATTGGTAANGGAAGTATTTAGCTCAGGCGTTCTTAAAGTATTGCCTCAATACCGCCAGGGGGTAATACCCCCAGGGAGTATTGAGATTAGATGTTGGGGGTATTCAACAGGGGTATTCAACAGTGTATCAACGCCCAATCATTACATTTTTTTAGCAATCTTGCAACACTGTGCCCACATGAAGTAGAAAATTAGTGCTGATGAATGTGATGCAGCCTTTGCATTGACCTTTTTCCTCACTACTCTAGTGAATATTTCTTTACCAGTTGTGTTTTGTTTCATATATTTTTTTGTTATTAAACTGTTGAAAAGGGGTATCCAGATTGACGAAAATTTGACTTAGGGGTATTGAGGCGTTGAAACTTTAAGGACCACTGATTTCGCTTGTATGAAACTGTAATGTAAAAATCTGATGTTATCTGATGTTGAAGAGGGCGACAATCTGATGTTGACGAGACTGACCGCAGTGGCAACACTGATCGTTCGTCGCCAATGCGTAGGTGTCAGGAGATGTTATGTCGTGCAGTTGGGGCGTTACTGAGAAACCAAAGATACGAAGAAAAGGATTAAGCTAGCCTTGATTATTTACCGTGATTTCATGCAAACGTTTTTGTCAGATTTTGACAGGAGGAGCAATATAAACCGAAAACAACTGGAGCCCTAACGTTTTAGTCTGCGGTCGAATGTCATCTCTTTCCTTTGTGCAAAGGACTTTTGAGTGAGATTACTGAAATGGCTTTGTCTGGCGAGGAAGTTGTAGGGACTGGGGCACAAGTGGCCCCCAAGTAAGCATGCCGGTAAATAGGTGGCGCAGGAAAAATTTTTGACCTCTTGGAAAAATGTTTTGGACGTCGTTTAAAACTATAGGACATAGTTTAAAAATTTGGGCCCCTCTCAGAAACCTTTTCGCATCCCAAACATTTACTCAATCCAATCACTCCACAACCACACGTCGTGTTCTTTTAAGCCAGCCTACCAGTCCAGAGCTTCTAAACAAGAAATTTGAAAAGCGGTAGAACATTTGAACATGTATTTGAAATAATAACGAAAACCTATAACTTTTAAACTCCTTTCAAAAATTAATTTTTGGTCAGCGAAGTGCCGGCACCTTTAAAGTGCCGCCCGGGGCCCGCGGCCCCCACGGCCCCCCCTTGCTACGCCACTGCTCAGATGTGGTCTAAGGACCATGTGAGTTGACTTAATGTCCGAACTTGCTTGATCTCGTGTTGGTGTGGAGCCCGCAGAACGATCTGGGATTGCTCTTGACAATGAGGTAATTTAAGTCCTAGCACTGACCTCACGGGGATAAACGCGTGGGATCAACGCTTGCCGTCACACTCCCACAGAAGGTTCAAACCCAAAACTGCTGGTATTTTTTAAGCCGAAGCTACGAGACTTTCTTCTAACTGCTTCTTTAGGTAGTTCGATTCGTTCTCTAAAGCTCTGTTGGTCGGCAAGTTATGACTGGAAAAAGTCGGGGTCACAAACATGGCTTTGCGTTTCTATAAGATTCAGCCGACTTCACATAGCGAGTTACTTTGAAAACACAAGCAAAAAAACTCAACTGCTGAAACATTATAACAAATCAAAGCCGCGCAGAAAGTTCAAGATTTTTAATGCAATTGCTTATTTTTTAAGCTGTCTTATGTTTGCACAACCCAAGTGACGTATTCCTCAAAGGAGTGGTTTTAAGCCTGAGTTCGCAATCTCCGGAGGGATAGTGAGCCATTTTTGTAGGCTCGCGAGTAGATACTTCATGTAGCCTGTAGAGTATTTGATGGGGGTCATTGGGTTTTAGTGGACTGCTATTATGGGCCGCGGAACAAATAAGGTTGAAACCACTGCTTCAGAGATTGCTTTGAATGAAACAAGGGGAAAATACACTTTGACTTGATGTCTCACTGCATGAGAAGCAATGATTCTGTTGCATTCATTGCCCATTGTATGCATAAGCGTACGGCATGTGGATGCAGTGGATGCAGTCGCATCCCCATTCACATGTAAGTTCACATGTAAGTGAGATAGTGTCTACATTCACATGTAAGTGAGATAGTGTTTATTTTCCAAACTAAGGCAAAGTAATAACCAAATCAATGGCAAAATAATAGCCGAAATGGAAAAATAGTCTGTGACTATTTTGCCATTCTTTTTGCCCCTGATGGCAAAACAGACACTGCCCTTGAGTAAAGTGGAATCATGTGGTAATTCCAAGAGCCTTCATCGAATTTGGGCCAACTAAAAAACTTACGTTTTGGGTAAAATTAGAAACATTTGAGTAAAATAAGAGCATTTGGGTAAGGTACTACAGCTTCAATTAAATTTTGGCCAATGAGAAAAGCTTCAATTAAACTTGGGTGAAAACAAAAAAATTTAGATAAACTGGAAATACTTGGGTGAAGTCCATCAGTCAAATCAAATTTTGCCAATTTGCAACAGCTTCATTCAATTGTGGGCAATTTCATACAACCTTTTCAAAGATGGGCTATATAGAAAAGCTCCATTAAAATTTTAGTACGTTTAGAAATGTCTGGGTGAATTATAAAAGTTTTATACAAATTTGGATAAAATCAAAATCATTTGGGTAAATTTCAACAATCTTAATGAAATTTGAGCAAATTGGGACAACTTCATTCAAATTTGGGTGAAGTTAAAAATATTTCCATAAATTGGAAAAATTTGGGTAAATTTCAACATATTAAATCAACCCTGGACAAACAACAATAGCTTCATTCAACTTCGGGCCAAGTTGAACATCTTCATTCAATTTTGGGTAACGTCAAACAGCTTTATTCATTTTTGGGGAACTTCAAACAGCTTTTTCAATTCTAAGGAACTTCAAATAGCTTCATTCTAATTTGAATATTATACAACCACTTCATTTAAAATTGCATACATTCAGAAACATTAGGGCAAATTCCAACAGCTTTAATCATATTTGGGTAATTGAAACAGCTTCATTCAAATTTGAGTACAATTAGAAACATCTGGTCAAATTGGAAGAGTGTCATTCAGATTTGCCTATATTATAAATATTTGAGCAAATTACAACAGCCCATATCAAAATTGGGCCAACTGAAACAACTTCATTCAAATTTGGGTAGAGTTAGAAACATTTTAAAATTAGGAACAGGTAGTGGTAAATCACCATTCCAGCTAACCTTAATTTTTGTAAACCTCAAATTGTTGACGCTGTAAAGCAGTGCTTCTCAACCTTTTTGATGTCGCGGCCCATTTTTCGCCGAGACTTTGATTTTGGGCCCTCTTCACGAAAAATTTGTTTCAGAACTTATGACTAGTCGTAATTATATCGTCGGGTACGCGTGACCCGAAATCACAAACTTTCCTCCACACTGCAAAATCTAAAGGAGCGAGTGCGACCGCAGGCGCACCTATCAGCAAGTCGCACAAAACAATGAAGCTACTGAAGCGTGGAAAGCGCTCCGACGCGTCCTTACTTATGTAACACGTGGTCACCGCACTTGCCTTGGGTTTTTGGAACCCACAATAGCAGTCCAGGGTTAAAAATGGGAGCATTCCTTCGATGGAATGCGACAATAATACATTTCTGGCTTTCGTAATTCACAACTTTTTCTAAAAAAATGCAGTTTGTATCAACCAATAACTTTTTTCAAAAAATATTTAAGTTATCTCGGAACATTTCGCGGCCCACCTGAAGGAGC
>JGI24021J15306_10000679_pt1 | contig 28345 bp, 17 predicted proteins | sample Ectturendosymbi1_FD_15306 | JGI IMG/M metagenome (IMG submission 15306) | reverse complement strand
AGTAAAGACGATTGCATCGAAAATGTCGAATTTGAGATGATCAAAATAAAGACAGGCTGTCATTGTCTTGTACATACACAATAATCAAAAGCTTACTGGGCCGCACAAAGCCTTCGCCTGGGCCGCATGCGGCCCGCGGTTTGGACATAGCCGGTTTAAACCATACCTGGCTGCTTCCCAGTTACAACTTTATCGAAGAGTGTTTCTTTCGATGTGACGCGACTCAGGATCTGATTGACGCACTGGAAATACAATAACGTGAGTTGACCTTTTTTAAAGGCAAGCCTACAACATCTAATATCAAACAAGACCCTCAATGAAATTGCGTTTAATTGATCGTCGATCGCGCCGAACTTTAAAACTGCATTTTCAGCATCCAACTACGAACACACTCCAACCTGCACAAGGCCGGTGACGAGGATCTCCGCATTGTCGTGATTTGCCCAGTCGAGGAAGACGTCAGGAGCGACAGCAAGCGTCAGTTCGAGCACTCTCATCAGCGAAACGGACAACTCGAACAGCATGTCCACGATGCGGAGCTGACGGAGAGCCTGAGCGTCGAGGGAAGCGAGCAAGCCACTCGGGCTGTGCCAACCTCTTTCATTCTGCTGGTGAACCTGTCGTCAATAATTCATGAAAAGTTAACTGACATCATGGAGGACTTGTACAAAAAAATTGGCACAGGTATAAAGTCAACACCGACAACAAGCCAAGAAGCGCAACCCTAACGCAAAAAAGCTTTGGCTTATCGTTTAGTTACTGATGCGACCAGCGCCAAGCGAAATTTCTGACTTACAAAATTTCTACCTTCACGGCATGTGCGCATGCACAGAGTGATATTGTAGTGTACATTTCAAATATGCTGAGAAAACTTATGATTAGTGCTTAGGGTTTAGTATTTAGGTAAGTGTCGGGTTAGGGTTTCAGTAGGGCTAGAAAAAGAAAAAATGATTGAGGTCTAAAGCTGGATGCACACGGCATGCGTCCTGTGCGTTTTTTGGGCGCATGCGTCTGATTTCGTGACGTCACGTACTTTTCTGATGCGTCTGGTATGGTCTGCGTTCGAGTAAAAGTGAATCAGAGCACTGAGTCTGATGCGTCAATATAGAAACAGGTTGTGCATACAGCTTAAAGAATAAGCCCAAAATTTTTCAGTGGTTAGTTATTCCCGTACTATAGCTTGTTGTGGGTATCTGACATCTAAACAAAAAGTTTAATTTACACAACACACATCAAAAAAAGTAAACGCCAAACAAACTTTATTCCTTTACTCTGAGAAGCAAAATAACTGACAAACATTAATAGGTCAGAAATTGCGCTTGACACCGGGATCACACATGCAGACGCTGCGCGATGGAACACAGCCTGCGTAACCATCCCTTACGCGCTGCTCGTCGTTAGGCACTACATTAAGGATTTTAGATAATTTTGCAACCCCCCCAACCACACCTCTTGCAACTGTCCGATGAACTCGGAGAAGCTCCAGTTTAGATGTTCCAGGATGCTGTGCACGAACTTCCCGGCGAGTGTCGGTTCGGAGAGGAGCAGGTCGCGCACGCACAGGAGGAGCTTCTCCGGCACGTACGGATCTGCGGAACGAAAACAACATCCTGGCGCGATGTTCCTGAGCAGTTCACGAAACAAGAGCAGTTTATCGGCTAAAAAACAAGCACTCACAACTAAAATGAAACAATAATTCACAAAACAGACCGGGAACTAGAAGTTCTGCGAAACCATGCGAATCAATGACGCAATAAACATTGATTTAAATGATATCACATCGGACTTTCCGAAAAACAACTGTTTCAAAAACACAATGTCGACTATGGTTTGTTGATTGCTGCGTTATTGTTTCTTATAATTCGCAATAGGGTTGCTTACCCTTGACAGCTGCTATCGAAAACTTTCAGACAAAACTCACCGTGTTCTCTGTTTAGCAGCTTCTTAACTTTAGCGACGTAGGGCGGGTGATCGTAACGCATCGCGAATCCGCTGCCCTGCGATCACAACCGCACGCGCGTTCATTTCAAACATACCAAACAAAGGGGTGAAGAACATCCAAGAAACGCGCCCACAGGTAACGGGATATTACTACAACCTTGACTAGACGATCTTAGACACCTTCAGTACACACGCGAGTTCCGAATCAAAAACCTTTTTTGCTTCTTCTAAACAAAACTGTCGAAAAGCCCGTGAACGAAACCTTGATGTTTGCACTTTGATTTGGAGCTTTACTATCAGAATCCACACCGATTAACAGAGCACGGCGCACTGAGCATTGTTCTCGCATCATCGCTATCCGCGAACTTCACCCTTGCTGTTAAGTGAGCAGCAGCAAAATTACCCGAGAAATCATTTACAAAACAACTTTTACGCGTGTGGTTGTCACTATTCACTGCAGGTTTTGAAACAATTTGTCTGGTTTCGTGCCATCCCCACAGGAGTGGGAAAAACGATCACTATGTAGGGCGTACAGGCGCTTGCAACTGGGTCAGTTCAAAATTGCGTTAGAAACTTGGCAAAACTTTCCTGACTTTGTAAATAAAGAACTAAAAATGACGATCAATATCAGGCGCAACTGCAGTACCCTCCAAAGAGTTGCAAGGATACGGTGCCCGACGCTCGTCCACGGCTTGTCCTCGTCGTAGGCGTAGAGCATGTTACGAACAAACGAATGGAGGCTGAAACATGGAAGTAAAAACGCATAGTAGCATTGTGCCGGCACTAATGATATTTTGACAGAAGTTCTCAGCAACCCCACAAAAATTTTGGTTGAGATTAGTGGGAGACCGCCTGGTGGGACAGCCCAGTGCTTGCGCGTCCACATTACTATCAATGCAAAGGGCCGAACGAACCAAGACGCATTCGATCCAACGAGCACTTACTCATCCGTGGGCATCGACTCCACGACCTTCAATTGCAGCGGATAAGTTATGAAAGTTGTGATGGTGTTCGCCAGCATCGTTTTAACGTCTGCGCAAAAGAAGCGGCAGTCATAGCAACGGCGGTGCAACTGGTCAATCTTGTTAGAATGAATTTCAACTTGCAAATACCTTCAAAATTTACTTGTAGGTACAACATAGAGCAACAATCCGAATGGTTAGGCGCCACAAACAAAATCGGTGCGCAGAACCTTATATTGGCAGAAAACACAAAATCTAAGTGATGTTCAGAGCACTGGTACCAATATGATGAAAACTCAGAGACACCGTTCAGAGTTCAACTTTCTCTTCCGCAAATCTTGTAGACTATACGACCGAAGCAAGCAGCCGTGACGGCGAAAACAGTAAGTGTGTGCGATGATGTATCGTACACTGGCGACGAAAATGAGGGCCATAATGGCGTGGAAATGCCACGAGGTTGATGAATTTGGAAAGGGAAAGTCCAGGCAACGACCAAGCTGAGAAACTGGGCTGCGGCACAAAACACGCTTGCTTGTAAACAGCTCTACGTCTATTTGGTACTGAACAGCGACAAAAATTACTNTCCTTTCGTTAGTCCTTAGTGCGATGAGGTTNCCAATCAGCTGTTCCGACAAATCATTTAAAACAAAACANTCCTTACCATTGCTGACCACGCGGGAATCGCAGTGAAAGGAACTGAGGAATTTCACAAAAGAACACAGCGTCGCATCGAGAGTTGGCAGCTTTTCAAAGGATTGGGATGGAGCGAAGTATTCCCGAAGACATTTGTACAATCTGTGAACATTTAAACTGAAAGCAAACAGCACGCGATAGCGACAACTGATTGTTCATATTTATTTAGGAAATGTGAGCGCGTGCACCTTCAACAGACGTTCAATAAAATCTGGCTGACGACGCTTTGGCCCGTTGACACAAAGATGGGTTCGTGATTTCGATTTCAGTTTGTCTTGCTACGCAACACAGCTTGGTTCCTAACCTGCAATGCGCGTACCACCATTGATACGCGAAGTGCTTCCAGGTGCTATGCGCCTACTTTATGTTTTTCCCTCATAAAAAACGTATTCACAGCTTTCGCTTTCACCTATCGGGTTCTGTTTATAAATTCCTGCATTTCCATTTACTTTTCCTTCGCAACAAGGACTGCTATATTTCTCACTGCCGATTTGTACATGTCGCTTCTGTGTCAAGTCTAGCGTTCCAAGCTTTTGGTAGGATAAGTTTTCCTAGGACAAGGTGGTACACGGTGACAGTACGGGACCTCTAAATGGTACGCGAACAGAAAAAGGTTGGGAACGAACAGATCAAACCCTGTTTAGCGGAACATGCGACGATGTTTCTTGTGGAATCACGACTCTCTGCAGAACTGTGCCATTTGTCTGAGTCATAAAGTAGAAAAACCTACCTCGTGCCGGCAGTCAAGTAGAACTCCGGCATGAACGTAAACAATGAGCCTTTCTCAGACGCGCGATGAGCGCTGCGAACGCAAACTTGAAGAAGCCACCACAGGTTTGCTTGCGACACCTGAAATACCAGATGTATCATCACATCATTACACCACGTCAGAAAACGGGAATATGAAAAGACAATATTGTATTGGCAAGCTTGCGGTGAAATCGTGTTTATGATCTTTTTCGACACAAAGAGTTGCTTTCTTAACTGTTAACAACACATCCTGTCATCAATATCGAAAAGTGTTATTCAAGCTTCTTTTTTAACATAAGCAGCTCTAAGATTAAAGTTGCGCTGCGCATTTGTTCAAATACTATGCTGTGGCAAAATCCAAAAGAGCCTTCCAGGACTTTACCACGACATTCAGCGCTTTCATAGATGTCGAAACATTCAGCGCTTTCATAGATGTCGAAAAAACAGCTGCTTGGCTTACGCGTGGTTTTCTCCATCAAAAAAGAAACAAAACAGAATTCTAACGCAACAAAGCTGTAATTCATTCCCTCACCGGCGAATAGACGGATGATTTCAACCACGCGATGGAGCGGCAGAGCTCGGTCATGTGACGTAGAAGGACTCCGTGCGACTGGTTGAGACTTTCCCGCACATCGTGATTCTGCGAATTGTGGCCAATCGTAAAACGACTTGCACATGCGACAACGGGTCTGGTACGTTACCGTGACAATTCTGAACAACCTACCAACCAATCGTATTACTCAGACCTTCAGGTCTGAGTTGATAATCGTATTACTCAGACCTTCAGGTCTGAGTACAGACCACCATACGACGTCGACTTCTCGGCCAAAGAAAGAGTATCTCTGCTTTCTGGCCATCCCGATGGCGACACTCAGCTGCTTAATCTCGAAAACGTGTCTTTTACTCACGTTAAAGCGACGCGGAATAAATGTTTAAATCTAAAAATTTTAAAAACATTTCTATCGAAATATCCGGTTTGTGCGATTACCCATGCTATTTTTTTCACGTTTGAATGGTTTAACCCAGTGGTTGCCAAAGTGGGTTAAATTAGCCCTGGGGGTAATATACGATTTTTGGGGGTACCGCGAAACCAAAATGTTGTTCTGTATCATGAGAGATCACTGCGAAATATTAAGGGCAATAAGGCATAATCGCTACCTTGATTAGGGTAACGGCTCGAAAGTGTTTGGGAACCACTGGTTTAACCGATTTGCAATTAGTCAAGAGTAATCTGTATTCACTCTGCGAAGTAGTGTGCGGTTGCTAAGCTATGCAGAGTGAATAAAACAAACAAAGAGTTTGCAAAGGTTCGCACAAGTCAAGACCAAGCAACCGCAACACATTAAGCATGCGGACTAGAGTAGAAACATGCATATCTGTGACTACCGGTAAATCTTGTACAATGTCGCTTGAAAGAAAGCGTTTTAGATCTAATGCTGCAAAATAATGTTGCACCAAATATTGGCCAAAATTGTCAAAAATTCAGTGGCCTATAATTTTGGGTGCAGGGCTCTATACAACCTTCCGTGGCAAGCGAGTGTTAGTAGCCATCAGGTTCAATCCAACATTTCTATCTTGAGGCGTTTTTGTGAAAAAATATGTGCCACTATCTTGAACGATGCAGAAATTCTAACAACATATGGTTGCGTGCTTTGATGGAGTCAGATTGTTCATATTCGTCCTTATTGTTTGAACACTGCAACCGCATTTTACTTTGTGACAGAGTGCTCGGACGTTGCAGTGCTTTTTCGTTTGAGGGTGTTTGCATGCCACAATACTTGCGTACTTTACCTGGCCTTGACCAGGATTGGACTCAGTGTCCTACTCTGGATGTGGTGTTGTACCAAGTGTTACCAGTTAGTGAACAATAGTGTTAGAAAAGTGTCCGTAACCCTGTTGTTCTACCTCCAAACTCGTTATGAATTGTTCTGTTGTGTCTGTTTTCACCAATCTGCATTGTGCAGACTGTGTGTGTTTGTATCTACGCACTTAGCAGGGTTTTCGCTAAGGGAAATGTTAGGTACTCGGTATGGACCTGCAGGGTCCCGATTTCTGTGATTCTAGGGACCCGATTTTCTCTGATTCTAGGGACCTGATTTTCAATTCTAGGGACCCAAATCAGGTCCCTAAAACGCCTTAACAAAACCCTGGACTTAGTTTTTGTTACAAAACCTTAAAATTAAACAAATTCACCAAGAGATACATTTATTTTACAACCTATTTAAAGTAAAGGGGGCGTGAGCCAAAGGAAAATTACGTTAGAGGGGGGCGTGATAAAGAAAAGGTTAAAAACCAATGAGTTAAACACTTACGAAAAACCCAGGAGTTTCGCGTCATTTGCCTGTACGGGCTCTGATGGACTTTAGTTGGAGGTTCACGTAGAAGGCATTCTTTCTCACTATTGACATCCAAGTGACTACATTGATGAATCTCAAATGTTGGATAACGTTGCATTTATCGTCCAAGCAGTGAAATAACAAAAGCGTATACAAAAGGTTCGAGTATGCGCGATCGTTAACTCGAACGCAAAACCGAGTTTCGAGTAACTTGCCGACGTTGGGCAATCTAAGTCAAACAACATTTCCGAGTTAAGAAGACCAAGTTCTTTAGTCTCTTGTACGTCTGGTCTGTTCCAGCTGCTGGGCTTTTATGCAAAAGCACGTTTTTGTCGTAAGGCAGGACAAAAAAACGTCAAATTCGAGCTGTAGCTGACCAGGATCAACCGCGAACAATTGTGTACATTGCACCTAGTGAATTACATTAGAAACCTAAAAGGGTGCTTTCAAATGGGCAAACTCGCCCATCAGCCTGGGGAACAGCATGCTTCACCCTGAACAGAGCAACTTGCAAATAACATGATACAGTATATAACAAACAGCATGTTAGCTCAACAACTCTCTGCGCAGTGTTAGAAGAAACTCACAACCACGTCCGTTTATTTGGATATGCTGTTTTCCTCCGTAAAGTTGCACCATCGGATCTTCCAAAAACAGAAAGGCAACTTTCGCCGCAACGTAAGACGCAAAAACTGAGAACTGACAAAACGCAATCCGACCTGACACGCCTCAATCAAACAAACATTAACTTTCCAACCCACTTCTTTCGCAGAACACTTGTTCAGTTTGATTTCAATCTCGTTCAGGGCAGTTGCATATTCAACGATTTTTGTTCGAGTTGTGTGAATCTGGAATGCATCGAACAGTCTTTGAAATAACAAGTGAAGCGTTGAGCGTCATACAAAGCGTGAATGACGCGATGCACGTCACGTGAACTAGAATGCACGGTCGAAACGGTGAACGTCTAAAACAAAATGGTTCGTCAAAAACTATCGTTTTTGAAGGAGCAACAGAACGACAGATTCGCATCTTAACACAATGCATGTTACACACATCAGAGGAACAGCGCAACTTCTACACCACTCATTTCAATGCGTCGCTATCGTAGCTTGCCCACTTCAAATACAGATTTAAAGACCTTACTGGGTTAAGCGGCGTTAATAAACTACAACGAAGCAACAGCAGGCGTATACGCCTGCCAAGCCATACAAGCAAAATACTACTACAGTAGCTGTCTCATACAATAAAAACCGTTTGTTTGGCTGAACAAACAAAAACAACCTTGTCCATATGTTGGTGCATGACGGTGCTGTAGAGCAGCAGACATCCATCGGTGAGCTCGATCAGTTGAGGTTTGGAAGGAAGATTTTCATTTTCACCATCCTCGCTCGCCGAGCGCTTCCTGCTGACTGTCACATTGCGGTCTCGACCGGTCATCTTGTTGCTCTGGTTGAGCAGAGCTCGAGCAAGCCTCAAAACCGGATTGAATGTATCTAGGTCGCTATCTGTCCAAAACAAAACACACGATTAACAGTTTTGAGTCGTTTATTTCTCGTCATAATGCAGTCTGTGTGAACATGTGCAGGAAAACACCTACTGCTGGGTTTCACCATTTCGTAATGATTTCCCCAAATGAAAAGGCTTGCGTGTGGCTTTCATATTTCTCTATCGACCATATTTTTACAAAAATGTATCATTTCTGCCTCAAAACAGAGCTTCACAAGCACAAGCACACCTAGCTGCTTACCATCAAATCGAGCTCAACATAACCGACAAGGAGAAACACGCGACATGAAACCCACCGTCGTCTGCTCGAGTTAGTGTGGACAGCGATGGCCCAGCAGCCTGGTCGTCTTCGAACAGCTGCAAGATGGCGTTGTGCTCGCTCCAGGGACTATCGTCGCTGGTCGCTCGCCTTGTGCCTCGGCCTCGGTCCACCGACACTCCTTCCTTGGCCAGTTCGTCTGCAAAGGGCAAGCAGGCGTAAAAGGTGATGCAGAGGCCCACTCGTTTTGCGTGGATTGAGTAAAGTACGACAAACTCTGAGCACTTGATTCCTATGAAAGCAAAACTGGAACCGCTAGAACAACCGTCCTTGTAAATGTGAGCAACTCAAGACTCCAGAACGAGATCTCGAGTGCTTCAGCTGAAAATGCGGTGACCGAGCAGGCAAGACGCATCACAGCATTTCTTTTTTCTCTTGTGAAAAAAGCGTGGATGGTTTGTTCCACGTAAACAACAATGGCTTCCGAGCTACGCAGCAAGGACGCTATCTTCTACAAACACAAAAATTAACGCTGTTCAAGGAAAATCGCAAACTGATCTCCCGCATGAACGCGAAAGGCTGATTATTATGTATCACCAGTGTCAACAACAACCCGGTCTCCCCAGGGTTACAAATGACGAACCAATTAATTACCTCGTGAGCTACCGGCCTTTCACTAACCTCTCGGGGCTGGCGTGTTTGTCAGTCTCAACAGAAGAAAAGATTGCCAGGTCTGACAAGCTCACACACACACAAGCGGCGATCGTTTCTTTACATCAAGGAGACGCTGCGAAACTACTTCATTCTGGAGCTAAGCTCGCTGGCAAGTTCGTAAATGACTTGCTTTTTGCAGGCAATCCAAACGTCTTTGTTACGGCAACACAAACCAAGCTTAGACCAACGCAAGCACGGTCAGGCTTCGGGTACGCGCGGACGATACCTGATGGCGCATTGAAGGTATCTTCTCGCGCTTTCAAGCTCAAGGGTAGTCGCGCATTTCTTTCAAGAGTCATTGAAGTAAAACAATTCTTTGAACAATGCGGTTGGTAGAAACGATTTCTTAATGTACACCTCAACACAGCTGACCTTTGTGTTCAGTAAGCAGATGCGACTTGAGGCCACCAACCCTCTGCAGGTCGAAGTAATCGATCGCGTCGGTGTAAAACAACTCAGTCGGCACAAATGCTTCTGTTGAGAGGAATAAAGGACATGGATGGCAGTCGATGCAAATGTAAGCAAATTGAAGAGCATAACGAGAGGTCACAGCGCACGAGCACTTCGCATAGCGGCGCCAAATCAAAGGCACCAATAGGTCGAAAGCGAGCGACAACACCCATAGTTGAGGATGCGACAAGGACCGCACCTTCTACACAAAACCAATTATAGCAACTGGCAACACTCCACTCAAGTCGAAACCATCAATCAAACAGACGGCTCGAAGTCGTAGTTGCATTCAGTGCTTGAACCGCACTTCGTCAACACAACGCTTGCTTCCTCTTTCTCATCACGTGCGCACTTTACGTCGGTAAGCTATGACTCGCGTACAGGCTGGCGTAAGACGTCACAACACCACTCGACAGCCCGTGTCTGTTCGTTTCAAGCAAAACAAGCAAGCTGACCTGAGGCGGCAACGAAGGAAGGTTTGGTCGGAGCCAGCAGATCCCACTGCGAACGAATGACGTCGATGAGGCGCTGCATGAATGAGTGCAGGACGATGGGGGGCGACACCATCGTGAGCTCCGACTGCATCAGAATAACACTGGCGCATTATTATCAACCAATGCCATTTAGATGTGCGCGTTGTGAGCGGCCGCACACGGGCTTCCGCAAATAGGGGCTTCTACAAAAACGTTTAGGACATTTTTCACGAGCAATTTTTGTACCAGTTGGTAAGACAAAGTTTCACACGGTACTTTTCCCAACGTAGAGACGACGCTGCAATTATATCAAGTGCTCATGATCAGCAACTGCAGCAGAAAAAGGTCATTTAACAACGACAGGTTGCGACGCAATGATGACCAAAGAACACCTGAATGGTCTGACACCAACGAGCATTGAACATGACATCTGGCGACACATTAACTTCGACGATGTCATCAATCACTTTGCCAACGTCAAAGCTCGTAAATTTCTAGGTTTCCGTTGAAAATTATGCGATTCAAAGAAATTTAAGTCATATTGTCAGTTCTAAGCCTAAAAAGTATTCACATGGAACAAGGGGCCTCCGCACATCAAAACCCGGCACTGTTATCAACGTGCGCTAATGCTATCGCTATTCCATGCACGCCAGCAAAAAAACTAAAGCATCTGGCGATCAGGTTTGCAAGAAGTACCCGTAGTGCAGACAGGTTTATCTCACCCTTTTCAGCGACAGAAGTCGAATCCTTGAACTATGCTTATAATAACACTTTTCTACAAAGCGAGCGGGTGGGCGCGCCTTGGTTATGACTACTTAACGCCGTTAATGCAAAGGAAAGCACATCCCAATTGTCAATAAGACGTCAAAATATCTGCACTGCGCTGAATGCTAGCCATGCTGAAGAGCAGAGCTTCGGGTATTTATCAAAATAGGACTGTACAGACTGGCGAAGTTTTAGATACTCAGCAAGCAGCATGTTTAGCTTTCTCACCCGGTGATCAGAAACAACGCTTGCTAAGTATCTCCGAAAATGCTTGACGAATACCCTGCTGATCACAGTAGTCTGAAAAAAAATATAAGTAGTTCATTTACTGTTGACTATAAAAGGCTACTGCAAGGCAAGATGTCCTTGTGACAAAATAGCAACACGACTATATAAACAGTCAGCTTGATTAATTATCATGATACACCTTGCGCAATGACCAAAAGTCGGTCGGTCTGTAAGCCACGTTCAATGGTTTCATCAATTTTATTCAAATTATTGCTGAGCTTTGTTTCGAAGTTGTACTCACGTTTGACATTCCTTCCTGCAGTACCATTAACTCCATGATTTCTCGCTGCAGCTTCTTCACACCTACGCAACACACATCTGCGTAAGTACGACTGAATGGATTGGCGTGTTTCTTGAATATACACGTGGTCAAACCTTTCCAGATAAATTTCGATTACCACGTCTGCTCTTTTCCTGCTAATCGTTTCAACAGTCGTCCATGCACCAAACATTAAAATTTCAATTCATGAAAAACAAGTCACGCGGTTGCTGCAAGTCACAGTGGTCGGCAACATATGGGTGCGGAGCTGCATGCAGTTCTTTTGAACATCTCACGCAGCTCCGACAGAAATCTGTTTAACTTAAATTTATCGTTCTATCAACGCGTCGAAACTAGCTGCATGCGCAGCCATTGTGATGTGGCGGAGCAGTGGGCCATCTCGAGCACAACCTACTGTACAGTATTTCTCACTGTGGCAGTGAAAAGTGAAGGAGAGGTCTTAGTTCAGGGTTGCGAAAAAAGTAAAACATTGCCAACAAAACGGGTAAGTATGGATTAAAAAAAAACAGAAAATCGACGAAGGGAGTAGAGAGCTTGGAAATGAATGGACAGGTTGCATTTACTGCAAATCGAAGCAAATGATTTCCTTGTGCATGATTTCCGGCGATGATTGTGAAGTCCAACTTAGAAAGGCACTTTGTGAGGAAACATGTACCATTTGGGGAAAAACACTGCAGTGGCACCACAAGCCAAAACCACTGGAAGAATTGGAACATGATTCTATCCAGTGAAAACATGTCTTTGACAACTACAGCAGATAAAATCAAATTTTAAAAATGACTAAAGCCAGTTTTGTGGTGAGCCACGAAATAATGAAAAGAAGGAAGCCTTTTACTGATGAACGTATCAGTATCATACAAGTCAAGGACATTATTGCAGCTTCAGCATTTTCTGCCGTTTGTGATGAATTATGCGATGTTAGTGATACCACTCAGGTTGTGTTGTTATGCCGCTGCATGAGAACCGAAGGACCAAAAGAAGAAACTGATAGAACTAGAAGTGCCGCCTTTTGCTGGACAAACAAGGAAGATATGCTTCACGAAAAAAGCACAGACACTGATCACATTGTATCTATTGCAACCGACAGGGCACCAAGCATGGCAGGAGCTCACAAAGGTTTTGCTGCTTTCATGAAGGAGCTGAAAAGAAACGTGGTATCATTTCACTGCATCATTCATCAGGTAGCACGCTAGCCCTGTCCTATAGTTTTCACAGGAGTTATGAACTTAGTGACAGAAAGCGATATCAAAATCTTCGCAAAAGGTCGCAGATTCGTGAATTGCTACAAGTTGGCAGCGAATACTATGATTTGATTTTATACAACGTCGGATGGTTTTCCCCGAAGACATGTACTGAAACGCTTGCTTCAGCATGCTTGGAGCACATTAAAATTTTTCTGGCTGGAAAGGGTCTTGAGTTTCCCGAAATGACATTCGACGAATGGCTGCAGAAGTTTTACCACATGGTAGAAGTCACAAAAATGCTGAACTGCTTTTATTTAAAAAATTTCAAGGAGAGGGCAATACATCTTTACCTCTTCTCGAAGAAGTCTTACTTTTCGAAAGAAAACTTAACTTGTTCGTCAAGGATCTAGAGTGGGCGACTGTGGGCCGCTTTCCCTTGGGTGTAACCAGCAGGACTTGCCTGGCCAATCTTTCGTGGGACATTCTGGACACATGGCCGAACCAACATAGCAGGGATTTCTCAATTCGAAGAAGGGGCTCGTCATTCAGGGCTTTACGAATTTTAGAGCTGCGCACTTTATCGCGAAGTGTCACACAATGAAATCTTCGCAAAAATTCCATCTCTGCCGCTTGCACTTACGATAGTATTCTTTCAGTGATTATCCCAGATTCATGAACATAGCTGGGGATCGGGACAAAGACCGATTTAAAATCTGATATAGCTTTGCAGTGTTTGAAAGTTCCCGTTTTCTCACCAGAGAGATAAAGCTCACTGTCATTTAAGCAGGTCATTTACGTTCCAACAGATTTAGTAATAGATACATCATAGAAATTTTATGAATTCTCTGAAGTAGAGCTTCGAGGAATCTGCCTGCCATGCTGTACTTTCGATGATTCTGGTTCTGGATTCTTTTATTTTTTCAACTTTCAGGTATTATTTTTAGCACAAGTCACGTTTGCGCAAAGGCTGCTGCAAGTTTTGAGAAAAAAGTATTTTAGTGCTTACGAGCAGGACGTTCATGAGCGCAGCAGAAAACTTTTAGTTAAGAAAATTGTTTTGTTGGAAAACTTATGCCCAGTGAAAGTTTTCACAGTGGACGCTGTTCTGCTCAAAACATTTCTGGGCTAAACAAGGACTGATGCAAAATCCTCTTTTATCGTCTATGAACTTTCTGGTGTTGACATTTCACTGCATTACTTAAATAAAAGGGCTGCTGCTGTGGTAGTACGAAGCAGGCCCGTAACCATGGGGGGAGAAGCCCGTAACCAGCTTGGGACACGCAAGGGGAGAAAAATTTTCGCTCTGTTGGACATTGTTTAAAAGTATTGAACATAGTATAACAAATTTGGGCCCCTCTCAGAAAACTCTTCGCTCCTCCTGGTGTCCCAAGCTGGTTGCGGGCCTGGTACAAAGTGGCATTACACACACCAATCGTAGATTGAAATGAATAAAAGTTGGGGGTCAGCGCAATGCTACCTGTTTCGATGCCTATGCCTTGTAACTCCTAGTTTTTTTCTCCGAGCGACCCTGTTTCAGATAACTATTCATGACAACAGTGCAAGGTGCATTTGTTGCACTGCCGAACTCTTGACCGAAAACCGTACTCAACGTCACCCTCTCAGGTAGGAAAAACAAGATCGTTAAAAACGACACTCAAGCAAGGTAAACACCACTACCAGGTAACGGCTGGCGTAGGTTGAAATTCAAACATTACTGCAACCTAAAGGGATGGTTTTTTAACAAGTNGATGCAGATAAGCTTGTGGCTATTAATTTATCTGTAGAAAACTCTACTTTCCTTGTTACCAGTTAAACTTCAAGGAGTCTGAACTATGTATTTAGGCTTGCAAGCGGGTAACCCTCCGCAGTAATTTTGAACTAGGCAAGCGAAGAGAGATTTAACCACGATTCAAACTTCCAGGAATTGCAGGATGCAAAGTAAATTGAAATCCGTTGCAGCAGATAATTGTCAAGTCCGAACACTGTAAGGGTCAAGTCACAGACGACCACTTATTTACCGAATGAAGTTTTCTGAAACTTGCGTAGCGTTGTCGTTACAACAGCTTCATTCGTCACTGTACACGCTTTCTTTGAGTACATTCTAAGAAAACTATTGCTTTTTCACAGCATCAGAAGCAGCCACAGACGGCAATCTTCTCGTAAAAAAACTTGCGGGCACCAACCGCAGACAAACACCAGGCACCTGGAATAATCCGGCGGATCGATTCGAAAGCATCCAAATCAAGTCAGCTAAAGAGCCGGAATTTATAATTAAAATGAAGCGCACTTGTTGGGTGCGCATTGGCAAGCGTCGATTTAGTTGTTGTTTTTTTTTATCTGCCCGTTCAGCAACATTCGCGGCGCAGCGAAACGGTTGACAAACAATGATGACGGAGTTTTTCTGCTTGAACTTCAAACAGCTTTGCTCACCATCCATTTTGCCTTTAAGCTTTTCATAACCGCGTTCATACGTCGCTTTCGGATCTCGGTCCTGCATTGAACAAAAAAACACCAACGTCAGTTCGTTGTCATCCGATAGAACGAATCGACCGTTAATGCTGAGCAGAAAACGATTCTCGCGGACAAAGAGCAGTTGGCAATGTGCAGAATTACTACATGATTTGGAAGTAGCACATCGGAAGGTCTTTAGTCGTGCGTACCGGCACGCCGCTCCAATCATAAAATTATGTTCGAAGTAACAGAAAATGCGCTTCGTATTTACAAACACTAGCATAGAAACTTCTGTGATTGGGGCCGACAATCGACGGAGCTCTAAACTTGCGCGTGGTAGCAATGCAGTTGGAGAGGAAAATTGTGGTGATGTGCAGCTGGTAATTGCCTTTGGACAGGTCGGCCATGTTCCGCAATTGCGGTATACTCTACGGTCAGTGCATTCCTACCTGTGATGGTCAGCTTGTGATAAACAACCCGACCAGGCGAGGCACTTTAAATGGCACACGAGGTCTGATTAGGACACGACTCCCGAACCGACTGCGTTAGAGAATGAAGACATCCTCAGACGCTTCTAAGTGGGATCTTTCCAGTAAGCAAAAAAAGGTACCTGTGCATTTGAAATTTTTAAGAAAAACGCAATTTTGCAATTATTTTTTTGGTTATTTTCAGTGATTTCTGGTCATAATAAACTTATAATTGATGTCAAGCTTACCTGCTAGCTTTTTCAAGCTGTTTTTTGTTTGCTTTACTTGCAAGGACTCTTAACTGACCAAAGAACTCAAAGGCACTCATCTTTGTTTTGGGTGGGAAAACATTTTTATTTGCAAAGTACATTTCACAAAGTCTTAAAAGAAAAACAAACTTTTTGATATTAAGGCCATAACCTTTGTCATTGTCGGATCGTACAGCGCAAATTTAAAAGAGCAGGAAAATTCCAAAAAAAAATAGCATGTTACCAATTCAAAATTTAAAAATGTCATTTGTGTATGCCTTTTTATCATATGCACCATTTTCCCTAGGATTACAGACGCACCTATACGTGATAAAAAGTGTCGTAACTTTTTTGACTTGAAACTTGGCAGGATGTTGTAAGACATATGTGACAACCTTGTCTGTGATTTTCAGAATTTTCTTGCTGTTGGAACGGGAGCAATGGATTTTCAAAGACGAAAAATCACAAAAACATCCCCAAAAAAATCAAAGATTTTTAGAAGTTTGCACCTCTTGGACCCCCAAATATAGATGGTAAATCGTTTTGGTTTAATTTTCGCAAACTTGAGGATATGGGTGACATTTGTGTAGAAACAACTTTTCCAACGTGGGCGGTTTGCACTGCAAAGCCTTTTGAGAAAAAAACACTGCAGTTACTGGAAGTAGCCTAAATCGGGCTTTCCCCTGCCATTCGTCACACAGACGCAAAAGATACCTCAAAAGATGGGCTGCACGCATACCTTTCCGACAATGTCTAAATGCTGATGTAGCTTGAGTGGTTCGGGAGTTATGGCCGAAAACGACCTCAGGAGCCCATAAGCAGCTCGCGCGGGCAAGAGCATGTCGAACGGGTTCAGTATGAGTTTTAACTGAGAGAATTTTTCACTACTTCCGGATGGTTCAATGGAAAAAGATTTTTTAAACACACAAAACAATGCATTGCATTCAAACAAAAACGTCAGGCAGTGGGGTCACAAAGAGTCATTTTCTGTCAACGCAACGACGAATTTCGAAATGCCATGCTTTTCAAATCCAGTAAACAACAACTTACCTTTCCCCACACCATGGGGATGAGCTCGCTTAGTCCAGCCTCCCTGTGCTTCGACACCTGTTTTATGTGGAACAAGCCGGGAATCTCAGCATGTCTGTCGAATGTGCATTTAGCGATTAAGGAATAAATGTTGATTAATTATGTTAATGCTGCTTAGCATCGGCATTCCATACAACAGCGTCGACTAGTACGCACAGTGACATCCGAGCCTCGGATTATACTTGCTTGAAAGAAAAAATAAAAAATAAAAACAAAACCAAAATAAATCTCCAGATAATTTGTGTCAGGAACACCTACAGTGCCGCATGGTATGAACCGTTTGTTGCGAATTGTACCAACAATTCTTTCATGTGACATGGAACAAAGTCACTAAGAACGTGGACGAATATCTCAGCTTATCAAAAGCTCGTAGGATCGCATTTAGGCATCACAAGCCAGGATTCATTTTTCCGTTTCAAACAATCCAAAACAAGAAGTCCACTCGAGAAAAGAGACCATCACAGTTCAAACGAAAAACGAAGTTGAAAGGATATGAGCAATGTAAGGCCAGGTTTCTTCTCGACAACTTGTGCTTGAAAAGGCCGAGTATGAAGGTCAAGTAGCGAGTCTGCTCTTCGAAGTTGACGTGCACAGGTGCTGAGCGGTACATTCGCAGGACGCTGCCGAACACGATGTTGACGCAGTCACGAGCTTCCCGCCCCTGCGTCATAGTTTAGCGGTTGCAGGGAACCTACTACTCAGAACTATTATGCCAGAGAGAATGCATGAACTTAACTAAAAAGACGACATGCCATAAAATGGATTTTTATCAGTAAAACTCCAAAAACCCACTTTCAGTAGGCATTTGTGAAGTATCAGCACAACTTAAATTTACATATACTGGTTTTGTCGACAAAACGAAGATGTAAATGGGTAAAAACTCCACATATTGTTATGAAAAAAATTTATACACGTACAATTTCATGATCGGTATGTGGATCAGACCAGCCAGAATTCACTTGAACGCTTGCAAAGCACGCAAAAAGATACGGCGAAACAGACTGGGGACGTCCCTAAATGTAATTCCCGTTGTTCAAGCAGATCTGCATTTTGCGAATATGACAACGCTCCAACAACAGTACTCCATAACAAACGAGTTGCACGCAAGCTGACCCCTGCTGCTGCGCAACACCAGCGCTGCCAACGCGCTGCCTGGCCCCGCAATGGTTTTCGTTCAATTTCACAGTGAAAACTTTGCACCGAACAACAAACGTCGATAATATGGGGAGATGCGAAGAACGTGCGGCGGTTTTGACGCCGCGAAATGACTGAAAACAGCAAATGACAGGGCGGCCGCGCGGCTGGTGACGCCGAAACTTATCGATCCATCAGAACAACATGCCATTAAAACAATCCACGCAAACCGCAGCAAACGCGCAAGCCAGGGAAAATGCGACGATAACTCGCGTTAAGATACAACGTGCGAAGGCCTATAGACTTACTTCGGCGTACTGCCAAAGACAGTTCAACATGAGTCGCAGCGAGATGAAAGTTGAGCGGTTTTCGTTCGCTTCGTCGCAGAGTGAAAGCAGGAATGGTAACAGGTGGGCCTCCACGTTGTACGCGCTCTTCTGCGAAAGGTGTTATTGCTTAAGCAGCATCCGGGCGAACAGTCGCATCGAGAACGCCTTCTAAATAAAGCGATTGGCCGCAGTTGCCGCAACACATTGTGACTCACTTTGTGGAAGGACTAGTGTATTCTTGAAATTTCGTAAATACATTGTACGGTGAATGTCAGATGCAGAGAAAGCACATGCAGGCAGTGTCCCTTTACGGTGCGCAAATGCACCGTGCCAACAGACCATTTGCGCAGTGAAATCTCATTCTCGCGCACCAGCAACAGCCCAAATTTAATATTGAATATATACCGCATAGCCTTTGCCTTTGTATACATTTTTAATATTGAATGTATACGTTACTGTTTGTGTGTCTACATGGTTGCGCTATTGCACGCGCATTAAAACAAACATTTGCTCAGTGTAAAATTTTCTTAGAGGGAACACTGCATGCCAGTGAGCAACTTCGATATTCAAGAAGGTTTATTGTCTGCCATGTAAACAACTCCAAAGCTTTAAGATGAACTGCGAAAAACCTGCAGCCTGTCTGCGAGCGCGGTCAATGCCATCCACCTCGACATATTCGTCAAATAACTATGGATTCAACAGGTTCGTAGTATGTTTTCTGCCAGGTTCCCTCACTGCTCGTAGCTACATAACTAGGTCAGTACAGTTCGGTGCGACCCCATCCCAAATAGGCTTGGCAAAAAACTAATCCGTGCTGTGTCCGACTTCCGTTTCATGAAATCATTCGCACATCAAACTTTCACCAATCCGAAATCTTCCGAAAGCATTTGTGCGTTTCTTAAGAAGCGCGGTTAAAGTTTTGTAATAGTTGTGACGCGGGCACTGCCTGTCTTCACTGAGGATTTCGTGCTCAGAATCAAGAATCAAGGTACGAATTGAAAAAGATACCATCAATTTTTGAATTTCTACTCGCAGTGAATTCGGCGTTGAATGAATGTTTGTGTTTTATTAACGAATGCTAATTTTTTCATTGGGGAGGCGAGGAAAACCACGCAGGAAGGAAAGGAAGTTGTTGGCCTTGATCGACTAATTTCAATCTTATGACACCATCGACCAGTGGCTTTCTTGTTAAAGGTTTTCAACACAGTTGTTCAAGACGAGCAACAAATTCGATAACGGCAGCATCCAAATCATCAAGTAGCAGGAAACCAAAACCACTTGTCCAACAGCGCAAAGCAAAGATGGTACATACGGGATATCTTACCAATATTGGTCCTAAACGCTGCCATATGTGAGCCAGGATCACTTGACGACTGACGTTATCGAGTTGTACCGCCAGATCCTGTAACAACGTTCCGTAAAGTAGGTATTCAAATGCTTTATGTACACAAGCAAAGAAGTTTACAGGAGCATACAAGAGGACCACGCCATTTTCAATAGTGCTCATGTCAGTTTGCATGCGCAGTGATCTATTTGGTGTCGTTAGCTGTACAAAAATCTAGAATGGAGTCAAAAACAAACTGCTTTTTAAGCACCTGCATGAAAGAAACTGATTTACTTAAAATTACATGATAAATTTTGCAGGCAAAGAATAACATACATTTCGTGTGGATAGGAGGCTGTGAAAAGACTGCAGGCACTTGACCAGGTAGTCCGCTTCATCAGCGTCCGACGGTGGATCCTGCCACACGATTACATTTGTTACCTACTTTCATCTCAACAAAACCAACTCTAGCTTCATGGCAAGCTTTTCACGAATTCGCCTGCTTGTTTCTGCTTTTATACTTCTGCGATGATTAGAACCTGCACGTATCTATTTTTCAATAGTTGCAAGAAACAAAAGTGACGCAGGCAAATCCATCGCAATTGATTTCACAGGGAAACTAGTTTCGCGTTTTCAAACGCATCTTCAGTCCTGTAGAACGTCGTGTAAGACGGCGTACTTTCATCTCGTTGCATCTCTCTCGTTCTGCAGGGTCATTATCTCGTTTTAACCGCGATTAAAGTGTTACGATATTCAACGCCGAAACACGTAGGCTGGCAATAGCCCTCAGTAGGACATCAGCCTCATGTCAACAGTCGTGCTGCAAGGTTGTTTTTCAATCGCTTGCTGGTCGAACAATAATATTTACGAGAATCTTGTGGCCGACACGAAATACCAAATGCCCTTTATATTGATGAGCGTGAAGGCCAGCACTGGAGGAATGTTTTTAACGAAATAAAATAAATAAAAAAGAAGGCATATGCCTAGTAATAAGATGTTCAACCAAAACACCTCCGAGTTAGGTATAGTATAAAACACAACGTAAAATTTAGAACCTCAACTACGCAACTGCCACAAGGGAAATTTCCGGCTCGATGGATGATGTTGAGGGATAAGCCAAGGCTTCCTAGAAACACTATCTATCTAGAAGGCCTCGGATAAGCACTGCCTACCAAGACTTGAAGTTTGGATCACAAACGGAGATTAAATATGGTTTCTCTGCACAAAGCATCAAAAACGGAAGCAATGAGCGAATGCACAATTTCAGCAACAACAGTTAAAAGGACTAGGCAAGACTTTCAGAATTGTTTCGGGAGCCAAAAGAGAAAAGGTTGACTACAGCAGCGAGTAGTTCATTTGCATAAAAACGCAAGTATGNAACTGTTGACCACAGAACGTCCTGTGCCTCACAGAAAAAACAAGCTGTACTAGTCGGCCCACTCAAAAGTAATAATATAAACACAATCATATCAGCATGTAGGCATAGGTATGCAGAGCTAATTTTACGCTAACCAACATTTTGTACCCTTCGTCTCGTGACCTTTACATCAATCGCTCGCTTTTTTGTGTCTGCACAGGCTGGGAGTTGTTTCTTTAGTGCTCACCATAGCAATGATATGACTGAATGATAATTTCAGACGATAACAAGATCAAGAATCATACAGGCAAGCTCTTTACCCAAGGGACCTCCATGAGGGAAATCAACTCTGAGGCAAAGATTGCTGCAGCGAGCAGAGACTACCGCAGCGCACTGAGCAATGAGACAGAGAGCCACCTTTCTGCATACTGATGCATTTTAACCTTTTCCGTTGTGTTAACGATTAATTAATATTTATGTTTGCACACGTTTGTGCCTGATGAGCGCCTCTACGCGAGATCTAGGCAGCGCCAAAACAAATCATGACTCTAACAAATATGTGTAAGGAGTTGTACTGAGAGGAGGAGAGCACTCTACCACAGGAGTTTTCTCGGAAACAGCTTTAATAAAAAATTAAATCACCTGGATAGACCTATAACCTGCAACAGGGTACTTCATAGGTCTCAGCCCAAAATTACAATAGGCGATTTCCTTGTACGCAAGGCTCAGGCCAGGAAAGTAGGCCAAGCCCGGTCCAGTGGGAATATTGTCAAACGCCACACCGAGATCGCGGCCATTGCTGCAAACAAAAACATAAGTCAATACCAAGAAAAATGATACGGAAATTCCTACTCACGGAGCCCTAACATGGTGCAACGCAGCTAACAAAGAATTTTGGCATATAAAAGTTTGCACACCACATTTTTAGCTTCGTTTCGGTAACTAAAAGGCTTCTGAAAAAAGAGAAATAACGAAATGATGAAGGTTACCAAGCACATATGTTGACCATTAAACACAAAATTTACCTTGGCTAATTCCTAAAAATGTTCAAACAATTTTTTTAAAAACAAGTTGTGTTTCTCGGCCTTACCAATATTGTTTCTTAATATGGTGCGAGTGCGATAAGGTAAAAAGAAATCACATTAGCTTCAGAACGTTGACGACACTTTTAAGAAAATTTTCGTTTCGAGGGATTCCGTAAATATCTTCCCAAAACACCACGGAATGTCCATACGGATGAAGGAAAGCCTCGAGAAACTACTGTCGTTTTGGGGCCTGATACGCCAAGCTTGCTTGTGCCAAGGCGAGCAGGACTATCACCGCAAATTTTTATTGGTGTCAAGGTGTCTCCTCGGTGTGCTCGCCAACCGCTACAAAACTTCACGAGGTCAAATTGGCAATTACCACGAACTGAATAATTACATGCGAGCAGCATGAGGTCAAATATATTCCAGCAGCAGTCATCGATCCAAGGACGAACTATGCTGCCTGCGCTTCCAGCATTAAACGAAAATACTCGCACGATTTTCTCTCTCTTAATGTTTTGTATTTACGACCAGTGAAAAAAACGCTGGCGACCGAAAGTATTATACAAACGCAGAGTGAAAACACAATTGCCCGCAACAAGACTGACACTTAATTGCTGAAGGACGTCGAGATACAAATACTTACAGCATGAAAGAGGCGCTGCGGTTGTCCAAATCAAGTAAGCACGTTATGATGTCATCTGCTTCCCACGCCTGCCAATCAGCGCGCAGTTTATAGAATCAAGCATAATGGAGTATGTGAGCAGTTCACCAAAAAACTGGGAGAACATCTGACTTGGCAAACAAAATTAATCACGCGGCCTAGAAAAACGTTTCCTTACTCAATCCTTGGGCAAAGCTGTGCATGGTTTTGTGTCAAAACATAGAAAGGCGCCATAAACCTAGTTTGATCGAAACTTCTAGCAGTTGGCCGTTCACCACAACGGTACAAACCTGGCCCGGGCAATGAGTATTCCGCGTAGCGTACGAGAATGCTTCGTTGCTTCTTACCTGCCATCTTGAATTCAATCGCTAATTACGCCAGTAACAATGCGTTGAGACCGGTTTATCTTCACTAAAGATGTCGCGGTGAACAGTTGTTTGTCAAATTGCGGGATCAGCTGTGTATATAACTGATACAGCGAAACGGCATGGCCAACACATTGTATTCAAAAACATGTCATTATGATCTTGCAAATTTACGATGTCAGAGAGGTAATTTAATTGTATGAATACGGCGGCATTAAGTGTTTTCAATGTAGGTTTTTCACCTCTGCAGGTTAATAAGTAACTGCATAGCTGTAGTTGTTTCATTTTAAAAGTGCCTAAAGTACCCTGGGGACAGAGTTAAACAAACTTGGTTCAGGTGAGAGCAGCATATGATTATATTTCATGGTTTCAAGTTTTCGGAGTGAAATTTTTCAATGAGCTGCTGAGAAGGAGTTGGAGTCACTTTTGTCGGAACAGGAGCTGGAGCAAGAGTCAAGAAAAGTGACTCCGATCACCTCTCCGGAGCAGTTTGCAGTTCCAGCAAAGTTGAACAGTTGAGCTAATCCCCTGTAGTTGGGGTGCACTTTGGATCTAACATATATAAATAAATTAACATTCCTCAAAATCATAGATTTGGCCCTGTAGCAGCCACCGCTATTTTTCGCAGCAGAAATCAAACCAAGACAAAACTACGAGCCCCCAAAGTAAGAGTTAAGAGTGCAGAAGTAGTAAGACGAGTACCTAGACTAGATTCAACGTAACTTTTTTCCGGAAGATACCTGGAACGTTAAGAACGGATACCTTGCTTACCTCGCCGTACTTCGTGTTGCATCGAGCAGTCCACTTCGCCTCTCTGTAACCATCGAATGCAAACGAATGCTTCGTGTCGCCAACACCTTCCTCTCGGTTGAACTTGCACATGGACGTACACCAGCCAAGCTGCATCAGTCCAGAAGTGCCTATACAAACTTCGTACATCCATTTGCCTGTTAAGACAAAAACAGCGAGTAAGCAAGCTGACCTAACGTTAACAGCACGTTGTAAGAAGCCTGTCTCAATCACAATAACGTGCCAGCACAGCGAACGATGCGCAAAAAATAAACTTCGCTGAAAGAGATACAGTATTTAAATTTTACATACGGTAGTTGTAGACATTGCATTGTCCAGCAGAGCTTGAGCAAGGCAGCAAGTTAATAGTGTGCTTACCACTGCGATTTCGTAAAACAATGCAACAGCAGTTTTCTTGATAAAATAAGCCTCGTTATCGCGAAAACTGGGCGAATGATTTTCATGAAAAGCTACAGCCTAGAAAGAAAAGCTGATCAGGCTACAAGTTAATCCACTTTCAAAGGTTTTTCAATTCCAAGGTTTGATGAAACACCTTGGGAATGTAAATGCACGGCGCAGGCAGTAATATATTTCATTCATTAAAATTACGATGAAAAACGTTTGATCTTCTGAATGCTTTTTCATAATTGTCACCAGTAACTTTTCATACTTCCCATATATATGTTAAATTGTAAATAGGGTACTACAGTATTGTTACGAGAAATACCAACAAAAAAGCAACCACCTAACAGATCATGACCTTCGCACACAACCAAAACGCTGTGTCACAATGCGTCGGGTACGAGGAGAACGACTGACAAAGGTATGAAAATGGGTGTTAACAAGCAACGGGCCAAACATGGGGGAAGCCAAATTAAGCTCAATCTCAGCACAACTCGACCATAAGCTGAACTTGTACCAGTATATACTTAAAAAACAACACCGACATAAACATCCCAGCCAACGCCATGTCGCCTCGTAGCGCTTAGGCAGGGCCGGATTTAACAGATCTGAAGCCCTAGGCTAACCACTTGCGAGGCCCCCTCTCCCATTGTTGCGAGGAAATGGAGAGCGTTAATCAATTGCGAAAATCCGAAAATGACGCTCTGAAAGTACGGTCAGTAAAAATTTATAAATCATTACTGAAGTGCCCACGATCACTGCGCTTGTTGCTGTCTTTGACACAAAAGCTTTCAGTTGCACGGATTTGTTGAAATCCTACATAGCTGGCGAGAACAGGATTTTAACTGCTACAGGCAAACCAACCGAAATCGCCACAATTGAAATATTTGACAAAACACATGGCCTGCGTTTTTTAGAAGAATCACATCTGTTTTTTCTTATCTGTGTTAAAAAAACACACACACACCGCACCTATGTAGTATGTATGGCGGCTTAAGACTTCAAAGCACAACGTGAGGACCACGTTGCAACTCGCTTGCCACGGCTGTAAAAATCTCACACACACGAGCAAAACACGTCAAGTAAAATGCACTCAAATGGTTGTAACTGTTAGGTTCACGATTCGCGTATTTCTTTCTTTTTCAGAATGGTAAGAATCGAACGCAACTAAACTGTCGCGTGAATAGATGTGAAGTTTAAAAACTACAACCGTCGCCAGCAAGTCCTGAGTAGGGGATTTTAATTGGTGCAAAGGGAATTGACATTCTGAAAATTTGATAAACTCTTTACTGATTTATAGTTTTTCATATTTAAGTTTGTAAGGGCTGAGCTCACCAATGCCCACCACGACTGGACGACTGGTTTAACGGCGACTGGACTGGCTGTAAATTTCGCTTATGNTGTTATTATTGAAANACGTTTAANGAAATTAAAAGCGACAATCATCGATTCAAGTAAGGCTGAACATAACACAGTAAACTGTTGAAAAGGTTTTGTCCTGCCTTCTTCATAACAAAATCATCTGAGAATTCATTACAATTTGTTTGCCAAAGTTTGTCACTTTTAATGTATCGAAGGCTTAGTGTGGACAATTGCGGCCCTTTAATTCATTTTTAATTCCTTTGAATCTTGAAAAGAACCTTCAGCCTGAGCAGTTAGTGACCATCAAGCTAAGAAATAAGGCTTCGCGTGGTTGGATAAACCAAGAACCACTAATCTCAGGCATCCAACCCAAACGCGTTTTTGTCACTTCTTTGCTGTTTCCCTGTCTTGTTGGGGAAGCGTTCTGCGGTTGCCAGTTGGCAAAGTAGCTTTTGCTTGCTATTCAAGCTCATCAAGGTCTCTGATTTGCTTAGCATGAAAGCAGTACAAACTTGCGCAAGTACTTAATAGCAATCTGATTTCTGAACGACTTTACTGAAGAGAATTGGAAAAAATCGCATGTGAAAATACCAATCGCGCTTTACGCTATACAAACGCTGTGAAAATTACTGTATTGCTCAGACACCTCAGAAACAATTGTGCTTTTATTGTAGGATACTTCTGGTAGCTCTACACATAGCTCTTATCTGCAGTAAGCTTTGAGCCAGAGAGAAACTTGGCTGAAGGGAGCCCACTGGCCAACACTCAGAAAATAGTGAAGAAACAATAACAAATTCGGTATTGAACGGCTATACAAAAACCGGAAAGCAATCCAAAAAACGCAAAAAAAACAATCTACTGAAATCAAAAGAATAGCAAATACCAAAATACATGCTAGGTAGCGGCCCAGTTTTTACATTTCGTTTGGCAGGGGTTTGTGCAGTTGGCACCCTTGCCACCCGTCAGTTATGCCACTGAACAGGTGCATTTCAAACATAAACATCCACAAGTTCTTTTGATAGAGTCAAACGTAGCAATCGGTACGATTCAGCAAACGCAGGACGCAGCCAGTGTGCTTTGAGTATATCGACACAATATATGGCATGTGGCTTGACCAACGGTCATACTGAGATTCATGGAAACTCGTGGGAAGACTCTGGCATTATCACCACCAGAGTTGAATAAAACCAAATTTCGTGAGTAATAATTAAGACATAAATTTTTGACGAAGTTTAATCTAAATGATCAGATACTGGCCATTGACTCTATGCGTACCAGTTTGTTGGAGGCCCCCTTGGATCTTGAGGCCCTAGGCTTAAGCCTACATAGCCTATAGGTAAATCTGGCACTGCACTTAGGTCACAATGAGTGCTTAAAATTAACTTCATTTCAACCATTTATATATCATAAAACATAGAGATCATATGATCATCAAACATAAGTGGCAATGTTTGTGAACAAGTTACACCAATTAAACACAAAATGAGCACAAAACATCTGCAAAGCAATCAGAAAATTTTGAAAGCAAGCCAGGAAGCATGCTTCAGACACATAAGAGCAGTAGCACTACATGTTATGACACCGCGCACTTTTGACAGCACAGATACCTTTACGTTTCTTACCTTTGTACACGCAATGAGAAGCTCTTACTGACTGAAAATTAGTATTTCCTATAACTCCTAAGTTGTCTCCAGGCACTGTATCAAGTGGGTGGCTTTGAAGCCCAACTTCATGTGATGTACCCAACTTGCCTTCACTGGAGAAAGCTTTAAAAACAGCAAAAACTGGTTACCATTGAAATAATTGTATGAAAACACTAAAGCTGTGACATCGCAATGGTGGTATGTTTTTGAAAAGCTTTCTTGAAAAAGATCCTAAAAAGAATCAATATGGCATATTTCAAGCAGACTTTTTGTTGTATGATGGCAACAATGTAACCAGGCACATCAACATCTATGGTAGTCCTTATTAAAGGCATTGGAAGTGAATTCCATCAATCAAGTTAACAGCATGAGATTCTCAACTATTCACTATGACTCACACTTGATACCACAATATTTCACCTCATTTTAGGTTGCATTCTATTACAGCCAAATACTAGGTTCCATGTCATGAAGGAACACTCACCATCTGAAACAACTGCAGGTACAAACTTCTGCTTCTTTTCACCAAACAAGACTTTCATGTATCCTCCTTTATGACTAGAAGTACTGGGTGATTGCTTTGAGCCTAATGGTGAAAAGATACTTATGCTGAAATTTATTGAAAGATGTACACAGTCACTGAAATACCTTTAAATAGTCTTAGGGTTATAACTATAGGAAATTGATTTGCAACAGTATACTGTGAACATGATTTTGAAGACATTTAAGCATAGTTTTACCAAAACAAATACATGTTCAGACAAACAACCACGAGCATATGAGTTGAACGTGAGAAATGGTATAAATTTTTTTTCCATACCCTCATAAGAAACCATGCAATATATAGCCAGTCAGCTCATGGTTGAACAACAGGATAAACAAAATGACATATCCCCAGTTCTACAACAAACAACCAAAGATCATTGGAAGTTATTAATATAAGCTATACACTGCTACAGTTTTCAAGTACATGTGACACATCAATATCACTTATTTTGTGATGCAATAAGGTTTTAATACAGTGGTTCTTAACCTGGGGGGCACGCCAAGAAATTTCTAGGGGAGCGAGAGCCCTTACACGCTCTACAACATAGA
>JGI24021J15306_10000678_pt1 | contig 28354 bp, 17 predicted proteins | sample Ectturendosymbi1_FD_15306 | JGI IMG/M metagenome (IMG submission 15306) | reverse complement strand
TGAAAACAGCGTAAAAGATTTGCATGCTTGGCAGACACGATCAAAACAAATGCATATTTTAAAACCGCAATGTCACGCTAGACGGGGCCGCGCCTTTGAAAAACGACCTGGTTTGAAAGAATGTCCCAATATACTTTATGAAATTCGATACGTTATGTCATCGTTCGTGCAAGCGGAGTTCATCTCTTTTGTCTGTATGCGTTAAGCGCATCCAACCTCAACTCGGGGTTGAAAGCAAGAAAACTAAAAGCTGGTGACCCTCCTCAGACCTTCAGACCGCTCGCGCGGCAGTTTGTACATTGTTTTCGTACTTGCGCAAAATTTCTGCTCGGTCGAACTTATTACCTACGCCGCGATTCGGTTTGTTGTACCTGCAATTAAAATACAATCGCTCCACAGACTTTTGGAAAGATCAACAGCCATCCGCGGCAACAACATGAAAGTTTCTTTCGTATTGGTCGTTATGTTCCACACGTTTCTGACAATTCCCACTGCTGCTGACAAACTCAAGTGCATGCAACTTGGCAATTAGCGCGGCACGGCGCAACAGACTGGTGGTTATTCATGTGCTCGAAACAAACAAGCCCAAAGTAACGCTTTGGCTGCGGCTCATCTTACGAAGGCAGGCTTTTGGGCTTATTTCGGTTCGTCATGTGGCTGCGCCACGTCGCGTGGTGACTTTGAGTGAAAACAGGTGCATCAGGGAGTTATGATTACTCGGCAGCGACATTTACAAAGGTGCAAAATAACTTCTCAGAGTCTTGTTCAACGTAATTCACGTGACTGACTTCAAGAGCGCAGTGGACTTGGCATAAATTAATGTACAGTTTTGCGTGTTTACTTGAACGTGCGTAAAAGGGAGCGGTGAAGCATGCAGAAAAAAATTTAAAAATTCTCCAAGAGCATCGTTCCTTTTAGCAAAATCTACTGCAGTACAGGCTTAAAATACTTTTCACAAGTTTAAATGAAGCGCAGGTCTTGCTTCAAGAAGTGCAAGTTGAAATTTTGAAGTGAGCGCAGGATTTTCTTATTAGGGCCAAGGTCAAAATAAGATACTGTGTGTGGAATGTTGCACCAATCTCTTCAGAATCCCCGACCTGGAATAGAGCTGCGTTGATCAGTGGCCCCACGTGCCACAAGCACAGTATTTCTTAGCAAGATTGTGAACTGATAAAAAAATTAATTTTTTAATTACTTTGAAGTTTTTATAAGTGCGTACAACACACGTTTCGTAACTCCATGAAGCATCTGGGCAAGATTAATTAAATTCGATGTAGAAAAAGTTGACTTTCTTCCTCGCTTTCAGTTATTCTGATTCTTGCAGGAAAATATTTCATGGTTTCTTTTGATATATTTTGGTTTTGCGGCAAGTGCCACGCGGACCCCGGAGCGGTTTTCTGGGATGAGCGGCGCTTGGAACGTCGGTGAAAGCCTGCATATGTGTTTGGACGATTCTTAATGAAGCTGAACAACTCCTTTTTCGCACCTTCATCTTTTAATAATACAAGTTTAAAAAAATGAAAGCGTAAATCTCATAGTAGTTTGGTAGTTAACGTATGCAGCGGATGTTATGGTACAAAGTACGTACCAGACCATGATGTGGTTGTATATAAGCTGACAGACAAAGCAGAACGTTTGATAGTATTTCCTGTTAAAGAATGAAGCACTTCGTTTAACAAATGGATAGGCATTATTTATGTTTAGCTTGATTTTTGGTGAAGTCAAACGTCGCACAAAATAAATTAAAATAGATCTTGTTTCTTCTTCTCTTGGGAAACGTTTCACTTGATGATTTTATGATTAAGTTTTCGAAAGTCAAGTACCGGTATGTTTGGGCAGAAAACACATTACTGTTGCTATTGGCAAAATACTGCAGGATATGTCTTGGTTTCGTTATTTTTGATATAACTTCGAACAGCTCTGCTAAAATACAGGAGTTTGGATAAAACAAGGTGGGATTTTGATTTTTTATTTATCTTTCTTACGAACGGCCTAGCGCTTTGGGAATAGTTCTTGACATGAGGAAACTGAAAGCAGCATATTTCGTAGCGGTCTGCGAATTTCTGTGGGGAGGGTCGACCAGGATTGTGGTAAATATTAGGCTATTAGGCTAAACTTATACAATCTTGGATAAAGGAATGACTGTTCATACCGCGAAAGATGAGGATTCTTTCAAATATTTGCCATCCCATTTCGTTGAGTTTGAGTGCGATTAAATTTTTCAACAACTGAACAAGCTGAAATAGTGGGGTGAATTTAGCCCAATAGCCCCCTAGTCGGGTCAGTAGTTTATGGAAAAGCTCACAACAATCGTTAGTTTGTTCTACATCATAGGTCACTTCGCAATAGCTTCATCTGTATGAGGCTAATAACTGTTTGTGATTTGGCGTGGTTGGAAAGTTATAAAAGAAGCAGTACAATTCCATCAAGACAAAAATAAAATGCCTTGGAGCACAGCTAACAGAAACCATTCGCTTGACGTTTTGGTGTGTTATTAGTGCGTTCCGCTCTCAACAAAGTTACAACATCGCTTGACGTTTGTCACAACTCACCTGAACCAGGGAGGCTGAAACATCGCTCAGCGACAGCACACCGACGTACAAACCCATACGCTATTTACTCTCTTCGTAGAGTGTAGTAGTAAGTCGGGACTTAGCGTGATTTTGCAACAAGATGTTTTGCTTTTTTGTTGCCTGAAAGGTTTCTGCAGTCGCATGGGAAAAGTTACTGCTTTTTTGTAATACGATGAAATATCTTACTAGTGCAGTAAGCCTGGACTTATAGACAGAAGTTCAGCAAAATGGGCTTTCGGTAACGTTATCGATTGTTTCCTATTTCCTAGCTGTGAACAGCTTTCTGTGGTCGACAACCGAGGACGTTTTGCGTGTACAGCTGCCATAAAGCATGTATGGAAGACAGCGTTAACAGTTACCCAATTATCGCACAGGCAGCTGAGCCATTATTTGCTGAATAATTGAGAGTGCTTGTTATGTCACAGTACAACCGGTGGCGGTTCACATTCCCCAAGCGAAACCAAAAAAACAGCAAAATCGAACATCCTCGAATATCGCCAAGTATTTGCATAACTGTCGTTCGAGTGCCGGAGGTCGTGTCTCGACAATTCCACAAGATGCTCTGATTCGCATTTTCGCCCTGCGTCTATATTCCGTGAAACTGTTGTCGGAGAGAACTCGAGTGGGTTTCGCTAATTGGTGACTAAGATTCTGAAATGTTAGCCCAGAAGTCAACGTGAGCATATTACTTCAGTCACATAACAAATCGGGTGCCAATATGCCGGTGTTGTTCCGATGTCACTGCTGAATGGACGCAGTGACTCGGAAGTTTACATCTTCCTGGAAGGGAGATTTTCCTGTGTAGCGATTCGCAGACGTTACGACATCAGGTAAGCATATTAAGGATGAACAAGCGAAAGGAGTCCGAAAATGACAATGCATTTCCTGTTTGCTGCATTTGCGAGGGAGCGAATACCAAACAATGATTGCAGATAAATTTGCCAAACTGTTATGATGCTGCTGATTTTACAATATTATGCGGTACTTGTATACTTGTCCTAATAAAACCTGTCAAAAAGAATGCGATAAAAGAGTTCAATTTGCTAATTTGGATGAAAGCTCCCGGCGTTCACACTGCAGAAACCCTTGTTCTTGGCTAACAAATTAAAGCGTAGTTTTTTCAAAGCAGTTTTCCACAAGATTGAGGGCAACTGACAACGGGATGCGAAAACTAAGGAAATACTGCAATGAGAGTGGTTGGGGAGCAAAGAATGATGGGAATAGTTCAAAGTCGCAGACGAAGTATGACCTTAAACTTTATAAAAACAACTTCTAAACGCATTGAAATCGGCAAACACTTTAAAAAAACATGAGCGTATTGACCGAAAACCTCGAGTTTAGTTTTTATCCATGAAAATTGACATAAGTGTAGGAGGTGGGGGAGCAGGGAGGGCTGTAGATCCTAAATATTTTTCTTTCAGGCAAAAATCATTTAAAAAATGCAAAACTAATTTCAGAAAAATTTTTGCTTCGAAATTGTAACCTTCATAAATTGTTAGTCAATTTAATTCGTTAGTGGTATTTAATGATGTGAAAATTGTATTAGATATGTTTTTTATTACTTAGAGAAATTCAACTGTAAAATTTTTTGAAAATCTACATTTTGGACATGACTGTATTACGCTGTATCTCCTCAAAATTCTTTCCCCCCGCCTCTCGCGTATGGTATACCCCGTAACGCCTATGCGGTTGTTCAAAACGAATCACGAATTTCAAACTTTTGTGACATTCAGACTGGTTTCTGATAAAATTTAACTTTGCGGAAAGAAGTTACTTCATCACCGATCCTCATCACCGATGGTGCTACATTGGTTTCATATTTGGCTGCAAACGAACCTTTCCTAGAATTGTAAATTTCTGAATCAAATTGTTATTCGGCGTTTGATGCAACTTCGTATGTTTCTGTGTATATGTCCTGAGCTTTCGCGAAATCTTGGTGTTATGAATTCGAAACACCTCATTTAAGAACTGGCGAAAGCGAAAAGACGCGCAATTGTTTGGTAACGTGATCCAACTATAGTCTTATCTTGAAACAGACTTGCAATATCAGGAGCGATGCAATATAACAACTACAAACAACAAATGCAATGTAGCAAACCTATAAAAAAAGCTGGGTATATTTCTGGGTATATTTCTTAAAAGCGTGCAAACGCCAGTACACCTCGATGTGCAAATCATCTGTTTGTTTGCAAGTGAGTTCATGTTGTTTTTCAAGGTCCCTTTCGTTCAGTTTGTTTGATAAAACTTAGAGCAGCATCAGCACGTGTACATTCGTTTTGTTGAGTATCTGACTTGCTTTGGTGACGGGGTTCGTCGCGATTCAAGCGTCGTTACGCGAACGACTTATCCTTGTGGCGAGTTCTCTTTTTCAGCTGAGCAAATACTCGTAATCAAGTTGGCAAAATGCTACAGAACATGAAGGCGTAAACTGGTGAGAGCCGAGCGATCTTGCTCTATTGTCGTCATAACAAGTCCCAGAAATTGATTGAAGTGCCCTCGCACCGTTAAAGCGGCGTTAAGCTGTTCTCTGAAAGAATATAGCGAATGCTTGAGAAGTGCATGGGGAACAAGCTCAAAAATGCACTGAGCACGTTTTGCTTTCAAAAGCATTTATCATGCTTTGCCATGAATTATAACATGGTAGAATGCTTCATTGCTTCCGTTATAAAGTCGCCAGTTCAGATTTCAAGCGAAAACATGACGAACATCCACTGCTAACACAACGCGTCAACAAATCAGTATTTCCTGAGCCACCAGCTTAACGCTCTGCAACAAAGATGATCTTGTAGGGAAGCGTTTATCACCAGACTGTAGTTTTACATAACTGCAAGTAAAATTTCCACCATCACTAGAGACGTACTGATCGGGTGATTGAGCATCGGCTCTTCTTGTCATTCCCATCTCCAGAAAAAAGGATTGTTACGCTACAATGCCCACTTGTCATCACTCACGGACCAGGTATTTTAAGCTGGCGAACCTCAGCATGCTTTTCGCTTTATCTTTGCATTTGTGTGACCGTTGCACATATCAAGGGAAACCGATAAGAGCGACTGTGATGGATTTACTTGAAGGTTTAGGTTGGAATGGAAACGTTGAGAAATGAGATCCAAAAATCGGCGAAAAAAAGTGATTCATATTCCTGTAATAATTTATTCGATGAGGCTCAAGTGAAAAGCTTTGTTTTTCACTCATGAGTTTTACCGCAAACGACTTTGATCACCAAGTATAGAAAACGTTGTTTCTGTTGTTCCTGAAAACATTATTTTTTTATATTTCGATCATATCTTAATTAGTTTAGACATCGGTTTGAAACTGTTTTGGAAAAATCGTTCAGCCGTCGATATGACACACGTCTTCAGCGCTTGCCATGGTTTGTTTTATTGATATCTTAGTCTGATTTTTATGCTGACTGCAAACAATCACAAGCGGCCTGTTCACTTGTTGATTGACAAAGCATTACTTGCATCTTTGGTTGTTTCTTCTAATTTCGTGATCTTTTCCAGTCTGTGTAACACGCATGGTGCCCATATGCGTGAAGCATCACTCGAGGAACATTTAGCTGCACACAGCGAAATATCCGGAATAGGGTGATCAACCGAATCACAACCGCAATAGCAAAAATCCCGCACCAGAGCGGTCACTCAGTTCGTCTGGTTCGCGTCGTGCTGTTGGTCTCACAATCGGGTATGGAACATGTTCAGCCAATGCGGCGCCTGCTGTCAGGACAACTTGCATCCTATGCCATCGTTTGTCTTCATATTTTTTTGCCAGGCAGACCGGTTTAGACGATAAATCAACGCGCAACGAAGCGCGAGGTTTTAAGCCGTCATACGCCGTCGACAAAATCGTTTGTATGCGAGGCAGGGAGAAGGAACTTATAATAACCTGTCACCATTTGCAGTGATGCGCGCTGAGCGATCGCTCCTTGCCGGAACAAACGTCCTGTGTGGTGTCAAATCGAGTTGTCTGCGAATTGGCAGTGACGTGGGTATTCGCGTTTGCTTGGTTTCGTATCAGGGTTCTAAAACGTCCGTTGCCGTTAAAGACGCACATATATTTTTAAAAACTTTCTTTTGATTTCTTACAAATAGCATAAACACAAAGCTACTGAGAAAGCACTTGTACATTTCACTCTCGGGCTACGATTACACCTGTGCTACTTCAAAACTATGGTACGCTTTGCCAAGAATCACATCGCTTTGTTAGCAATTGGTTTGAGGTTAGCTCGATTTTGGAGTGCGCTGATATTCTATCAACCTATGTGATGTATAGATGCTAGATGAAAACAGTTATGTCAATGAATTGCAAAAGATGTAATTCAAACACATGGGTACCTTTTGAGCAAACCTTGTGCAAACTGTCAATTTCAGTAAGAAGTTTTCTTTTTTAAGTGCAAACTTATCGAAGAAGCAACGAATCCATATTTGTTGCTAAGGACTCAAACAAGAACAAGAAAACAAACAAAACAAAATCAATTACTTGGTATTTTTCGTGTCTGAAAATATCAGCATTGTTTGGTCCGCATTCCAATGTTAGATACGAAGTAGGTAATTTCTACTTTGGATCACGTATGCCTAATATAATTATTCGGTCTGTTGTCCTTAACATCTTTGCTTTTTTGTGAAAAGACTCAAAGGAAAAGCATTGGCCGAAAACCTTTTCAGATTGTAAAAATTACAATAGTGCAAGGTAGATAATCATTTTCTGCTTTTTGCAAGCTAGCCATGAAAAGAGATTATAGGGTTTTAGCTCAAAGCTTGGGTTGATCATGCATGCGGTTTCGCATCAAAAGGGGTATGAATATTTGTTTACATTTTAACTTTTCCGCTGATTTGGAGACTGTTTTTTTCTTTGTAAGGTTTGATTTGGTGGCTGGAAAATATCTTCGAAAGTACCTATTCGGAGGAAGCCAGGGGGATATTTTGAAGTTGGCACCGAATCGCAATAAGTATTATGTAATCTATCGATACTGCAAAGTTTTTGTATCTTTACCCAGTTTTATTTAAAATTCCAGAAATTTGTCCAGTTTGCTTGCTTGGCTTAGCCTTAATGTCTTAATGCTAGTTGTTGTAAAGTGCTGCTGTCACTCAGCCAATTCTGCTTTTTCTCCGCTTGCTTCTCGTCTCTTCAAGGTTTGCTGACCATCAAAGCTGAAATGAATTCGTTGTTTTTGAAAATATAGCGCTGGAGTTGAAAGACAGGTATTTGCAAAAAAATGCTTCTTTGGGTACTCAGAAAAGCCACACTCTGTTAGCTCGTTTTTCTATAATGGAATGAAAGAATGAGACTGTGCTGAAGCATGTATTGAAACGCGACGTCGTGCTCTGATGCTTTATCGTCTTAAGGCGTAGAACAAACGATTAACAACGAATAACGCCAATTACGTAGCCGCAGCAGTTTCTGCGTTTGTCAACCGATTGACTTATTTTAGCAAATTAACGTGCGTAATGCCAAAATAAATAAAAGGGCCGCTTACACAGAAGTCTTTAGGCAAACAAAACAGTGGTAAACAGTTGTTTTGAAGCTTAACAAGCTAATAAGATTTTTGTTCTGAGTCAGTCGCCAAGGACCTCTCACCAGCATCAAAGAACCATATGCTTCACGACGTGAAGAACCGCTGCGTCAAAAATGGAAGTATTTCTCGCTTTCGCACGGGAGTTCCAGATTTAGAATCGACGCTTATCACGCTTCTTTGCTTTTCTTCTCATCGATGTCACAAGCGATATGTGTCAGACGGTGTGGTTGCGCTGATTTATGCCAAATATTCTCCGATCACCGAAAGGTTGGAAGCAATATCTAGCGACTATAGATCTTTCATGAGCATACTAATTATCAAATATGTGTGCGGAACCACGCCATGATTTTTTCTAGGATAATGTAGAAACCGTGTGGCGGCGTTGTTGATTTCTGAGAGATTTTGCATCATACTTGATTTCTAAGGAAGTTTTTATGTAAGGTTGTTTAGCACAGATAATTTTGTATCTGTATAGTTCATCAAGGGAATTTGAGTTTCGCTTGTGCAGTACAAAGTTTTGCTTTTATAGTCCAACGTGTGGTGATGTTGAAGGCTAATGGATGACTTTAGTGCTCTCCTGCTCCAGGATAGAGATATTTTGTGTGGATTTTTCATAGATTTTATTTGCAGTTACTTCGGCAGCAAAAAACAACCGTATGTTAGTATTTTGCGCTATAGAACAAAATCTGTCGATTATAACAGCAACTGGGACATGTGAAGTGGCGCATAATACTTGACTGCACACCTTGTAGGAGTTCAACTGTAGTCAATGTTTGCGCCCGATGGTAGATGGAGTAAGACACTGATGCGCCTTGCACAGGCAGGCACTGCAGTAATCTCCCGCCCAACAGTTAATCCTAGCGTGAAAGGGCTTTGTGACAAATTCCAAATACGCGAAACTGGGGTGGGTGCTCAAACGTTTCTATACAGCTACTGGGTACGGTTTCAGAAAAATTACCAGAAAGACCGTTTACCAATCTACTCAAAGAAATCTAAACCTTGTCTTCTCGGATGAGATCGATTGGTGTTTCCCACGAGGCGAAACAGCGAGGGGATACCGTTATTATGATATAACACCATCAGCACCACCTGAAAGGTGGTGTCAGCAACGGATGAAATGATCGCTTGCCATACCAGTGCATAATGCTTTGTCACTGTGGGTCAGTGACCTATGAACAACTTTATTCCTGGGAAAACAAAGACCCGCGATTTTATAACGAATTTAAATGCATTTGACGCATTTTTGCCCCGAATTCGATATTTTGCAAGATGAGTGACAAAAGACAATCATGTGCGCAATGATAACAAACGCGGCAGTCATGGGAATTCTCCTTTGCCCTCAACAACACTTGATTTTTATACTGCTGCTGTGGATGTCAAATTACATAAGCAGTCATGCAGAAATCCTATTGTTGCGAAACAGTACCTTTTTGTCATCTAACAAAGCTGTTTCAAGTTTCGCTCGAAATATGACTGTTTTGGCACAAAACTCAACAACATTGCTGTGTGACGCGACAAACAGATGGTGATTGCTCCCATCCCAAGGTTTTGAATTTCACGGTAAGCCTGAGTTCCTTTTCTAGTCATCAGCCATTGCCAGCAATTGGTGTCGACTTATGTGATCAACAGCACGAACAGGAGGCCGAAGATCGCATAACGAAGACAGTTATAGCCTACACACCATGTTTGCTCTTGACACTGGTGATTTACAGTTGGCCCGAGATGTACACAACCAGATGAAGACAAACCGGAGAGCATTTGCCTCCATTAGAATGTGCCGCGTAATCGATGTGTTTTTGACATATTTTTCGACAACATGTTCGCTTTCAGAACCTTTTAGAGATTTTCTCTGCGAATTTGCAACCATGTTATCCTCAGTTGTCAGACAATTGAAACAAACGAAAACCTAGGCTTTTTATTATATTTTTAAAGCAATGCGTTTGTTTAGGCTAATTATCATGTGAATGCAGGCACTGACTTCTGCATCTAGTAACTCCCCGAGTGAAGACGAAAACACGAAAACGTGGGAAGTAGTATATAAGGTCGGCACAAGCGTGCTGTTTGAGGCATACCAGTTTTTCTTATTATTGTGAGCAAATAAACGCTAGCTTTGATTTGAAGAATCGCAAGGAAATTTAAGACATTTGCCACTTCTCTTGCGTGACCGGTAAGGTCACAGTTCAAGCAACGTTGTTTTGAGAAATTGCGGCAAAAATTGCAAACCGAGGCAATTTCCAGTGCGAATTCAGCACTTGCCGGAAACTGCGCCGTCCGACAATCAGCGCTCCAATATACACAACATTTGTCACACCGTTGCGACAAGTCATTGACATTTTACTCTGCCACAACTACAGCTACCTCTCGCTTTGCTGTAGAGTAAGTCTTGGTTTTCTACAGGTTTACCTTAATCTTTCTCGGCACGGCATTTGGATGCGATACAGTTGACGCAAAAACGATGCAGGCTATTTTTTGAGGCTTTTCTTGGTCGTAATGCATTACATGACGACAGAGCTTCGTATCCCAAACTAAATGTTTTCCGATCTAGAAAATCTTGGTACACAGAAACTTTGATTTTTCAGCACTGAATGATTGTACATTAATTGCTATTACCTTACAGGGAACCGAAGGGAGCAATTCGGTGAAGGTAGTAGAAGTTTTATTCGTTTAGATTTGTACATGCAGATTCATAGGCATGTTGTAAGATTTGCTTGCTTGTATTATGGTTTTTGAACACTCCATACAAGGTCGTAAAACTTTTAGGTGAACTTCTAAGCAGAAAAATATTGATTGAACAGAGTCTCTCTTGGCAAAGATTCAGTCGAGTTGATTTTAAAATTATATTTCACCTGTTGAAAAGGATTCCTCATCACGGTTAAGTGCAAGAAAGTAAATCGAAGCATTCTCAACGAAAGGGTTCATTTCTAAACGAAGGGGTAGTTCTTGCATTGCGAAGCATGCGAAGAGTTTCATGTTTTAAGGTCGACGGTCGTATGCGCCAGTTTTCTTCTAAACTCTATCAGCCCCACCAAGCCATAGGAAATCGTCACTCCAAAGCAATTAATAAAAGCTTTCGTAAGCAAACAAAACGTGACAGTTAATCTCACAAAAAGGCTTTCGAGATGCCAAATCAGGTACTTCTTTCCAGTGAGGCGTTTTACGTTTCCTTCAGTCCAGATCTTGGCGCATCCATGTCGCGATCAGTTAGGAGTCCATTCCGAACACTGAAATTCGAGCTCCTAAAGCAGAAAATCCCATATTCCTCGCTCATTTATCATCGTTGGGTTGTCGCAAGTTTTACCCTGGTTTATGCTTCTTCCTAGCGTTTATTTGTTTGTGTGTGTGCGCACGTCCGCGTCTGTAAAATGTTGCATCACTATGTTGTCTTTGTTGTTAGCAGTTGCACTTATTGCGCGACTTCTAATCTTTTATTCTAATCAATAGGAGGATGTTCCATGTTTCGCTTGTTTCGGTCGAGCTTCAACAGTTGGTGCAGGTATTTTCTATACCCATCAAGTAGAATCCGTGATTGGAGATGTTTTGCGGCTGAACCAAGTGCAGGTGCCATTGAAACGCCAATTACGGCTCTTCCCAAAATAAGCGGAAAAGCTCTTGTTGAAACACCTGATCCATAAACAGTCGTGTCCTTGAACAAGCTGCTGAACTTTTCTTGGACAGCAAAACGGCTTGTCGGACTTTTGATCAAATTAATAATGAAAAGTTTGTAGGATAACTTAGATGATTTTTCGTAGGAACAAGAAGCTCCACTGAAAGAGTTGCTTGATGTCATAACCAGGGCCGAATTTACATGAGTGCTATTGATGGTGCAGTATAGGCTCATTCTGGTGAAAGACCCGGATGAAAACGGACGATTTTAAATTAATTGATTTTATAATTGCGAACGAGTGTCGGATAAGCACTTATCCAACTGCCGAGGAAAACAAGTCTTTTTTGCACTGCAGCATTGAGCTAAATTTCGTCTTCATCCGACACGGTCATAAATGTTAACAAAAAGTGCCGTAATACCTTTCTCAGTGCATACAAAACACAAAATTTTCCACGACATGTCAAAGCATCTTTTATTCTGAATAAGTGATGTCCAAACCTACTACTGTGCAAACAAGTAGGTTTTGCAAAAAAGCAAATGCTTGCAGTAAAATCAGAATGTTTGCAGAAACGTAATGCTCTCCAAATTTCTCGTTTTCATTTTCAAGTAAAACACATGTTGCAATAAACGAATTTCAAGAACAACAAAAATTTGAAATCATTTATGTATTGCTTTCACACCATACTCATGCCTGTCAGCTTAATTGCCGGTTCGATAAATCATCGTTTTCGAAGCAGACGTGCTCAGCAATTCGCTCGAAACTCAGTGAGTCTCAAAAATCAAATGTATTAATTACGTCGAAGCTCTTCGGCCCAGCCCTTTTAATGAAATCAGACACTTGACCTCTGCGTAACGTCAGAAGAAGTGCAAGCTGTGTTTTTACTCAGCTGAATGATGTTCGTGTTGCAACGAAGGCTCGTCCTTTTGTTATATGTGATCATGCTGTGCAGCTTTCAATGTGGTTTCTGATCGATTGCTCACGTGAGATTTAACAACTGTTTATGCCACTTGGTTAATGTTCACGCCTGCGTACTTCTTGGTTCTCCGTTTCACATGCCAGGACAGGGAAAAAGTCTTCTTTTCAGAAATCTACTTGTAAAGCTCACAGTTTATTTACTTTGTGTACTTGTACGGACAGGTGAGCGTAACAGACGTATTGAGCAAAGACTGGCATAACCCCGCTAATTTAAAGGAACAGCATTTGATACTTTCCTGCTCAACAGCTACTAGACCACGACGCAGTTGGAAAACATAAGCAACTTATGGAAGAAACAGGCTCCTCATGTTCAAATCGCAGAAACAACTACCAGACGCAACCTCCGGGCGCTGCCGCTTCGCGACGGTGCAATTAAACTGAGCGCAGTGCTAGTTTTGGTTCAGTGGTAATCCGCGCTCCCTGCATATCATCAGTGTTTTTAGTGGAGATCATGTTTTCAGCGCTATGTCAGTTTCATCTTTCGTCAGCAGTTAAAGCGAACCATTGCCCTAGCTACGCGAGTAACAGTGACGTTGAGGTTTGCGTTTCCCTCCGCTAATTAAAGGATATATGGTTCCAAAAAACCTGCTTGCACGCGTGACTGTTTGTTTCGAGATCGGGACACATAATAAGGTAAAGAAATTCGGTGATTCCGTGCATTCAATATTTACTACTTTCTGAGCCAACAAGTAGTATCACTTTTTAAGCAGGTTTGCAGTATTCTTCTTCCAGTGTAATAGAAACTTTTCGTTATCTTCCTTAGCAATTACCAGTTCAATGCCCCATGTCCTGCATACCACCTGGTAAGGACGAAATACAACAATCATCAAATACTTGTACAAGGATTTCGAACATGTTCGGACGTTAGCCTGATTTTGTGCTGCAAAATGGCCGCCATCTGATACAAACCCAACAGCGGCAAGCTGTTATTGAAAACCAAATGGCATGTTGCACCAATATGGCGGTTAACATTATTCCGCATGTAAACCACTCAGTAATTTTGGCTGTTCTCCCAGTGACAGTTGCCGTCATGGCTGAGTTCATTTTATGTTCGGATGAGTTTGAAAGGTGTTTTCAGGTGTTTTGAAATAAAGTATAAATGACTAAGCCATTATTTGGCAAATCTTTTCAAATATTTTTTTCTGGAACTGGTTTCTTCCACTTGGTTTTAGAAGGCAGCAAAGAGGCATTTTTCTGTGCTTGATAGCAAGTGTGAAGTTAAAAAAGCAAGTTTTTTTAAATTTGAAAGTATAACTTTCAAAAGATAGACGGCAATTATGTTGTTTCTTGAAGATATTAATAAAATTTATATGAAAGGTCTTGAGTTATTGAGTTCATTTTATGATGCCAATGCGTAACAACAAGCGGAAAAAACTTGGATATTTAGGTGGACATAGGAATTAGGAACATTTCAGCAATACTAAGAAGGATCTTGAAATCGTGCAGTGGTGAAGTTCGAGTGTGGATGTTAACACTTGGGGTTTCCGCAATGCTCGTGTACAAAGAAAAAATGCAGTAACCTGTAATTTAAGTGAAAATTTACATTACACACCACTCAACATGGCCAAGTTCAAAGGATTCACCTAGGACATATGTTTACTAATGGCGGGCACATACCAAATAGAACTAAAAGCTTGAAATCATGGGCCGGAACAAAAATAACCTACGTCAGCCCATATCACTGTATCTCATCGACCTGAACCGAAACTGGTGTCACGAAACATATTTTGATGTGTTGTGTTTGTCGCATCGTCAGACGCACGCTTTTGATGCAAAGCAATAGGCGTAACGAAAACAATTTCTTAAGCTTTTTTTCTTTCCGAAATGTTTGACCGGCCATAGCGTGAAGGCCGCCCAAAAGCGCGCCTGCCAACTGCAGTCGCAAACCGAAACGTCAACTCATTGGTGAAATGATTTTTTTGCCTTGATGTCTCGCGCCCGACGTAATATTTTTTACTGTCGTTTAGAAGTCGTTCGAAAGGCTTTGCGTGATCTCACTTTAGTTGCCTCTGCGAAGAACGTTTAAGTTTTGTCAAAAGGCTGGGCCAACTGTGCTTGCCGGCTGATTTGCGATTCTCTTGGTCGGTGATATTTGCTTGCGTAACGTTTGCTTGTCGGTAACTAGTAAATGTTTGTTGCAGCTAGCTTCAGGCAGTTACGTCAATCTTCTGAAAAAAGTGTGGAGGCAATGAGTTCTACGGAGGCTATAGTTTCTTGCAACTCAAATGGAACATACAACGAAAAAGAGGTAAGATCCACTTCGTTTGTGGTACTGTCACAGCGAGCACTTTTGTATAAAGTCAGGATAGCTCAGTGACTATTTGGTATGTGTGGCGGTATGACTGAAACGTGTTTAACCAAACCTTGACCTTCGACTCCAAACGAAATTCATCATACTTTTTGCCTTGACGAGCTAGACGCTAACCTTAGCCATTTCCTGTCAAAGCGTTCATTCAAGATTTTTAAAGTCGATGAAATACGTTTTGCTGATTAACCGCGAAAGAAGTTTCCTTTAGTCAAAAGAGGAAATAGGAAGCGGTCATGCGTTGAACATAGTAAACGAAAAGATCTCTTTAAGATAATGTAAAGCTGAGGTTATTTTTCTTGACACATGCCGGTGGTTCCCAAAGTATTGGTCGTGACCCAAACAAGGGTCGCGAAAGGTTTAAAAAATGGGTCGCGCCAAGGCGATCCAAACCTGAGTTATGTATTTTCAACGTCACCATTGCTTGTCTGTTCCGCTCTGTAGCGTAGATACTTGAGAAAAGAGTAGATTTCGGACACTGAAGACTAAATTAGCAACTTACGGCCAAAAATCATCCACACACTCATTATTTTTTTCATACACTGTTTAAGGCTTGGGTCGCGAAGTGTTCGTCAAGCTCAGATTTTGGTCGCGCTCAAAAAGTTTGTGAACCGCTGACATATGCTGTAAAATTGACAGTGATGTATCAAAATAAAATAATCATGCCCTTCACCCAACCGCAACTTGGCCACTCGGGCGACACATTGCTTATCATCTGATAGAAAACTGATGTAGCGACACGCAAAGTTGATTTAAAATTAGGTACATCCACAGCGCTACAACTAATCAGGTTTAACCCACACCGCAACACTTTTCTTACTTTGAATATGTCATACAAATGGAAATGTCGCGTTATACAAATGGAAATGTCCCATTTAGAACATCTAAAAATCAATTTCTTACGACAAGGCGTTTTTGCTGTTTTTTAACAGCTATATTAAAAATAAATGAAACTTGCTAAATAAATCCAATGTGTTTTACTCAGATGTTGGATCCATTGGAAGCGAATGAAAAGGCGGCTGGTGAGTAACGAACATTTTTTGTGTTTATTTGTCATTCGTACAATGCTTTATCTACCCGTTACTGAAGCGTCTTTAGTTTTGTGAGTTTCAACGTGCTTATAGGTCTAGCTGTTTTCTTTGAACTTTGCTTCTTAAAGATCAAGTTCATTTTGTAAAAGGTGATTTCGCCGTTTACCAAGCTCAAGAAGTCGGATCACCTTCCTCACACCTAGCTGGCAGCGAGCGAAACTTGCGAGACGGCAGATCGGATGGATTGTCAAACAGCAAAAGAGCTATTCTCCAACAAGACCAAGAGGATGAACCAGGTGAAACACTTTTAAAAACTTTGCTGCTTAGCGCTTTTTATTCGAACTGGCTAAAAATAAAGAATTTGTATAAGTGGTTTGAGAAAGTTTTGTAAAGGTTTTGCTGAGCATGGTCGATGAGTAACTTTTTTTCCCACAAAGTGACTCTGTGCAATACTCAACTTCTGAAAGTAACAAACGTTTCTGCGCCTATGTTCGTTCCTTGACTCACTGTTTCTTTTTTCAGTTCTCGCCCGACACGACAGCGAACTGTACGAAACAGGGAACGGCAGAGCCGGCTCAGCATTCTTCAACAAACTCGAGGAGCCGAAGAGCGAGCCTTCACTTCCCGACGAGGATCATGCACGACAATTCACGCCAGAAGAAATCGCGGACAACGAAAACGAAGTTTCGGAGCAGAGCGAAGTTATTGGAAGCAAAGACATAAGTGAGATTAAGGATCAGGTCCGCAAACTGCAACAGCAGCAAATGTACCAGATACAGATGCTCAATTACCTCCATTTTCAACTGACAGTTTTCGCTTCGTCGAATGCACCCCCACAGAGAAGTCCCAATTTCTTCCCCTCTCAGTCGTTTCCTCAGGTAAATGGATTTCAATTTCAAGGCATGCCGCAGCTTTTCGCGGCTGCGGCGTCGATGGCCACAGGCAATCAGATGCCAGCGACCACAAGCGAGCACCTACCCAATGCACCTTCGCTACTCGGGCGACACCTCGCGGTGGGAGGTGATGATCAGCATTATCGTGTAAGAAATCCAAACGACTGTTCCTCAGAATCTAAAAAACTTAAGCGAAAGATTGATGCAGAAAACACTTTCAGTGCTCTGTACTCTCCGTCTGCCGGCAGTCACGCGGTTTCAATGGTCGCTAGTTCTAATGCTGAAGAAACCGACGATGGATATGGCGAAAGAAAACTCAAGCAAGAAGCGCAAACTGCGAAACATTCCTGTCATTTGTGTCAGAAAGTGTTTGGCAGCGACAGCGCCTTGCAGATCCACTTGAGGTCGCACACTGGAGAGCGCCCGTACAAGTGCAACATTTGCGCGAATCGCTTCACCACGAAAGGCAACCTGAAAGTTCACTTCGTTCGGCACAAAGAAAAGCACCCGCACATTGAGATGAACGCCGAACCCGTGCCCGAGTATCTGGACAACATACCCACCGAGAACGGCATCCCTTTCGGAATGTCTGTTGCTCCGATATCGCCTGAACGGCAGGAAAACGTCCAAGAAGTGAAGCTCCCCTCGTCGCCCGACAGCACGGAGGTTGGAGCGCAGCTGGAAGAAGGTGAAGATTATGTCAGGACGAACAGTGTCCTGATGGAGGGGCAAAAAAATGGTGAAAATAAGACAACTTCCGTACGGGGTGATGCTGATGGTAACGCCAAGTCACAGAAGGATGCCGATTATAAAACTCAGTCGCTAATGTATCCCATCACTTTGTATTCTGATAGAAAAAATGACGTTGCAGAAGACACTGCAAGGGCTGTTTACGCGAAATCTTCTAGGCTGTCACCCTCTGATGACAATGTTGATGAAAGATGTGACAAAAACGGGGAAGCATCGATCACCGGGACAACATTAAAAGGGCCGATATCTGGTAGNAACGTGACGTCATCTTCCGAAACTTCTAAGTTGCAAAGGTTGGTTGATCAAATTGACAGAGGAAAGGATTTGGAGAAGAATGAATGCCACATCTGCAGGAGAGTTTTGAGTTGTCAGAGTGCATTGAAGCTGCACTATCGAACGCACACTGGTAAGCGAACAAATATATAATTTTTCAATTTATCCGATCATATTTGCGACGAATGAGGCTTCCGCTGAGAAATCGCTATCGTGTGCAAAAAATCGAGAAGTAAATCTGCTTTTAAAGTTATTGTTGACTAAAATCATGAACTATAAACCAATTAAACTTGAGTATGTCACTTGAATTCCAAGGCGCACTTGTTCTTAAGGAAATAGACTGTTACTTTTAGTGCTATAGCGTAGCCAGCCGAAAATTTTTGGGGGGGCAAATACTTTGAATTTAAGCGAGCAACAGTATTTGGTGTGGGACACCGCGTCTCGCAGCACAAAACGTTAAGATATGATAGAAAATCCCTTTGGCCTCCCTGGCTATGCCTATGCTTTAGTGTTGTTGATTCAAACTGGAATGAAAACTTTTGTTTTGGTCCGGAAGAGGCTGCGATCATATCCAATGACCTTGCTTGTCTGTGGCCCGTACAATATGGATTTACTTTCCTTTCACATCTTTTATATCTTGTCTGTTTCAGGAGAACGACCGCACAAATGCGACTTGTGCGACAGAGCCTTTACAACAAGAGGAAACCTGCGAACACATTATAGCAGCGTCCATCGACAACAGTTGAGGCCATCTCCGCCACAAGGTGGCAGTGCAACACGCAGTGGCGTCATGCAGTGCCCGCTTTGCTTGAGTCGTTTCATGGATCAGCAGTCAATGCAGCAACACATGCAGATGCATTTGTACATGCAGACGCAGCATCTCCAGCAACAGCAGCAACAACATAGTAAGAGCTACAAAAATCTTCGTTTTTATAACAACGTGGAAACTTCGCCAGCTGCCATTTTGCAAATGATCCATTACTACGAGCTTACGACACGTTTTGTATTGATTGTTAAAGTGTTCTGTCATTAATATATTGTTTTGCAATTTTTGCAGTTGCTCAATTTATGACCGGGCAAGCAGAAAAAACACGCATATCATCGTCTGCCGCCGACTCTCGTCGAAGCATACCTCGAAGCCCGTCTGGACGTCACAGCGCTACAGAACAAATTGATGGAAACCTCTCTGGCAATGATGATGTTTTCAATCCGACGTGAGTTCCCAAGATTGTTTCACATTGTTTAAATTAAATATTAATCCCTGTGAAAACATAAGCAAGACACATTTTTCGATTTTTCGCGGTTGGTTGCAGTGAGGCTGAGGCACCGCCAACAAACCGTCTCTTACTTGTTGACATACTGGTTGAGCGGCGAAAATGATTGAAGATGATTATTTTTTATCTGGTTATATCCCATATTTTAGCTCACCAACCCAGGTTTGTTTATCAACAGACGTTTGAATAGTGCAGTACTGGAAAAACTTAAAGCCGGAAACTAGTCAGTTTTAGATAGCAAGGCTAAGTACTGTACAACAGTTTTCCGGAGTAATTTCACTTTATCCTGAACCCACTAGGTTCAAGCTGATGTGTGATGGATATTTATACAAAGTTTAATTTTCCTTTTTCAAGCTCTTACGTTTCGCAGTGCACAACACATTTTAAAAGTGACTAAGTGATTGGATGTGTTCAAGCCAGGTAACCCACACTGTCATTTTCTAGATCGCCAAACAGAACCGCCAGCCCAAAATCTCAGAAATCTCCCCAGTCAACGGCAGTTCCTTTGGCGGATGTGGCCATTTCCAGACGCTCACCCATTGAGTTAAAATCAGCTCAAGCACAGATGGCTGATGAGGATACCAAATCAGCACATTCCTTGGCGTTAGATTTGACAAGGACGAGTTCTCGAAGTGACGGCACCCCAAGTCCGGGTCGGAATCCTGCTCGTAATGAGTTGGACAGAGCTTCACCCAGCTCTGCAAACCACTCTTTGAATGCCCTGGCGCATCTTGCTTCAAACAGGTAAATCATGTTTTGACCTTTCATGATTCGAAATTTTTGCAGTTGTTTTTCGTGCTCTGCTCCGTTCCCAATGTTTGCATCCAGTGGTATGCAAGCTTATGTGTCTCATATGTTTAGGTATTGACTATTTTGAGGATTAGTGGTAATTTGAGTAGAGCTGTGATTACACTGTAATCGCTGTTGGATTGAATTGTAGTCGTGCTATAAGCGCTGGAAAGAACACCATAGAGATAGTCTCGAAAAACGTTTGCGTGTTTTGCAGTTCTTTGACACGGACAGGACTTACAACTGTCAAACATCAAAACACTGCACCTGACGAAGAACCACGGCCTCGAAAGATGACTGCATCGTGCGAGATATGCAACAAACCTTTCAGCTGTCAAAGCGCTCTGGAGGTGCAATGAATTAATGCTATTTTAAAAGTCTTGTCCCTTATCAGACCTTGAATTTTGTTGAGGGTTTTGTAAAAAAATGGCATAACTACTTTCAAGCTTGCTTCATTGCGGAAACACGGATATCTTCTAACCCTAAGACTTTAGTTACGGAAATGTTCTTTTCATTAACTTGCAGAAAAGTAATCGGAAACTGTGTTAATTTTTAGATCCACCTTAGAAGCCATACTAAGGAGCGCCCATACGTCTGTAGAGTTTGCGACCGAGGTTTTACCACGAAAGGGAACTTAAAGCAGCATCTGCTTACTCATAACATCACTGAAGTTGACGAAGATATGCTTGAACCCGTTTCAAGTCCTGCTAGAGGTAACGGACTCAAAATATTCTACAAATAGTAATAAGTATTTTGAAACCTTTGCTATTCTGATCAAATAATCACGTCATTGCATTTTGCAGTGTTTCTGATGCAAGGATTATGATTCCCCACAAAATTCGAGTAATTAGGATCCAGTGTCCTACTTACCAAGGGATTATAATTAGAAGTGTTATTTCTCAACAAAAATGAAATTTGAATAGCACTAAAAGAGACTTCACTTTAAAGATTCTTTTATTCGGACTTTACTGACAACTTGCGATTATTTAAAACTGATTTAGACTTTGTTTTTTTGCATTGCATTCAGGCAACTCGATTTCGGGAAGTCCTTCCAACTCGCCATCAGCCACCAACGGTTCTCAACAATCGGCTGTCAAGGTAAATATTGCAAGTTCATTCTTCAACATGACGCCTAAAGATATGGAAGACTAGCGCCAAAATTTAGAAGAGGGAGATTTTAGAATTTGCAAGGAACAATCGCCAGAACTTACAGAAGTTTTTGTAAAAATAAGCGAAACTTCTAGTAGTTACTAATGTTTTCACATTTCAAAAGGGTTGATTGGCAGGTTTGTTAAGGCTGGTTTACTTGATGTACGTCAAATTTTATAAAAAAACAAATACCAGTGTTTGGGCTTGTCTTCTGGTTTATTGTGAAGCGCGTGTCCTGTAAAAATTAGGTGTGATGCNGCAAGAGCATTATATCCATCTGTTGCGTACTGTACTTGCGTGACCTGGGACGTTTTTACTGAATAAAATATCTTCAATGTTTCGGTTTCGTTTTGCGGCTAAACTCGGTTTTTCGTATGAAATGTTCAAGCTTTGTTTGTAAACGCAACAGATGTTATGCGTGAAAAATATTCGTGCGGCCGCAACATGGTTGAAGTTGAGGTCTGCTGGTTTTGCATTACAAGTTAAAACGCCTCTTGGTGTCTATCACTTTGTATCCTCCTGATCAACTTCGCTTTTGTGGTAACTAACGGATGCTGTCTTTGATGTGGACTGTGGAAACTGCTGTCCGGTGTTACAACCGCCACTTGCTGTGCGTTACAGCGTCCTGCCGCAGAACCAGTTCAGGCACCAGCTGCAGCAAAGCAATCTTACCCTCGACACTGGTGCCACATCTGTCAAAAGCAGTTTTCTTCGGCCAGCTCTTTACAGGTCAGAAGTTATTTTTTTGCAGGCTTATTTCTTTTCCTATCTTGTGCCAATTTTTGCACGAGATAAAATGCAACCTTTTTATCCTCACAACAAGGTGTACGACAACGCAAGATTAATCAAATTGTTCCGATTTGTTCACTATCATCGCAACTTTGCTCGCAGATACACAATCGAACGCACACAGGCGAGAAGCCATTTGCCTGCAGTGTTTGCGGACGAGCATTCACCACCAAAGGGAACTTGAAGGTAGGCTCAGTCGCTCGATCAAAACTTTTCATCAAAGCTCTTATTGCTCGTAAGGATAAATTTTTATTTATTTTTTGTATACAAACTTATCTTCAGGTTCACATGGGTACACACGTTTGGGGCGCTGGAGGATCAAGGCGAGGGCGTCGCATCTCGATGGACAATCCCTTAATTTCTCCGTGGATGCAAAATACGTCCGGAAATATTGCCACCAACAACTCCCTGAGGAACCGTGCGCCTCCAACACTTGCTGGTGTGACAACTCCTGCTGCTTTGTACCAGGTAAGCGAATGGCACCCTTATAGCATTTTTCGCTTGCGTCAAGTCAAGGACTGAAGCCTTAATGTGTGAGATTTTACACTTGACCAATATGAAATCTTTCAAGGGTAGTATACCAATGTTTTCGTTCCCAGACTTTACAAAACCTTGAAAATAGTTTAAAATTTTCGGGTGCTTTGTTCGGCATATTTTGTTCAGAATACTGTGTATGGTGTATAAAGTTTGGGTATGGCAGAGTGTTGTATTATAAACGACTCTATAAGAAACGTTCTCTTTTCATTGCATAAAACAAACTTCGCTGAAATGAAAGGACAAACCATACTTTCACCAATAGGGCGATATAATCCCGTAGACTGTATACGATTCAATAAAAACCCTTTTTTTCTAGCAATATGCTGCAATCGCTTCCGGACTCATGGGGGCTAAAGCTGCTGATCATCGTTTCCATGGCAATGGCATGATGAATTTGAACAGCGTGGCAGCTGCAAGGTTACTTATGCCTCAAGCAAATGGCCACTCGTCGTCACCGAATTCAGGTATGAAATTCCCAAAAGAATGTAACACTCAAAAAAGAGGGTTTTACAACCTCAAACCAACTGGCAAGTTAGTTATCGTCTATTTCTTCTTCGAAAGCTAAAGTAGGTCCTTTTTTATCGCATTTCACCTGACCATAGAAGTTTTTGATTTGATTTCTTGGCGAAAAAGCTCAAAAATATTTTAAAGACATTTCTGACATCCGCGTTTAAAATTAGCTGCCAATACGTTTTAAGAATAAGTCCATCACTGTATGTGCTAAAGATTATGCTGAAGCAATGTTGCAATTCCCGGAAAGTTAAAAAACAAGTCCTCAAAGAGGAGAGGCTAAACCGATTACATGCCTCCTCAGCATTTTTTTATAAAACGAAACTTGAGAAAATGTTGCTGGTTTTTAATAAATTGGAAATGTTTTTCCTTGAATACTGATTGTTTGCAACAGGAGTTTGAAAGAACTAAATGTAGTGTAACAACTCATTTATGAAACTTTGCGTCAACTGCTGACCCAGGAAGGGGATGTGAGACTATTCAGACAGAATCCAGCAGTCGATTTTAAGCGATTAAATCTGTCGTTTATCTCCTGATGGCTTGCTCTTATTCTTAAAATGTGTTGCTTGAATATTTGCCAACTCTCATACAGTAGTTTCTATACGTCTAAATTACTGCACTTGGATTCACTTCGTTGACAAGACGCTAACAAGGTTGACTGTAACGTTAGACGCGACAACCTCATCATTTCTTGTTCAAGTTTTACTGCAAACATCATCTGTATTTTCCAGAATTTTAAGTCAATTTCTACATCAGAACCACGAAAGATTTGGTAAATGTTTCCGCACTTGCTCGAACGACTAAACCTGAATTTCTTTTCATAGTCTCATCGCCGCCACAACATCTAACTGCTGCTGATGCGATGAATGCCGAAGACGGAAAATGTTTGTCTACTGCGGAATGGTTCTGGAGGGCTTACCAGAGAACGCAAGAGCAAGTAAGGGAAACATAACAGATTAAACTGCGTAAATGACGTAAATTTGTGTTGAAATAATAATAATAATGATGACCGTCCAAGAAATTTTAATCTAGCCTGTAATAAAACTGTTCAGCACTACCTATCTATTGCAGAGCTATTTTGTGTATTCAAATACCAGAGTTGTTTATATCCAGTCTCAGAATAACTAGTCCTAAGAGGGTCATTCGCTTTACAGAATTTCCGTGACATCGAATATTGTCTGAATACAAGCTTCAAGCTTCCGTTTTCTGCCAGAAAATAGCTCAGTGCCAAATTAATACCAGCGTTAAATGAGCTTCATCAGTCTTTTCCTCCTTTGCAGGTTAACTGAGCTACTGATTAAGCCCAACTCCTGTCACATCTTGGCAATTTTTGCACATCGTCGTGAAAGTTCTCAAACCAACAATTGTTCGCCGACACCAACATTTGCTTCGTGTAGATTTCTTTTCCTCAGCGCCGTCTTCAACCGCGTGCATTTAGTGTTTGTATCTTGTTGCTATTTGTTTGCTGTTTTAGACTGAGGTTGCTGTACAATGATTAGTTACTGTTAATGAATGAGAAACGTCGAAGCTTCTCTTAGTTTTATTTTTAATTTACCCAGCGTGCAGCAGTCCAACCACGATATTGAATTTGTGCGTGAAAGAGCAACCAGTTGAATCTTGCTTAGTGTATTTCTAGTAACAACCATGACGTGTTTCCGATTGGCTGTTGATGGCAGGGCAAATCCTTGCAGAAAGGCTTTCCAAAATCTTTGATCCTTCAGCTTTACGCAGTACGTTGTGCGGGAGATGTTTTGTTGTTTTTGCTGCTTTTTGTGATTGTAAAATGCATGGATTTTCAATTGTTTTTCCTACTAAGTACCAGCAGCAGAGGGCTGCAAATTGCTGCAATAATCTAAAATTATTTTGTTTGTGAAAAAAGAATTTGAGAGGCACTCTCGAACAAAGCTTTTCCATTGCCCCTGACAAGACCAAACGTTATTCAAATTAGTCTCTGTTCTGATTTACTTATTTGTCAGCTTACGTTAGCCACAAATACGCACGACCTGTTCGTGGTTGTTTCCCAAAACTTTAGATACAACCCCATAACCTTTTGAGATTTTTTGAAAACGGGGAGCATTTATATTTGTATGGCTATTAGATTTTGCAATTACGCACGATTTATGCTGCACTAGCAATGAACTTCAACGTGAGGTCAGTTGTGGAGGAGGACTTATAGAACAAATTTTTTTTATCTGTTTTCCATCATCTTCTCTGCCCTGACACATCAGTGACCGAGAAAACTATGCCTGTCCTTTGAATTGCGAGAATCGTAACCTGTTTAATGATATTCATGTAAATGTAATAAAAGACAGTTTTGCGGAGATGGTGGAAAAGTAAAATATTTTAGCTTAGCAGCTGACAGCTTTACTTTGCAGCTTGTTATCAGCGCGTTCCAGCTAGTATTCGTTTGGAGCGTACTGGTGTAGCAGGAAAGCAAGCAGAATGGAAAAACTTGAAAAGTTTAAGGCTATATTATTCTAAGAGTAACAATGGCAAATAATACAATAAAAATCACAAAACTGTCAACAAAAACGTTCCGTTTTACGCTCTGTGCTGCAATTGTGGAGTCGCTGTCCGTACATATTTTCAAGACGCAAAAAGTAATGAGTAATTTGTAAGCTCCTGCACTTTTAACAAGCAAAATCGATATTGCTGAAAGACCTTTTTTAAACTAATATGTTCAACACTCCTGACGAAGCGTTGGATAAACGCAGCAACTTGTTTACTTACGTCAAAAAGCATTTAGGAATGCAGTTAAGCAACTGTAAGGACAAGTTGGGGTTATCTATCTACAGAAGGGTTTTAGCATCTAACAACCCTCAACAGTTTATGGTAAGGACCTTGGGTTGTTAGCTGTAGGTTTGAACTCCTGCCAAAGACCTTTCATTGATAGTAGTTAGCTGAAAGTACAATTCTGACCACCTTCTAGCCACGTTTTTGTATCATCCAGTCGTTTACAATGTTTCTATTATACACAAAAGAACAGGCAAACGTAACACGAAACGATTTCTCCAAGTCTTCAATCAACAGTGAAGAGCACACGGCTAAATTGCGCTAAGCGTTTTGATTTTTTAAAAATTTGCAAGGACTTTGTCCCCATTTTTGATGTTTTCCGAAAATTTCTCGAAGTCTGAAATCCTGGGAAAATTGGGCGTAACTTCTTTCCGTTCTTGTGTTTGACCGAAATTTTTTTATGGAGTTTACCAATTGTACAACCTGACTCATGCATGAATGCAAATTTTTGGTAAAGCAAATTTTTGGTAAAAAATTTGTTTTTTCCTACTGGAAACGAAGAAAACAACTTTTTTGATAGAATTTTCAAAATCCAGGGGAGGCAACGCCCTCCTTTACTCCCCTTCCAACGCCCATGTAACTGATGGTGCGTCTGTAAGCGCTTTGTTTCGTTTAACCAACAAATGAACGACACTATAGCTTGCAAGCTAGCACTTTTCTGGCAACTTGATGTAGTTGGCAAGTTTATTTGCTTGTTTGTCTTTTTGTGACACATATTTCCACAACTAAATTTTTGCAAACCTAGCCAGGACTAGAGATTTGATAGTCGATAATGTCAGTAGACTTTTTAGCAGGAAGTGATGTTTTTACTGGAGATATTTATTTCCAAACGTTACAAAATACGGGATTGTTTAATTGTAGATTAACTCTAGTAAAATGATAAGCTAACAGGATTCACCGCGTCGCCAAAGTTTTCTTATTTTACTCAAACACTTTGACAAACTAAGTAAACAGTCACATGTGCTGGAGAAGTCAAATTGTTACGAGCCAATTCATAAAACAATAGTATATCCCTAAAGCCAACAAACTGTTCCAATTGTAGCAGTCAAGTTCTGACCTGCTACAATTAGATGCTGTACAGAAGTCTAGCCCTGAACCAGTCATAGCTGTACAGCGGGCTGGAGGCTGGAAAGAACATTGGAGCAAGAAAAACAAGTCAAAGCTTGAAGGCACTCATTGATCACAAGCAAAGACACAAATCAAGCCAGACGCCGATCATGAGTTCAACCACACATCCGGCCAATATCTGATCATGTGTATAAACACGGAAGAACGTGATCAAACATCATATGATCATCACATGACTCGTATTGAAACGAACCAGTATATTGCGCAATACCGATGACTTAATGAGCTTTTATTAGTAACAAATCCATGGGGAATTCCTAAAAATTTCAGTATAAAAGCAGCAGTTTTCGCATCCAAAAATTGGATTGGAACTAACTGCGGTTGCGACCTGTTCCAATCTCTTCGGGACCTCAAAGCTCCTAAAGCTTTGGATTCAGAAGTAAAACCAACTCTGCCTCTTTTGGTTGGCGCCAACTGAGGTGAAGTCATATGTGCTTGTCACCTTCGTGGCAGCATTCAGTTGGATATTTTCAATAAATGCCACAAGCTGTGACCTTACGTTTCTCGTATCAACATTAAATTTTGGCGGGTGAAGTGAAGAATTCTAAAAAGGTAATGTTGCTCAGTTTCAACAGAACTGGTTATTTTCTGTACGCCTAGGCACAGCCAGGGGGAGTGAAAGGGAGCGTGACCCCCCAGTTTTCTACTATATCTTGTTGTTAAGAGCATCGAGAGGCGGTGTCCCGAACCAAATGCAATTACTCGCTTAAAGTCAAGATATTTGTCCCCCCGGAAATTGTTGGTCTGGCTACGCTACTGTATGACGTAATGGTGTCGGAAAATGACGTCCTTGAAGCGAGATAGTGCAGTTGGTGTGTTTGCGTGAGCGATTTGTCGCCCACATCCTAGGCTTGAACTGCGAGTAGAATGAATCAGTGCCAGCCGGTAGGCAATGTGGGTTTCGTAGAAGGCTTTGACCCTTTGTTTAACGGTACACTTATCATGTGCTACCACAGAAAAGTCATTTCAAGAAGAAACGCTTAGAAAAAGTGTTGCTCTCATTTTGAAGAGACGATGAACCTTAGTCTGAAAACATAACGCAAAGGCAGACGACGTGTTTAGTTATTATTGTGGTGAAGGCTTTTATTAAAAGGAACGTCAGTCGAANGAGTTGAACAACTTGGCAATGACTGAACTGAATAAAGTACAGTAGTTCAGTGCGATTACCTTTGAACGTATGATGTCGCANTCACTGTCGAGCAATAGAAAAGCGGATATCCTACGTGGTAGGATTTTGTAACACAGTTTTCGAAATAGACGTCTGTTGGCTAACGAAGGAAAGTAGGCAATAACACTATGCACGCGCAATTGTAGCTAAAGAAGCCCAACGCAACAGCTAGACCAGGTTTGCAGGTCACGATGGAAGCTGCAAGCCAGCGCTTCACAACCAGAGTCGGTTTTAAGCTTATTTGACCCATTTTATCAAAATTGGTCCCGCACCTCAAGAGGGCCCGCGCAAGTGCCG
>JGI24021J15306_10000677_pt1 | contig 28359 bp, 15 predicted proteins | sample Ectturendosymbi1_FD_15306 | JGI IMG/M metagenome (IMG submission 15306) | reverse complement strand
CGAGTGGCCGGCGCGTGACGCGGCGAGCAGCGAGGCTGCCGCTGCTGGGTTAAACTTTCCGGGTATGGCCGCCCCAGGGTGAAGCATGCGTTGGCCGGGAAGAGCGGCGGGAAAGGACAGGTTGGGATGAATGAAGGCCGGATGCACAGTTGGCACAGGATCAATGTGCGAAGGTGGAGTCCCAGGACTGCTGTAGGGGTGCGTAGAAAGTCGAGCAGCGTGTCCCGGGTGATTCTTCATTTTCCTTTCGTCCAAAGTCGCTCTACCTGCAAGGTAAAAGCAGTTTTCAAACAACTGCACTCCCTTCTGACCATCAGACAGAGAAATGTTGACGCGCAGATAGCACGCCGGATAGCTTCGGTGTTTTAGAGCCAGCTTCGGTGTTCTGTTCGCGTGCGCGTCACCTTTCGCTGACCTCCAAACCAACGTCAACGCAAGTTCACGTCAGCGAGTCAATCAACACCATCCCTTCAACTGTACGGAACAGAACGGCGATGTGGTGACCAGGCGCAGGGCTGTTGAATGATACTAAAGTGTCGCCTTCATCGACTCATGAACACACTTCAGTGAGAACAGTGCATGAGGTATGGTGGCGCACTGAGCATCGTATGTGGGGCGGATGTGAAAAATGGCGGACAATCGGAGTCGAATCTTTTTCTTGCCAGCAGACTGTCTAACGTAACTCTGGGCGAACTTTTTAAATAGTGTGTTCCACCAAAGCGATGACTCGTTTTTTAATCGGTAGATTTTCGCTTCATCGTTTCACCACCAAATGGAAAAACATCCTAGGATTGCAGTAAGCTTGCACTTGGAATGTGCACATGATTTTGTTTCACCGCTTACCTGTTAGCAAAGAATATATTTTCTGATTGTTGAGGATTCTGTTAAAATCGAACTATTTTTCTTCAAAACAAAATTTACCAAATGTCCCCATATAGAAATATCGTCGAATTTCAGATAAACTCCAACCGAAATCATCTCTAAAAGGTTGCAATCATTAGGAACGAGAATTGGCGATGCGAAATTTTACTACAAGTTTTACTTGACTGTTCTGACACCTAACTGGTGCCATATCAAGAAGTGTTTTAATTTTCCTACTTCTTCTGAGACTAGTATGTAGTTTCGTTTACGCGATGCCACCAGTCATTGGCTTTCGCCTGGAACTCAATGATATATTGAATTTGCCTTTAACATAAAAACAGCTTCACTCCCACTAAACGTTCTCGCCCCAAATGCCCCCTGGAAATTTTATCCACAACATATCAGCAGTTCAGCACGGTGCACTGCGATACAATTTATATATCCGTGTCAAAAGAGATCAACTTTGGGAGAAAAGTTTGTTTGTTACGTCACAAAAACAGGTGGAACATAACATCATGTGTGACGCAAAATGAATTAATCAAACAGTTTGCGATTATCGATTGTTGTTTGATGTGGCGGTGTGATTAGTTTACCAGCATACAGCAATTCATCAGATACACGTTTCCAAAATAAATTCGTAAATTTACAACCTGTTTTCTTCACAACAACTTCTTCAAACGAATTATTTCAGCCAAATTTTGTCAGCAATGTATTTTTGAATATTGAAATATGAGTGTCGTTTTGGTGCAACATACAAAATGTTTTTTTGTTTTCAATCAATTCTAAGCATCTCATCGTTCGTGAGAAAAGCAACGTTTACTCAAAAAGGTTTTCTGTGCTCGCCCAACATGTGCCTCAAAGACAGAGTTAAACGTCAACCAAAAGTCGAGTGACGTAAGGTATTTTGTGTTTGGACGATTACACCTGTTACTTGGAGTGGGAACCAGATAATTTGTCAAAGTTCTTCAATTTTGGAAAAAGTTTTGTTGGGTCTGAACAGAGCAAAAGATACAAGCCTTTCAACTTTCATTTCAGAAACAACATAGCAAGAACCAAACCACGTCGGACATTTCGCAAACAACTGTTCTCATCGCCAGAAAAGATTCTCAGTGAATTCCCGCTGACGAACGAAATATTTTGTTTTTGAAACATCCAACGTGGTTGTTTTTGCATCATTGTTTCCAATTTCTCAGGTAACACAAAGTACAAAAAAACAGAGCACTAGTGGACAGGAAAAATACGAAAGGTGAAGCAATCTCGGATGACGAGTGTATTTAGCAGAGTTGCTAAGTCATTCTGTGGGGGTGCTGAAACCAACAAACAAGGGTATAACCTGATGTTGGATGCGCTCACCTGTTTGGCCAAACGACTTGTCCCTGGCTGACCCTGGTCTTTCAGTAAAACCGTCATCGGAGTTCTCTTGCTTGTCGACTTGCTCAGAGCCAATAAGTTTTTTTTTGTGAACAGTATTATATTCGTCCAGCAACCCCTCTCTGTCACTGGCATGAGTGCTGGAGTGAGATATCTGTTTAACTTCACTGTTTGCTGCTGCCCCAGCAGAGGGTTCGGTGATGCTTCGCTGGTTCACAGCATCAGCGTCGACAACTGTAGGGGTCGAACATCTACTGGTGTTGTTCGCAGGGTTGCTGCTGGTTCCGTCGTCGACGATGTCGTCGTCGTCGTCGTCTTCTCCGCAGCGATTCCTGGGCGACCAGGTCATCTTATTTTCCTTCTTCAACCGTCGGCGCGCGTTGGCAAACCAGGTTGATACCTGTGAAATGTGGACAGGTGAGCAGTGGACGTTGGAGTTTGCTCTGTGCAATCCATACTAACGGAAAACAAAGGTACATTGGGACGAGTCTCTTTCGTTTTTTGTTTTTTTTTTCTTAAAGAAGCAAACACTCCGCCCATAACTGAGTCTGGTTCTATACACACGTAAAATAACGCTTTGCAGTGGAAACAAGCTCATGTTGGCGGCACTAGTTCAGCTCAACTCAACTATGCTTCTTCCTTCTAAAGATCGTGTGTAGCTTCAATTATACCGTAACGCTTTGTTTTGTCGAGATTGTTAGAACAGACAGCTTCCTATCCAGAAGATAAACTAATGCCAAATATGTTCGTCAGGCCATATACAAGCCGTAAATTGAAAGAAGCAAAACGACTTCAGAAGGACGGTAGTAAAAGCAACCACTGGCTTGGCAAGTACATTCTCTCGAAAAGGGAAGCGTAATCGTTTTGGTCAGAAGCTTAATGACAACTGCACTGGTCCCAAACGACAGTTAAACTTATGAGGCAATGAAAGATGATATATGACTGTGCCGCAGTTCTTTTGCAGTGCTAGACACTGTCAACGAACAAAAAAATTTTTGGAGCAAATCATCACCAAACTAACTCATCGAAGCATAGATTTGTACGTAAAAGTACCTAGTTTGACTCAAGGGATGGATTTTGAGGTTGAAAATAATGTCGCTCTGTTATGAACAAATGACACGTTATGTGTGTTATTTATAATGTGTTATTTGCTGACAACAGAACGAAACTGCTTGCTGTGGCTTGTAAACTGGTACAAAGCTTCAGAAACCATCAAAAAACTTGAAATGAATTTCATCAAGTTCATTTTACCTGTGTTAATGACATCTTGGTGATAATAGCCAGCATAATCTTCTCTCCCTTGGTTGGGTAAGGATTTTTGCGATGCTCATTCAACCACGCTTTCAAGGTTGACGTTGTTTCCCGGGTTGCGTTTTTCCTCCGGGCCCCGTCGCTCAGACCCATCGCTCCATAACTGTCGTGAAAAATACATAAAATCGTAAATTAAAAAAAAACTTTGATATCCACCATTCGGGCAACCACCAAAAGCACTGAAATATTTTGCGGCTTTGTAAACAAAAGGAGTGTTTCATCGAAACAAATCAGCAGGCAGTCAGAAGGTTTTACACACATTTGCAGTTGAAACTACGACGATTACAAATGTGTGTTCTTCTTACAACAGTTCTTTTGAATAGTTTCAAGAACACACACCAGATTTCGCAAACAACGCTCACATTTCTGGCAAATTAACCCTTTCCAGGGTCATCTGAAGCCAAAACGACGAAACGCGCACAACTCCAACACTTCACGTAAATTTGGGCGTTGATTCTACGACTAAGTCAAACTCATACACTCTGAAAACCCAAGCTGCTTACCCGTAGCCATAATGCGCTGCCAGGGTGGGGTCATAGTAAGCGGCAGCCGCAGCCTGTGTCAGGCTCGCCCGCCACGCGTCCGCGCTTTCACCCGGAGTCTGAGGACGAATAAGTTGAATTATAATTGGTTCTTTGACGAATGTTAAAAATCACAATGTTTCTGAAAGTTCAGTTAAAGAACATTATGAAGGAAGAAATATTTTTCAATGACAGTACATCTGTCGTGACTTACAGTGGGGGTTGAGCAGTAAATCCGGTTTTCGCCTATTTGTTTATTTGCGACTCTGAGCTGAACTTAAACGTTAAAGCTCCACGTTGAAACAAAACAGACTTTACCCAACCTCCTAACGTCGGTCAAAAGCAACTACAGCAATTTCCACTCAGTTAGGAAACTTTTGAAACTGCTGTTCATTTCGCAACAGTGACTTCAAACCACATGCAAGAACAGCAGCTCATTCGACAAAGCGAAAAGCCATTCAGTTCAATTTAACCAAGGTTTTGTTGTTTTTATGCGGGGTTAGAAATAAACCTTTCTTTTGAACAAAACTTTTGAAACTCTTATCACGTCAACAAACAGACAACCTCGTATTTGCAAAACCCGTGCGTATTTCCACAAATCCTTTAATGGCAACGTCGGCCATTTTGCAATAATAATAGACAATCATCATCCGCTTCCAGGAAAAAACATTTCAATTAATGCACAGCATATTTTGCCAACATCAACTTTTGCTGCCGGGCGTACCATGTGCGGGAAAAACGGGGATGGTTCAGAAGCTGCAACCGCTGCAGCTGCGGCAGGTCCGTAGGGGAGGTATCCCGGAAATGCTGGCGAGGTGTACGGGGAGGCGTACATCCCGAGGCCGGGAAGTCTCGCAGCCACTAGCCGAGCGTCCATGTCGTTACGGTCTCTCTTTGCAAATCCTGAAATAATCAAACATTGGAAATAATGCAGTGCAAACTTAAGTCTCAAAGTATTACTGACGTTAAGATCACCGTACCTCAGTACTCGAAAACAAATTTTGAATTAAAACCTTGCGACAAGTACCTGCATCTGGACCATTGTAATTACGTGTCTCGCTTCACATTACCTATTCTAACGACTAGAGGTTTCATTTTTCATAAAGTAAGTGAAACTCTGGTCATCATCAAACAAACTTTAAGAAGATAAAGCTGGTCTCGGTTAAAAATAAGCACCACTTAGCCTACATGTAACTTACTAGCACATTGCAAAACTACCTTTCAATATTTAAAGAAGTTGCATCCGAAAGTAGAAAGCCCAAAAGCAGTACCACTTTTACGACTTTCTTTGTTACTTATTCAACCTCAAGCAACTTGCAGCTTGACCGTCTTGCAATCTACGCCCTGAAAAAACACGAGGTAACTGTTACCACCCTGACATAAGCGACCGCATACCAACATCACTCGCTCATCACGAAAGACAACAGCACCCCAGGCCGTAAGGCTTCAACTCGCCACCAACCTTCTGCGTGGCGCGTCGGGCAGTAGTGACAACATTTTTTTAATTTATTTCCGCGCTCGTCAGTTTTTTCGACGCGAACGAATCGCAGCGGCAGTTACTTTTTCGCGCACCCTGCTGCCCGGTCGCTCGCTGGCGGAGGAGGTCTCTTTTCCACTTTTATTTCAGCCCGGTCGCCGCGCGACTGCACCTCAACGGCCTACCACGAAAACGCGCTGTGAAACAAGCAATTGTTTCTCCCGCCCTGCCCTGGCCACCTAACTGTTGTGAATCGCAGATTTTTGCACAAGTTACACGATGACGTCGCGTTCCTTTTTGTTGTGCGGGCTCGGACCACAACTGATGACGACACTGTGGTGGTGATCAAATATTCCTACATTCGTCGAGGGAGAATCATACGTGAATCGCAAAAAATGCCAGAGCCACCTCTGCTTGTCATACGTACAGTACTGTTACATCTCAGCAGCTTTGCACATAGTGTCGGTAGCGCGAAATTAACTTCTCTGATTAAGACATATTTCAAAAACCAATTAATATATATTGACTAGCAGTAACAATGGCTTTGAAGTTTACTAGTGTTAGATTTCATATTCTGGTCAAGCCATGAGTTCTCCCAAAGTGTCGGAAAAAACATATTGCACGTCTTTAATTAGATTGTTGGTGTTCACTCTGACACATATGACATTCACACGGAGAAGCTCGCTGACAGGTGCAGCTGAAGACGTTATCGCGGTTTTGCAGTATTTGCTTCAGGGGCAGCACCACAGTCCCGTCAATAAACTAACCTGACGCTAATAATACAACGCTATCCTATTCCGACATGTGACACCTACAAACGCGTTGAACATGTTATATCGGCCTCAAAACTTGTGTCCATCACAGTCAGCGAACCTTTTTGTAGTGCTGCCAAACGCTCTGAAATACACCAGCAGACATATTCCCTCAAGACACGTTTCTGCATTTGGGAGCCAGAGAAAGACGTTCATGAAAGGCCAGGTAAAATAGTAAGAGCGCAATATAGCCTTTCGAATACTTCAAACCAGCTTTGTGTTTTTACCATAAAAATAATTCCATAGGATACAAAAAGTATTGTTGCTACGAAAGGTTTTGTGGCCTGTAACCTTCCAGCTTCTTCAGTTACCATCAGTATAAACGATTTGTTTGTGATGAACACAGACAAGAACCATAAGATTTTACTTATATAAACTGGCAACAAAGCCAAAGTTTTTCTGTTTTATGGCATGAAGCACAATTTCAGAAGCGGCCGCAGTAAGTCCAGATGACTTTTGAAAACATCTCCAAACATCAACACATGCAGCACACAAGAGTAAGGTTTGATTTTAGGCGCAATAAGTGCTTACAATGTACGTCAACTGTTGACAATTTGTGCATGGGAGTGTCAATTGCAGATACACTGCCCAGATTGTTACTGTCACTGTGTTTGCTTTTTTCTTTTGGTTTGTCAGAGCGGTAACGTCAGCGCTAAGAACATTTCAACAGTCGGTGTTTTTGGCAGGGTACAATTTTAAGCTTAAAATTGTTTCTGGTGCTACTGACGACCTACACAGCCAGTCGTCAACTTGTTCATCAAACTTTGCTGTTTTATCTTACACAATGGAAAAAAGAAAAACGAGACAAAAAGTTTATTTATTATTTTCGTTGTTACGTAATTTTGTCAGTTGTGAAAAGCACATTGCAGAGGTAAAACATTTTTTCCGTAGACGCCCCATGTACCAGTGTCACAGTGTCAAGAACTCAACAACTGTGCGCCTGCAACGTGTTCAGTAATAGTAGGTCGCGGAGGAACCTGCGTAAGACCAGATATCAGCCAAAGACAGCAGCCACCCTCACCTTCCATACACTAGAAACATTACTTAAAAGCAAACACCACCAATTATGCTATGAACCCGTTGGCTTCGGAAAAATAGAAGATTTTTCCCTTCAGAAGATGTTGGGTGTTGCTGGCTAGCGTTTCTTACAATGTCAAAATTTGGAAACGCTCTATTTTAACGTATGTCTACCAATATCGTGAATTAAAACCTTTGAAGAATCTTGCAAAGAGATATGGTTTTATTTGTATATTGAAATGTACAGGAACACCATAGAGATTAGAAGAATGAACAGTAGTTTTACAATCGACTATTGAAGTTCGATAAAGTATATATGCTTTAACTTTCCTTTAGTTTTACTCAGTTAAAACATTTTTAGCGTTTAATTATAAGAGAATTCTATCGAGTTTTCTGCAGATTAATATTTTATGGGATCGGTAAATTTAGTACTTATTTTTTTACTGCTGGGGGTGTAATCAAAGGTTAGTGGAATTACAATCTCGTTCGTCATAAAAAAATATGTTGCAGGTTTTAAGACTGTGTAAAAAATCTTTACAATTAAATCAAGCAACTGCGATAAAAACGCTTTTACGCAGGTTGACCTCACAATACGCCATGTTATTCGATCAGCCTGAGGTGATCAAAGCAAAAACGAAAGAAAATAGCAAAAACCATTAAAAAGTGTTATGAAGGGATATTCACACTGAGAGAGCTATTTGAAGAAAAACCTTGTTGTGAAAAGTGTAAAATCACAACGTGCGTTTGTATTCGGCTAACAGCTATGTCCAACCCAAATGGCTTACTGAGCCAAAAATTATGTCACTATCTTAATTAGGGCCGCACAATGAGTGACATATTAATAAGGGCCGCACATTGAATGGCTTAGTTCGATCTTAGCAAAGCAAATTCAGCTTAAGTTAATGTACTGAATGCGTACGAAATCTAACTGCAATGGTAACAGACGTGATAAAGTGGCACTGAGGACCACCTGCATCAAAAATGTCAAATCCAAGATTATCAAATTAAGAACTGGTTGTCAGTATGTACGATACTTCGCTACAGCGAAATTTAAGCTGGACCGCACAAAACCTACGACTGGGCCGAGGGTTGGACACAGCTGGGCTAAACAAACAACCATCTACTACTTCGCAAAAATCTTATTTTTAGAGCATCACTCACGTGACGCAGTGTCTAAAGACCCGACCCAAATGTTAACGCCCAGCACTTTCACTTGTGTGTGCGCTCGCATCCCCCCGGCGAGTAATAACATCACAGTTTAGGTTGTATACAACGAAAAGGGACAGCCATTCAATTGAAATGATTTCGCAGCGCCGTATACCCCGCTTGACTTGCAGCCGCTAATTGTCTGCGATTCGAGGAAACAAAGCGAACTGTGATGTGATCAAGTTGTAACAGTTGCCGGCCGTAATGACAATGCAGCCAGTGGGGAGGATGATCCACCGCATGCGAGTAACGCGCTGCCACGTCTTTTGTGCTACGGCAAACACGCCTCATATAAAATAAATTGTTGCAGAAGTGAACTGCCGATCTCAAACGAAGTACAATTTACTTTATCAACAGCAAAGGATTTTGTTCCCGTTCGTAATTGCTGCCTAGCTGGATAATCATTTCGGAGTAGCAACAGTTTAGTTGTTCGAGAACATTGCGAAACAAAATAATGACTGGAACTGAAAAGCTGAGAACGCATTCTGTTAACAGCATTTCTGACGGACGTGATTTAAAGTATCTTTTCCCTTCCCCATGTTTCTTCTAATCATCTCAGTTTCAGAGAATCTGCAAGAAAACCTCTTTGTGACGGAATTACTTCAAGCTCTTGCAGGACCGGAGAAAGTGTTATTTGTTCCTATAATCCGCTAAAAATCTAGGTTGTGCAAAATTTCTGCTCATCGTGGGGTCGGTTCTGAACTTGTTTTTAATTGAGCGTTTTGATCAATTAAAATAAACGATTTTCCGAAATAGTTTTGTGTTTTTTTAAACTGAGTTTGTTTAATCGGCCCTCAATACCATTGCTGCTGACGTGAGCAAGTACATACTGCCATCTAGCGGTCAAATATATTTTTTCTCTTCCTTTTCGTGTTTCTTTTACACTTGGAATTGACGTTAGATATCCAAATGCACATTTCACATTTAGTTCTTTTTACCGAAATACGATATTGCGGACAAGAACGTCAAAAACTAAACGGAAGTGATTTGGCATTCTTGAGGTAATAACACCAGCGGTGTTTGCGAATTGACCAGAGACAACTTTTGTCGTCGACAAAGTGCACCTCCCGAAACATCCAGTTACTATGCTTTGTTGAATATAAATAACTACAGAAAGCCTGAAATTTTCTTTCCGTGCAGTTTCAACACAGAGCGCACAAAAATTCGTAGGTATGTAATCATCTCACACACGCATAAACAGGGTTTTTATTAAGGAAAATGTTAGGTACCCGGTATGGACCTGCAGGAACCCGATTTTTCTGATTCTAGGGACCCGATATTCTCTGATTCTAGGGTCCTGATTTTCTCTGACTCTAGGGACCCAATTTTCAATTCTAGGGACCCGAATCGGGTTCCTAAAATACCTTAAAAAACCTGGCATAAATAACCTGTAACTCTCAATGGTAAAGATTTATAACTTTGTGGTGATTGTTTTATCTTCGTAAATATGTAATAAGCTATATATCGTAATCTAACTGTGGTGTCCGTCAATGTATCAGTACTTGATAAAGGCCCAGCCACACAGAACGACAGCAAAATATATTCACTTTTTCTAGCATTCAAGACGCAAGCACACCTTGACTTTGAAACCTGCTATACCACGATTTGTCTGGTCACATTTCATTTTAGAGTTGAGGCGTAGATCAACACTGAGCACAATACTGTACAAATATAGGAAAAGTCTGAGCGATGGGGGGAAATAGTTCAAAAAATCATTTTCGCAAACAAATGATTGTCCCTTTTCAGGTGACGTAATATAAACCTACAACCAAAATTTGTTCAATAGCGATTTGCCTCAACATATAGTACAGGAGTTATTTTGTCTTAAAATTGGCATTTTTCGTTTAGCTTTAGATTGATGATTGTTTGCGTGAAAAGACATGAATGGCCAAAAAAGGCATCCTTGTTTTTTTACCAGCTTTTAAGTACTTTTCCTGAAATTTAACACATCGTGCAGCTGCTTTGTTCTGGTTTCATTTCACTCCATCAAACCTTTCCCAACACAACGCGATCTTCCAATTATCTTTTTATATACGCCCACTGGGCGCATATAAAATATAAAGAAATTTTCAAAATCATGGGGAATCTGATGCACCCTAACGCCCAGGGGTGTAGTGGGGCGGGAACACGTAAAAAGGGCGTTCCCATACCTTTTACACGTTTTGCTTTAAAATGAGTTGGAAGCTGTTTTAAAATGGCTATTTGTTGGATGCATTCCCACACCTTTTTTTGTCATACGCCTGTTACCCAACGCCTATTCCAGTCATTGGCGACGCTTCTATTAGTTGAATGATATATGAGTTTCTAAATTTGAAAGCCTGAGCAATACCATTTCATGTGCGACTTCCAACTTTTTTCCATCTGTCAATGTACAGATTTCACTCTTCGTGTACGCGTGTTTTGGTCAGTTATAGCTGTACACCTGCCTGTTACAGTCGTTCTGTGAACTCAAAAGAAAATCACCACTTGTAACGAAGTGAATGTGTTGACTTGTGGTGAGTTTGCGGACTTCGAGTAGGCATTCGTAACCAACAGGAGCATTGTTAGCGCACAAAGCTTCCAGCAAAGGTAATCTTGAACTTGGAATGTGGGCAGGAGAGAGACAAGTTAGCGGCTGTTCGCTTCGTGCTTTCCCAAATCACTTTGTGTCGATTTGACTCAACTAATTACGTCACACATAGGGATGGAATGTAGCCGCAAGTTGTGGAAAACTGCTGTCAGAATTGGAGGAGTGGGAGAAAATTCTAAACGCATGTTCAAACACGTAGACTAACAATTTTTCCAACACTGCGTCAGGAACGTGCCAATCGCACGAGTACAACTAGGTAGGTTTGCAGACGATTGTGCAGCTCAAATTTTTCGCTGCCTTTCATTACGGTCTTGTCCTCTGCCCTAGAGCTGGATGACCTACCGCTTCACTATTTCGCAGCACTCTTTTGCGCAGTGAAACTTAGAAACCTGTGTCACATTATCCTCGTTTTGGTGAGAACTTCTGTTGTGATTGTAGGTGGTCCTCCTTCGGCTTGAATAGTTGCTAGCATTCCGATTACACCCGGCCATGTAGCAGGAGCGTTTGTTAATCCAACGGTTTCGAAAATTTTTGACTTTTCGTGCTCGCAAGCCTTATCAGATGCATTATCTGACCAGCTTCCGTCTTTGTCAAACTCAACAATTTCGAAACAAAACTTATCTCTCTTTCCGTACATGAACTTCCACTTCGACTTATGACTATCTGGCATATCATCAGGCTGGCTACTTACGTTGTCACCATTTTTACTGTGGTGTGACTCTTCCAAAGTTCTTTCTGGATTTTCCGAGGTACTTCTGTTAAAATACTTGTCTAATTCTAACGCACCTTTTTTTCTGCTTCGGCCTTTTTCAGCCTTAGCTTTACCCTTCTTTTGACTGCCACTTAATATTTTCGGCCATGTCTCTTGGTCATCGACTCATGGCACTTAGCTTAGTTACCGGACAGAAAAACGTATTCTTCATTAAATAACCAAATTCAACTGTTACATCCAAAAAACAAAACATCAGTATAAGACCTGCCTATCAATATATAATTTACACTTAAAAAATGGTTTCAGTGCAACTCACTTAAAACAGCACCGGTTAAGAGCACAAGCCGCTGATTAGAGCAGGCTTTCAATGTCCCGGAAAAGTTAAAAAAATATTTTCTCTTCTAACACGAAAGAGATATATAAAGTACCTTGGTAGCATTAGCGTACGAGGCGGGGGGCAGGGGGGGACAGGGGGGTCAACTGTTCCACAGATGCGGGCAAATTTTTAAAAAGTTGGGCAAAACTGCCTGATATGCTTGGCCAGTTTGCTTAAGCAGAATCACTGCTCTGCAAAACTTTCTTACTGACCATGTTACATTTTAGGGGCGTAAAAATTCGGGCAAATCGCAAATTTTGTCCCCAAAAGCCAAAGGTCCCCGTACGCCTACGTTTGGTAGCCTCCAAAACTTTCAGGAAAGCCATCCCACATTTGCACTTGTTCCGGATATTTTGCAACGCGACCCCAACCTGTGTGCGACTGATGCCCAGGGTTGTCCATGGGACATATTTATCTGTCCCATTCCCATCCCATAGCAATTTAAGCCTGTCCCATCCCATGGGACATTTCCCATGGGATTCCCATAGGAATGACATTCCCATGGACAAGCCTGCTGATGCCATAATTCTCATTTAGTTTGTAGGCTACTTCATGATGCAACTTTCACCACAAGAACATCATGAGGCTCACTTACGCTTACTGCAACATTCACTTGTTTCTTTGCAAATGGTTTTACTGTTAATATTCGTGAAGATTTTTCCGTTAATTTTTAAGGAATTTAAGAATCCGTCATTTTTGTACACCTGTAACAGTCATTCTTCAGTTCGCATGATTAAAACAAGCTTTTTTTTCAAACGTTGTCGCCAATCTCAGATTGCATCATCAGATCTCTATGAGAGGGTTATTGAACATGACTGACAAAGCAGCACACAACTGTAATTATGAACTGAAGTTTGCCTTCAGAAGACAAATATACCAGTAACTATTTAAACAGCAATAACTGTCTAATCGTATTTTGCAGCAAATACTGAAACTTGACCTGCCAAATACGAAACGCTCATCACCGCAACAGAAAACAGCTTCAAAACTTAAGCCCATCTGCCTAAATTAGCTGTTGAAAAAACTAGGTTACAAAACGCATTGTTCTGTTGAAAAAACTAGGCTACATATTACCGAAAAGTAATGACCATTTTTATTATTAAAAAACGAATTATTATGANCAATGGCGTTAAAATCACTTTGACATTCGTTGGCAACGCNCCCCACGCTTAAAAAATTGTGGACCCCGCGCCGGGGCTACACAAGCAGCTTCGATTGAAAGTGTAAGTATGCGTAGGTTATTGGTGGGCGCTGGGCTGGGCCCCTTTTGGCGTGGGGCCTGATTGGAAGCAATCGGTCCAATCGGCTGAGGGCCGAACGAATCCTTCGACCCTTCTCTGTCCAATAAAGGGGCTTTAAAGGTCAATCACGTCGAGAAGGATCCGTGATATTTCGTCCACATTTTCGAAAACACGCGTGGTCGTGCAGCGAACTTTCCTCCCACCATTACATTATCGGCGATTCAGAAATGTCATCAGGGTTGTTGCTTGTGGATGACCGGTGTTGCTGGGCAGCGCATTTGCGCTTGGTAGAAACGAGTGATGATTTCTTTAGCCTTTCATTGTTAGTGCCTCCTCTTCAATCAAAGTCTGGCCGCGTGCTGTATCAAGGATGTCAAATCCTCACCTTTAATCCAGATGATGCAAATAAAAACACTAAAATGCAAATGCTATTTATGCAATAATTAATGTTCATGTTACCTCCAGAGTTATGCTGATTCTGTACTGCATACTGGTGGAGTAAATTTTGTTTAAAATAAGCAGTATTTATATCATGCCACTTTTTATATGGGTATGAAAAGTTAAATCTCAATATTTTTAAGAAATTAGGCAATGTTCCTTACGCAACCGCTAGCAACCATGCTAATATCTATGAGAACGTAAGCAAGAAAACAAGCCAAGCGGTTAAGGAGTAGGGCTTGAATTTAGCTTTGGCAAAAGCTAAAATCAACCACCGGTGGTCCACAGAGAATTTCATGAATCCTTGATAAAACGTTCCTGAAAATTGTAAGCTTTGCTGTACCATAAATTATGTAAGACTACTCATGTGCAATACAGTTTCGACTAGTTGTTCAAGAGGTTTCAGCACAGCAAAGTGGTCAATTGGATATTTTTTTACAGATGGTCCATGGGCCAAAAAGGTTGATAGCCACTGAGTTAAACTAAAAATCTGTTGGTAAAACGCTACCTAAATGCATTTCTGTATTATCTTTTCTAAACATGATCTTTATTCGTTGGTAGTGTCAAAGAGTTCTATTTTTTCTTCTGAAATTATTCCTTTCAAGGATTGTCTTTTGTTTATTCAACATCAGAAAAAGCACCATGCCACTTGAACAAATGCTATTAGTTAAACAGGAAGTAACCTCAACAATTCTGTACGTGCAGTTGAAGCTGCAAAGTAACTGATAACATCCGTTTTACCTTCGGAAAGAAAGACATGCTATGCATATGAAATTTCGTGGCAGAGATGACGTTCAAAAATAGCTTCGTCATGCCATGACCTGATGGTTAGTGTGACGTACGTTGAAAGTCTTTTACCGATTCAGTTTAACCTGCACTTTTAGTTTTAGCTGAACGAAACGAGGCCAAATTAAAACTCAACTTTTAACAACGTCGACCGAACCTGCTGCAACAGTCCTCTCCGTACAACGAGTGTCTCTAGAAATGCATCGTTTCACAAATGGCAGTTCAGAAACGAAGAACAAAAGCCAATTGTTTCTTTTCACAGATGTTATATAACCTCGCAAACCAGAAACGTTGATACTTGAATTATGAACAACCGCAACAGAGCGGGAATGATGATCAGCTGTTGCAGTTTTAACTGTCGGATTAGATCATGACATCCACGTGTTTTAAAAGCTTGGTGTCTTCTTATTCATATTTATATTTTTTATTTACAAAAAACTCATTCATATATTTGCAATCATTTTGTGATTATTTCGGGTTGCCGATCGATCTGTCAATCCTTTGCATAATATAAATAAATGTCGTAGGAAGTTTTCAATTTTACGTCAACTACCACCAGTATCAGCTCTACACTGTTTGGGATTTTTCAGAAGTTCAGAGAGTTAACTTGCTTTGTTGTACCTCTGATCGATGACGGTTTCCAGAAAAAAACTAAACAAACAAATAGAAAAGCATCTAAATTGAATTTGCGCCAACGGCGTTTCACAAAATGCATACGTTACTGGTGTAAGCATCTTCGGTTGGACGAAAGTAGAAGTTGCTGGCGCCGAAAAAGATTTCGCCTTTTTCCAATCTGTATTCCATTAAGAACATCGTTTGTGCACAGCATAGGCAAAGAGTCGAACTATCAATGTGAATGTTCGCGTATTATTTAGATTGTGAACTATGAGCAGAATAGGGAGACCAATTCTTTGTCTAAGACTCTAAGGTTCCCAGTAATGAGAAACCTTGACACATAAATAAAAATAAAATGTATTTTGTGCAGAGTCATTGAAGCATTTCTACACACATGCCACTTCAATTTTTAGCAACCAAATCCAGAGCTAGTAGACACTTAAAACCAATTTCGTTTCCACGCATGTGCTGGTAGGACCATCGTCCACAATTGAACTCATTGCGTCACGATTTAGATCACTTTTATCAAATACTTTTTCGGGAGTTCATCTGCATTTTTCGTCGCCATGATGGTATTTTATTTATTGACGCATACGTTACGACAAGTGGCAAAGTCAACAGTTGACATAGTAAGACTTGTGAATTCTCAGAAGATTCAAACTGATCCGTGTTTAAACTTTCTATTATAAATTTCGACACAAATCGCAATCCGTTATGCCAGGCTTGGTGTGACATCATCTGGAAACAGCTCACTGTTTACGACTGAATCCTTGTATAAAGTAGATTGGGACATCACCTTTTAAGACGCAAGGTGTCATAAAAGTTTTTACAACCAATGGGGTTTCTCTGCTTCAACAACTTTACAGGCCGTCGATTCACAACTAGAAGTACAAGCTTCCATTCAGAGCCAAATCCCAGTTTAAGTTAAGTATAAACCGAATCGAAACACGATCTATTGTTATGCGGTGCTAAAGCATTTTGTCCTACTACGTTAGGTCCACAGTGTCTATTGTCAGAGTTTTCCTTGAACTTTGAGGGCATTAGCGAAATTCCAGGCTGAAGTCGTCAACATTCAAAGTATGCGTATGATCAACATATGCCAGCACCAGGCTATAGTATCGGCAAAGTAAGGTCATGTCACGAATATTCCTTTGCTAGGTGGCTAAAGCGAATTGATGCATGATCAAATCAACATGCGATAGATCCTTTCCAGAACCGGTCCGAAGTTTTTACCAAACTGCTAAACGTTAATGTCCATCTTCAGTTATGAAGAGTCCAAAATTACTTTTCGAACCGTTACGGATTGCACGAAGACCTCAGAATAAAATCTTATACTGAAAAACCTCAGGAAATTGACAACCGAGTAAACTGCGTCGTTCACGATGGTGGAATAAACAACCTCTAAGGTGCACAACCGCGCAGCACCACCAGACCATGTTGCGCGCAGTGATATCTCATTCTCGGTCACTTGCAAAATTCAAGCTATCTATCAAGATCCAGCAATAAAGCTGGAAAAGTGTACAAACACTGGTGAAGCAAGAAAATAGGGGAAGCTAACTGAATGAAATGTGCGCTTTGTTAGCATTTTGAAGAGATTTTATACTTATTCTAATAATTCACAAAGTTTGTGATTCATTTAGAACTCTGCTAACTCAGATCTAAATGTTCATGGTCACTAAAACAAGCGTTCGGTCAGTACAAAATTTTCTTCGAGGAAACACTGTAAACAACCCTTTCTAGCTTTTGAGGTGATCATTTTAATCCAGAGACTTGAGCATAAACAAGATAAAAGCAAAAGTGAGTTAATTGTATAGTGCACGAGAAATATCGGGCTTTGATTGAAAGCGAGTAACTAACTCGGTCTTTATGTAAATATCATATTTATAAGTTTTTTATTTTAAATCAAAGACTTTTTGAAAAAAGCTTATTTAAAGATTTAAGTAAAACCTGAACCTGCAAACTACATTTGATTTCCATCTACGTTTCACCAAAATTGCGAATTAATGTCGACTTTGGTGGTGTAGGAGAAGGAAGTCACAGTTTTTAGCGTCACCACATCCCTGATATATTTTTGGATGCAGAAAGCTTTTATATCATTTTCATTCCGCTATACATTCATTTCCCTTGGAAATAAGTTCCAAGACTGCAGAATATTGAGAAGTGAGTTTCTTAGTGTTCGAAAAGTGTTCGAAATGAAAAGTGTTCATTTTTCTTTAGTTATGTTTTGCGACGCACAGGAAAACGTCGTAAAATAAACAGCTAGCCATTTATGTGGAGAGCAGTCGAAGCTCTGACCCTGGGCCGCATCCAGCTGATATTTTTGTGGGGGGAATGATTGCAACTTGTTGTATTCCCAAACAACTAAAACGTTTTAGGCGCTTTCAAAATATTTAAAAAAATTTCGAGGGTGGGCAATTGTCCGGTCACCTCCCCTTGTTGCGAATCTGCGTTGACTTCTATATTTTCGCTTTGACAGGGATTTCCGAGTGCAGTGAAAGATTGCTTGAAAGAAAAATTGCCCCTGGGACTTAAGATCCGACGACTGCGGATGTGAAGGGTTATTTTTGAAGACCTGGCCAATTGTAAACTCGCACCCATCATATTGACAGCAAACGTCGTATATGATCCAGACCACTCAGCTGATGGAAAATTCGCGAAAAAAACAGGAAAAAGAAAAAAAACAAACAGAACACCATGAAGAAAGGATGTTTATATCAGACACGAAAATTATATTTACGAGATGTTTTCATCCTAAGATCAAAATTTGATCAAAGATATAGAATGTCGCAATGGATTTTTTTGCATAAATGTATGAAACAAGATACTGAAAAGAAGTCCAAGAATCAAACGAGGCCTTACAATATGTTTAATGTTGGCCCAGAGTGTCAGGCAGCTTCTGAATTGTTCGCTTGGTGTTCTGCATTACCAACTATTGCCAGATAACAGCGCAGAAGACATGAAAAGCAAGGTTGATCTGTGCAACGGTACAGGTGGACTCAAGAAAGTCAGTGTGAAGTGAATACGCCTACAAGGAAAAATCAATTATTAATCGAATGCGGCGTGTTTTCTTGCTCCGACGCCCATACTTACCAAACAGAAACATTAAGCTAAGCATATTAAATTACGGTTTAGACGCCAGCTGACATGTGATAGTGATCGCGGCATGGCCGCAGCAGCAAGCGCTCATGTATGCGGGAGGCCGTATGATGAAATATTTAGCCGCACAATATTTATTATAATGACGCGAGTTTGAACGATGCGGAAGAAACAAGCGTATCGTGTGAGAACAACAAGGTCGTCCGCAGCAGCAACTTGTATCGACGCCCGACACTTGTCGTGCACACCGCTCGAATCCAGGTCTGCATTTCTAGCGCCACCTCCCGGCGGTATTGCAAGTCTAGTCCGGTTTTCGATTGAAGTACCGTACGCAGGCATTCAATTAAACAAAAAACAGCACTTACTTTATTTTGAGGGCGTCTCAAATCTAAATTTTGGAAGCGAGAGAAGTGTTCGACATTCTACTACTTGTCGAGCGCTTGCTTGAGGCAGAGTGCCAGGTCGCGAATCAATATTGACCAACATCATAGTGTAGACAAACTGGCATCAACGAAGGATACATTTATTTCACATCGATTACTATTATCAAGCCGAAATATTCCTTTCCAAGGAAAGGGGAGCGCAGCAAACATGTTAAGAGCAATTCGCAATACAGCACGTTGGAAGCCACAAGAAATTTGCCTTTGCGAAAGGTGAACAAACACCTTGAACGACTCTTATCTTGATTGCTGAAGTTATAGGAAGAGAGGTTTCTGCGAGGGCGAGATAAGGCCATTTGCCTTCACTGAAAGTGACTGCATCTTTTTCATGCTTTCACGTTGTTCCGACGTGGGACATGAATTTTTTACACGCAGAGAGATGCGACGACCTTCCTGACAAATTCTCTTCTTTGTGAATAACGGCTAGGTAAGATTTTATAAATGAATAATGCATTAAACATCATCCTGCAACCCTTTCATCTCCGCCACAAGCAACCCCCGTCTTCAAGTGGCAACGTATTGCACTTCAGTTTCAGTTTTCTTTAAAACGCTTTTTGTTTTTTTATTTTTGTGGCAACACTTGTTTGTTAAATGTTACTGTATCGACCAACAGACCAGCAGTGACGAGAACCAAACGCAAACTTATCGCACTGGCGCTGTGAACACTCAAACAGTTTTTTTGACAAATGGCTCTCTTAATTATCGTTAACCGACCAGCATTTCAAGTGGACAAGACAAATATTTGTGGTGGCAAACATTGCTGTGCGCCTTGCTCTCTCAGCACTCACCAATATCAGCATGAACTCAGTGTTTCGAATTAACAGCTCCTAATATAGGCGCTGCCCGGAAATCGAAAACTTCCTTGAAATGTAAACGATTACGCACAGCAATCCGCTTATGATCAGCTCCCGAAGCTTCAGATGTTGACGATTTGAACCAAAACCCGTTAAAAGTGAATCAAACCGGGACCACAAAGTCACGTGACTTGTTTCTGCTGGAAGCGACAGGTGCTTGGAGAGGAGCTTATCACGTGGTGTGACCAAATATTAAGATTCAATCAGCAATTTGATTAGTCACGTCGAGTACGCGTTGGGGTTTCGAGTGGGGGCACCTTTTGAACGATGACTTCTCGCTCGTTATCGACGGAATAACAAGAGGTAAAAGCGTTTGTGTTTCAAACAAGTCCGTCCTTGTAGCGTCGTCGCAAAAATGCTTTCGACGCGTCATAGCAAAACTTTTTCGTGTCCTGGTCCTACATGAATTGTTATATCACAAGCTTACTTCTCAGTGTCGTGAAAAGATGAAAGCATATCAGCTATGAAGTATTATTTTTCACACTTGATTAAGCGAATCAAGTGCGGAAAATAATTGAAATTCAATTTTGCAAGAGAAGGCTTGAACTGGAGACACTTCCGTTAAATTGAAAGACTCCTGATGCCCCCGTTTTATCTTTTCTGACGAATACCATGGTCTTTTTTGGAAGGATTTACAATGGCAATTCTCCAATGTTCCACTTTTTATTTACTTCCCAGCGCATTTACTCAAGGTAGCTATAGTGGCGTGTCAGTTAATAAGATTATTTTAGCAGGCACTGTTGGGCCAAGATGCAACTTTCTCTTTTAATGCACATCGTGCCCACTGTTTGTAACGTAAAGTCTGAAATCCACAAACCGTTATATAGAAGCTGCGATTGCCGAAGAATTCTTGCATGCCCGTGCTGGGAAAGACAACCCAGAAATATTGGCAAAAAGTATTTTGTGGTTGTGCTTCAGGGACAGATTGATGGCCGACACAAAATTTGCAGAATATCATACATCATTTGTTTGAACTTTACTCTTGACTTGGCAAATTCAACAGTATTTTAGAAACAGAAAATTCTTTACTGAACAATTAGAGGCAGAGAGATCGCACGTTATAAAAACTTTGCGTGACATGGGGGAGGAGGATAGATTTTCTAAGTTTGCGCTCTGCCACCAACATTCTTCACCAGGCCCGTCGCCAGGATTTAGCAGCAGGGGGGGCCAAAAACCAGAAGGGAGGGCCACATTTTTAAAATACAGTATTGGATGTATGTAGCAACCAAGCGGCCAAACGTGAAATGGGGGGGCACCGATTTCAAATGGGGGGCCGGGCACCACTAGCCACCCCGCTGGCGACGGTCCTGTTCTCCACACTCATTTGTGTTTCAAGGTTCACATAGTCTCAGGGGTATATGCTTGTTTTGGTGTGAATGTACATCATACTCTCTTACAAGAACACGGGACAAAATCACCCGCAGAATTTTTTATTTACGCTCCTGCTTGTGACGGGATTCAGAAACGATTAACACCAGGACCTCCAAGAGAAATCTTTTTAGGCCGAGCAAAGTCCATTTGGGGCCCCCCCTGCTATAAATTGAGGCTACTTAAGGTGCATCAAACTTCAACGAGAAGTGCTCGTTTATTGATCATATGAAATGTTAAAACATACCGGTATCCAAGTAATGTGACAATATTATCATTTTGTCAGCAGGGGAGCAGGGTTAACTTGAGCAGGGTTAAACATGTTTTTTTAATGCTCATAGTAAAATCTTATCAAGGAAAGAATTAGAAAAATATGCCGCAGTCTAGGAATGAATTTAGTCGATCGAGGTTGAATAAGACGCTGCTGGTGAAATGAGACTGCGACCTCATTGAGTAACTGTATCCTTGAAACGAGCTTACTTATTATAACAAGAATGAAGCGACAGAACGAAATACTTTGTCAACCGTCTATTGTTTCTATTTTTGACCGACAGCCACAATAAACTGCCACACGGGCAACAGGCCGGCGGCCACCACTTTAAAGCATTCTGTCGAAACACTGTAAGTGGTTAGTTTCTCCAGTATGGTTTCGAAATCTTCAGATTTCTGAGTATGTCTGCTAATCTTAAACTCACATTCGATTAGAGCCACTATCTGCTTGCGGCGCAAGTTTAACAATCAGCAAAGTGCACAGCATACCGCCGCGTGCACTACAAGCACTTGCGTCCTGAACTGCAGTTACTTGTTAATTTTACACATTTAATTATCTTACACATATGCGCAACATTCGAGGGCTACTGTTGTTAGGTTAGATTTTATTGTGAATTGGCATGTTTCCATTCAAATTTCACTTGAAATATCTCTTAGTTTGAAACTCTTGGTTTATTGGAGAGAGATTTTATTAAAGATTCGTTTGAAAATGTTTGAAAATGAACGACGTAAAGGAAAATTCAGTTCAACGGATAGACTGGGACAATGATCGTGAATGTCTTAAATTCGACAAAGTATGCAAAAATTCAAGTTCACCAAAAATAAGGATTGCTAATAATTTATCAATGTCTTCATACCAGGAAAAGGCGCTGCCAGCAGTTCACATTAAAATACATCCCACTAACTTACCAAATCCTCTAGTTAGGCCAAACCAGTTTTATCACCGCAATTAATTTCGCTACGTTATTTCGAGTTTGTTAGTAACAAACACTCAAACAGGCTACTCCAATGTTCCTTCAGTCTCGGATCCCTCCATAACTGTCGGGCCCCGGAACAATGTACCTTCTGGACCGCTCTCTCATAAGCCCTGATTAACACTTCAACGGAAAACCGCAGCCTCCACTTGACTAACTATATTCAAATCAATATTCCAACGACAACTGAACCAACATCACTGCTTTATTAAAGTGTTAATCGTTTCTGAATCCCGTCACAAGCAGGATATAGAACATTCGAGTGCAGGGGTACCCAAACTTTCTTTGACCATGTACCCCTTCAGCATTTCGACAGATGAGCATGTACCGTAAACGTGCTGACGACATAAAGGCTGAATAAATTAATAAAAATCTATTGACTTGTTAATGGAATTATAAAGCTATATTCTGTTTTTATATCTCAAAGTTAATATATTTAACAATAAGCATATACTGATTTTTGAAAATAGTATTCACTGATATATGCATAAAATTTGGAAATAAATAATCAGGGTTTATTTTAAGGAAAATGTTAGGTACCCGATATGAACCTGTAGGGACCCGATTTCTCTGATTCTAGGGACCCGATTTTCTTTGATTCTAGGGACCCGATGACGATTTTCCCTGATTCTAGGGACCCGATTTGCAATTCTTAGGACCCGAATCGGATCCCTAAAACACCTTAAAAAAACCTGAAATAATATATAGATATATTCTTCCCTTCTATTGCTAACCATAAATATACCCCTTCAGATAGGCAAATGCACCACTAGGGGTACATGTGCCCCAGGTTGGGAACCTCTGTTCTAGTGATTGAAAGAACTTTCCCAATCTGCGAAAACGTATTTAAAATTCACACAAGAAATTCGCGAGCTGATGTCATTTGAATTTTAGCCGGAGAATGCGAGGCTTACAAAGCTGGGAGACCGGGCGCGATCGTCGGGTAGCACTGAAAAAGTTAGACCCGGTACTTTGCACCAAGACCACTCGTGACACCCTACGTGGGAGTGTAAAGCGAGTACAGCGAATCTTTCTGCCATTCCACCGGTCCAGAGAGTACTGAGCAGTGCAGTGAGTAGTGCCGGCAGTGGGCAGCACTGACAGTGAGCAGTACCGCGATGCTCAACGGTCTCGAGCTTTTCAAATACTTTGAAAAATAAGGGTTTATTTGAGAAACCGATGAGATTATCAGATGTTTAAGCAACAATTACTGAACACAACCATGTTTACCTCGAATGACGGGTGAAAACATTCAACTGTATTATTATGTTAAACGACTGGTGCGACACTGTGACTCCTGGTGTGTGGCAAAATCTCTAGAAGAAAGCATGATCACTTTCACAAAAGGCAATGATTATATTTATCGAGTGGCCGCGTTCAGAAAAAATTCTGGGCAATGATTAAAAGAGTCGAGTTCGGAACATGACAACTAAACTTTAGCTGCATTCTTCAGTCAAACGACTGGTGGTGCCACTCTAACTGCACAGCGACGTGAAGTGGCTGGTCGCAAAAACCCGGGTTTTCATTTTTGGGCCCCGTAGGAAAAGGTTGCGTGTTGCGTCAGCTTGTGACGGCACGTGTTCCGTGTAGGCTACCGTGGTTTGACGGTTTTGCAAAAATGAAAAAAAAGTCGTCACATTTCTAAAATTTCATATGTTCTGCATAGAACTAACTCAAAAGACTACAATGAAATAGTAAACTTTATGCAAGCACAACAAACGAACACGAAGCAGACCTGTTAGCCTTTTCACTTTTGAAAAAGACCATTTACATTACACTAAAATAACGAAAAAGACAAGGACGAAGACTACGTGGTTGTACTGCGATTGCGTTGATGGGTGACGAACAAAGGAATGGCTTTCATCATCACGTAAATGTACCCCTAGGGGTACATTTACTTATTGGAAGGGGTACATTTAACGTTAGCAATTGATGGGAAAAATATGTTTATATATTATTCATTTCCAATTATTTATGCATTTATCAGTGAATACAATGGGCGTCTAAATACTTTTTTCCTCAGGGGGACAATGTCGGCCTTTTCGTTATCCTTTTTAGGCTGCTATAGATGCAATGCAAACGGATGTTCACAAAACACTTCACCCTTTCTACACCACAAAGAAAATGCCCCATGTTATGGCAACAGTCGCAAAAAATGGGCTTGGTTGGCAGCCATAGTCAGGTGTATTATGATAATTTTCTCCATAGATTATCTACAGATTTTCAAAACAGGGTATTTTTTTCACAAAAGTATTGCCATTACGACTAACGAAACCACAAATTACGATTTTGTTTTACCTAGCAAGACTTGTTAGCGTCATTAAGAAACAAGAGCTGCAAACGTCTGAGATCTCATCCGAAGTGATCAGTCTTTGAATAAAACCTTGCTTATCTTTGATTTTTTGTTGATGTGGAATGCTCGTGGTCATCATACATAAACCGGACAGATAGACTGGTATGTTGACACGACTATATCGGACAATTCACTCAAGTTAGAAAATCATGTAGGCTTAAAAAGATTTAGCAGATGAATTATGAAAAGTTGCCACAACAAATGTAGCTTTACACTAAGTTATCATTCAGAAGTCAGAAATAAACTTTAATGATTAAGATGTATTCCCACAAACCTGCATAAGTGCATAGACGTATTCTAACAAGTCACGCAGTTTCATACTATGTGAAAAGAAGCCTGCATAAGCGTAGTTTGACTAAGATATTATCTCAAGGCAAATTGTCCACACCTGTAATTTTTCCACTGAGACATTTCGGTCATTTGTTCCATCGTATTAAAACTCGCCGTAACAATCTTCACCAGCAGGCCCGTAACCAGCTTGTGACACCAGGGGGGGCGAAAAGTTTTCTGAGAGGGGCCAAATTTTTCACACGATGTCCAACAGATTTGAACTGTGTCCAAAACATTCTTCTCGGGGCGAACATTTTTCTTGGGGGCCTTTGCCCCCTCTGCCACCCCTGCTTACGGACCTGTTCACTCGCCTATCTGTTCAGGATTTATAACCGAATGGACATAGTTTTTCAAAATTTGATCTCTGACTTGAAATAAACCCAGGTTCACACTCAAAGCCTCCCACTAACAATGGATTTTTCAAACTTGTGGAACCACTGCTATAGATTCACCCATGCTTTTTTCACACAGTGTAAAACTACATGCATTTTGGCAATCAGCGGTCACTGTCTCGCTGCATTACCTGTCACAAATGTCTGCATTCAACAGTCACATGCGGGCTGAACACTTTCTACATCCTTGAAGGTTTGTTGCCATGTTATTGTTGCACAATAGAGACCAACGATAGAACAATCCGTCGCAAGTTTCGCAACCTGCCTCTGGCTCTTGTGCAGTGTGAGTGTCATAACTGCAAAAAAAATGTCAATGCAAGAATTAAATAAATTCATCGGAATTAAGATGCTGACTACCTGTTTTCTAGAAACGTTTGATTCTTAGTCCAAATTTCCAAGGGAGTGAATGCTCGTTTTNCCCCCCCTGTGGACGCCCATGGTGAATATTATTGTTGGTAAATAGGTTTTGTTATTTTCCTCAGCCTTTATGTCATAAGAAGTTTTAGGGGTACATGCTCATCTATCAAAATGCTGAAGGGTACATGGCCAAAGTAAGTTTGTGAATCCTGACAAACAAGCAAATAGAAAAATCGGTATCCTTATGTTGGTGGCAATCTAATCTGAAAGTATGTGACTGAATCAGTTGCGACTATTGGACGGTAGTGGCTGTGGCCACAATCCATCGTCGTATTCAAGTGCAGTACAGTAGTTCACTATGCTGGTCTCTCGGATATTTTCACTCTCAGCGAAATCTTTCTCAGTTAGAAGCAGTTACGGAACTTCCGCTCCAGCATCCGCAGCGACAGCAAACTGACCGACACTGATGGGTGTCGGAAGGATTTTTTCCAGGCGAGAGCATTTAAAGACTTTTCCAAAATTTTACTAGGGGGACGGCAAAAGTGGTGAAATTTGGTTTTACCCACTCGAAACTAAGAAAATGACCTTTTTTGCTGAGATTTTCAAAATCCAGGGGTGGCCAAGGCTCCCCTGCCCCCACTTCCGATTCACATGCCGACTCTGATAGCAAAATGTTTATCTTTTGCACTCGTACCTGTAGTTGCTTCTTCTGGCACACTCGTCTTACTAAGAAGTGTAGTGCGTCTAGTTCGTCAGCATTTTTTTGTCGTTTACTTGGATCACTCTCACACATACGATTCGACACTCACAACCAACGCAAATCTTTTCTTTGCATTGTGGTCAGTTCAGGGACATGAACATAGTAGTTCGAAAAACACATGTAGGTAGGCTCATCAAGTTGATGGCCATCTAGCGTTTGTGATTCAAAAGTTATGGCCAAAAATCCACTGTTTTCCATAAAGTCACCTTTTTGCATTTTGCAAAACAATGGCTTCTTTTTAACCACAAACGCTAGATGGTCATCCAAGAGCTCTAAAGATGCGGATTTTAGCCTAGTTTTTATAAAAAAAACCAGAAAAAATTGTCATTTGGGTTTGGGGCTCAGGACCTAATAGCTTGGGCCAAAAAAAGCCTAAACCAACCCCTATTATAACGTCACCAACAAAAAACTCAAATCCAAAACTTCCCAATTTTTTAAAATCGAAACTGCAAGACGTTCGCCATCTTTATAGGGTTTTATCAGCTCTCTAGTTCAATCTGGTGCTGAGTTATGGCTGAACAAAGTCACTGACACTATAATGGCTTTGCGGTCCTTAAAGGGCAGGTATTTTCAGAGAGTTATTTTTTGGTACTTTTGTCCAGTGCTGTGAATCACAGGGAGTCTTCGATGATTCCTGTATTTGTGCTTCAGGTATTTTCATTCCGTGTAACTGCATTTTTTGCTCGCAGGTAGCCTAGTACTTGCAAGGTGTGATCATGTTAAAGCAATTGTCTTATGTTTCTCTTTAAATGGAATTAAATTAATAAAAATTGTGGAGCACCATTTTATTCCGTCTTTTCAACACAAGGTATGATAAGCTTTGACGTTGTATCATTGCCAATAAATTATTCCTGTGACTTGAACCCATTGAAACTTTCTAATATCAGAGCTTGCGCCACCAATTACTCAGCTTTGTTTGCTCATCAGTTACTTGTCCGTATAAACTAGCCGAGACCAATAAACCTTGGGTGAGCAAAAGAAAGATCATTAACGTTTAATTTTTCGTGACATATTTAACATCAGCGCTACGCAGTTAAATTATTTTGAAAACCTCAGATCTTCAGTAGGAAAAACAGAATCCCAGAAAGGCAATATAAACCCAAGATCTGAGAGCAAAACCTCCGATTTGGCAGCCTGGTTTGTAACAGCTACAACCGAACCGGCAGGAAAGCTGATGACGTGAATGCTGAGAGCAACAATCCCCATATTTTATTGGTAACAACATCCATTACAATGTCGCAACGAACAGAATGCCCTTTGTGAATCACGCGATGATTCTTTTACAAGATCCATTTGGTATGCGCCGTGATGAAAAGATTTGCATGGGATAATAATGCAGATATTCGTATTAAAAAAAACTGATCCGAAGTTATTTGTTTCGTCACAACTTGGCGCTTTAAAATCGGGGGATCTAGGCTTAAACCTTCTTAGCATAACGCAAAAATCTACACCTGGGTTGCAGTGTTAACGAAATACAGTATTCCGATTTGGCAGTGGGTTAGTTAGTAGTTATTGATTTTCATTGCATATTGTCAACAAATCCGCTTATAATTCGCGCTTGAAAGCATCGGCGTCACATCCTTCACCGTATGACATTGGCTGCTTATCTCCATGAGTAAGCAATGAGTGATGCGACAGTAAAATGTACGAAAGCGGTCACTTATCACGGGGCGTGTTTTCTGGAGAGAGTGTCCACGCACTAATGGTGCAAGGCTGTTAGCAGTGCGATTCCAGCGGTCAAGTTTGCAAGAACAACAAAACTTTTGCAAATTCTCCTCGCGAATGCATTGCACGTGGCCGGGAATGTTTAAATCCTGGGACCTCACATTAAACCCAACGCTTGTCCCACTCG
>JGI24021J15306_10000675_pt1 | contig 28362 bp, 18 predicted proteins | sample Ectturendosymbi1_FD_15306 | JGI IMG/M metagenome (IMG submission 15306) | reverse complement strand
ACAACCTGTTTTGCAGGTTTTTTTCGGTGTCCCAGCGCCTTAATTTTATTTTTGCATGAAATTGTTTAATGTTTGTGCCAATAAACTCTCTATATATATATATAAAACTGTACGTCCCACGCCGGCACTACACAAGCAGCTTCGACTGAAAGTGTAAGTTTACCTAGGCTAGTAGTAGGCGAAGGACGGGACCCTTTTGGCGCGGGACCCGATTGAAAGCAATCGGTCCAAACGGCTAAGGGCCGCCCCTGGCTGACCAGGTGTGCACGCCATTACTACTGTGAATGGTTCCCATGAGAATGTTGCCGCCAGATTGGAATGTGGTTAAAAATATGACGTGTTGCTAAATTACCGTTGAGAAACTTAGTCATTATTCTGCTCTGCTCTGAGATGCGACCCAAATACGTCTTCAGCTTGTCTTCAACACGGCAATAGCATGAGTGTGTGCAAGCAACTTTATTGAAAGCCAACTTGACAACCAAAATACACTGCAGTAGAATGCTAGCACAGCAGCGTTCATTTGCTTTTGTATCTTATATATACACGATAGCCTTTACCTATACAGTTTAGCAGTTGGTTTTACCAGAATGCTTTATCGAACACCGTGTGTACAAGCAAACTAAGTAAGCACATTTACCAATTGCAGCGCATTTGATAAATTGAAAAAAAACTTATTCTTTGCGTTTTTAATCAAATCTATTTGCCTTGTCTTTGGTGCCTAAAGACAAATGTAATCTCATACGCGGCAATATGTTCAGTATAATATTTACATCAGCCCAGTGTCATTATTCTATGAGTTCATTGCGCCATTTAATGTTGCTGCTTTTCTGTACAGAATCTTCGATTTGAAAATCGGTATCGATGCAAGTAATCGAAAATTGCAAGAAATGTGCACAACCATGCGACTGCCCATAAATCCGTTTTCGAAAAAAGAGAAAGTATGTGCTTACACTGCCGACGGCATTAAAATGTTAGACCAACATCGTCTTATGGAACTTTACATACATTTTGCGATGAGACATTGAAGAGATTAAATGAATTCGTCACTGTACCTGTCTCATGTTTTAATCACAAGTATTGTGCTTTTGTTTATAATCAACACACAGCTGTCGGCTTTTTACAAGAATTCTTGAAATTTCACACGAGCTCCACCTTATGAAGTAAAGCGAAAAATAGGATATTCGTATATGTTAAGCGCGTCCTTTTATTTATGTACAAGAAGCCTTTTTGCTGACGTGGAGAATTATTTTTCGGCTCTGTGGCGGACAGACTGCGTAATGTCTTTTCAATGACAGAAAGCAATTAGTCTTCGTCAGAGGCAGAAGAAGATGAAGAAGATGATTCGTCCGATCCTCCTTCAACGAATTGCTTTTCCGAAACGGAAGACGACACGATTTTTCCATCTCTGCCAAAAATACAGTCCATACTGTGGAGTTACTGCTCAACTACTACATTATTCATTTGATAAACGTAAATGTTACGTTACACAGCAGTTAAATCATAAAGGAAAGTTTCAACTTTCCGGAAGGAACATAACAGCTGTCATACCTTTATGTTATCGACTAATCTGTGCACCCCATACACTCTCATTATGCTTGACGACAAACAACCCATAAGAGGGAATTATCCAAACTTAGATTCTTGAAGAAAGAACGCAGTAGAAACCTGACTTGCTCCGTTACACTGGATTTGCGATATAGACAGCTTTGCGCCTTGGTTAATTGCATGTTATGTAAATAAAATATGTAAGTTCGTTGTTTAGAGAGTATTAATGAAATCCTCCACTGTTCAGAAGTTTTACTGAGCTTATCAACAGCGCCATTTGCATCTGCTTACTTTGTTTCAATGGTTTTCACAATAACTTTCTTGGTAGTCTTCGTTCTTGATGTTTCAGCTTCATCGTCGCTACTTTCGCTGCTGGAGAGCCTGCGCAAGGGATAAGTCTGTGATGTGGGTGCTGTGGTTTGCCTCAGTGAAAAATTTAAGGTGCTTACCCATTAAACCCACAATTATACGCATCACATTTAAATGATGTTTTTCAACACTGCAAATTGTTCTAAGAGCAAAGTGTTTCGCGCAAATGCAATTAATCAAACGTTTATTGATGGAAATTAACAACGTTTCAAATCTGTTCACAATCATGTTCTAGTGGGTTAAGGTGCCACACTTCTTTGCACACCCGTAGTCACAGGGGGGGCATTCGGGAACAGCGCCTCGAAATTTTTGTTGTTCCTAGAAAACTTTGCTTTAAACATGCAATAAAAATACATTTTTCCCACCTAAAAATGTATTTTGCTTCCCCAAACTTTGAAACATGGCTACGGGCCTCATTCTTTGGTCGTCAATCTACGTCATTTTCTTATATGATAGGTTGCGCTAGATAGCTAGGTTTCTCAATGATACAGTTATATTTTGAAAAAAGCATGTTTTATGAACAAATTTGCTTTAAATATTTAGCGATTTGATAAAAAACTTTTGAGGAAACGTGAGCAGCTTTATGTGCTTCGAAATATGAAGAACTTCTGCAGACAAAAATACCTACTGCTCAGTTTGGGTCAGTTTTCAAAAGATAAAATTTATGAAATTATCTGCTCTTTCAAAATACAACAGAAGGTAGGTAATTACTTTCCAGCTGTGTCTCTGAAATTAGAGATTTGAACCATTTCTTTGACTTACTTCTTTTCTTCTCCTTCCAATAACCTTCGGTATGTCAGAATCTCCTTCTCGAGCGAAAGTTTCACGCTCATCAATCGTTTGTACTCAGCAAGTTGACGCTTCATCTCTGCAGTGGCATATTCCAAGTCGCCGTTGAGCTGCGCCAACCGAGCTTGATACCTTGCTGCTTCTTCTTCGTAACGCTTTTCAACATCCGCTAGGTTGCGCTCGAGATACTCATTCTAAATATAACAGAGAAGTTGATTTTACCAGTGCTTTGAAAAACCCTAAACCACCGCTTTGATAGGTAATAAAAAATCTTCTGACTCTCCCCTTTAATAACCGGAAAGTAACTTCATCTTGTTTTCGTTCTCTATCATCGCGATTATTCAACCCATGTTATCAGCTGCACCCTGTTTATCAGGTTGGAAGTAACATTGCTCTTTCATGTTTTCACAAAGACGCTTTTCAAAAGATGACTTGTTTCAAAGCAAAACTTGGTCAATGGTTAATGTTAAAATTTCACATTAGATTTTTACAACAAAACACACTTATTTTGAGCAAGAGGTTATCTTGAGGTCGCCACATTTACGTGACGCTTATCTAATGAGATTAAGACATGAAGACTCACAGAAAAGCTTTCGTTTTAACCCAACAATTGCAGAAGATTGCTGTGACGTCCTTTACGGAAGCTAGCCTAACTGGCAAAAGTGTTCTCTCTGTGGTTGAAAATACTTGCTTTAGAAAATCACTTCCACACAAGTAATTGTTCACGCCGGTTTTCTAATGCATCAAAAATGTCTAAAGCTTTTGGCGTGAAAGTTGATGACGCCACGATTGCATTTTGTTTCCCGAAATACTCTAGTAAAAGATCAACCAAAAGATGGCAATTTTTCACCAAAACAGTGGCATTCACACTGTGAAGGATCTGATATTTTTGATCAAATCGAAGCGGCAAGTCACTGGGAAAGAATGCGGTCATACCTTAATCTCTGTAAGACGGGCGTCATGTGCAGCGTCAATATGCTAGCCTCAGGCGGAACAACGCAGACATCTAACGAATGAACGATAAGAAACGCATTCCTTATTTGGTCATGAAGCGGCATAAATGATAAACAAGAAGCAAAAGAGGTTGATCGAATGACCATATCGCTTGCCGGCTCGGCCTTCTCTGACACACAATCCAAGACAATTTTCGCCGAACCTGCTTCACGCTAAAGGTCGCCATTTGTATATGTTGCGCTTTATCTGTTTTGCGCCTTTTTGCGATTACAGCGAGCCATAAGTCAGGATGAAACTTTGGGAAGAACTGTTAAGCGTTGTGGACAGCGATTTATTTACTTTCCGTTCTTGTACGTCAACATGGATGAAGATTCATGATACGGTCAGCTTCAACGTTTGCAAACGTCAATGTTGTTGCCAAGAATGAAGACGTCTGTTGCACTTTTACTAGTTTCTACGTTAGCCCAAATGTACTGTCACTAAGTTTAGCGACTTTAGTTAGTCACAAATAACATTCGATGCCTAATCATCACTTTACGTACCGTTCCTCGGAGAGATTCCAGCTCCATCTCAAGAGTGGTAACTTGTTTTCTGTAGTCGTTAACTTCGCTGCGCACCTTTTCAAGGTCACCCTGGTTCGACTTAGCGCGATCTTCCAGCTCTTCAAACTGAGGCATGCAAAACATAACATGATAATATCCCAGATCGATAACCAAGGCAGTGGTGAACAAAAAACATGTATGTCATGCAGATGAGCCCTGAACAGGGTTGCATTTGGTACGTTGGATACTTAAGACCGTATATGAAACTCCTTCGCGAATACTGCCATAGTTAGTTTTAAAGAACTCTCCTCGTGCATTCTGAGATAACAAGTAGATGACACGAATCACATTAACAGCCAAAGTTCCGTCACAAGCAACAATAAGTGAGCGCCACATTTAAAAGCGCGTTTTCTTTCACCGAGTTCCTGTCTAATATTACAAGAAACTTGAGCTATAAAAACTCACTTAATTTTGGAAGAAATGTTATCAAAACATTGTTTAGCTGTTGAGGTTCCTTAATATTTAGTCGAAGATAGCTCTTCTGGTGGTAAGCGTATCAAATCAAAGAATTATTTTACATGTTTTTCAAACTCTGACTGCTTTGCAGCGTTTCGTCGATTCAATCAAGTCACGGAGATGTGTTTTTCTTTAATCTCAGAGCCTGAGGCGAGAGAACCGGCGGCATTGGCTAACCGCTGTGGACGTCAATTCCATAACAACACAAAGCCCTTCTCTTTGCAGCTTTGTGCTGTTTGGAGCAGCGAAGTGCCCAGGCTTGCTCTTTGGTCTGAGCTACATCACTTTAGAAACTGCTGCCGCTTCAGGCTATTGAAATGCTGCATTCTTGTGACATTCGAATCTAGATGAGCCCTCTGCCAAACGTGTCCTGCAGCATAGCATTGACAGAACGTTGAATCATGCTAAGATTGCCTCCGCACTCTCTTACAAGTTAATGAACCTTCATGCAACCATTAGGATACGGTTTGTTAAAAGTTTCAACATCAACAAGCAAAGGTAAAGGCTTTTCATGCCCTTTTTCTTCAATTTGCAGATAAAAGTGTTCAATTTAACTTTGCATTTTGGTTTAATTTTTCGACAATTTCTGGAGAATAACTACCATCTTGTGTGGCATTTCAAAAATTATTTATGCTGGTGCAAGCATTGTAATGAAATCCCAAACAGATAATGCAACAGTTAGAATGTATCTGATTGGAAGAATAATATGTATGTCGGAATCTGCACACTGGTTTGCGCAAGAATAAATATTTCAGCACCAAAAAAGCGGCAGAACGGTTACTGAAGACAATTAAAACCCAGCTTTGAGTGACTGTGCATATGCGTTGTACATATTCAGACTAGATATGTTTAGCTGGCCGATAGAACAAATCAACAAAATTTCTACTAGATAAAGCGCAAGGACATTTATTTTTGTTAATATAAATTGAAGTGGCTCAAAAGCATATTAACTTAAGATTTTTTGAATGCTGGACTGCAGTAAATTCATTCGACCGTCGTCTAAACTTTGTTTGATTTTCTTGTGTTATCAGCAGCCAAGAGAAACTTACACGTTATAGTTGTAGGTATCAAAATGCATTTCTTTGATAAATTAATCCTAGAGATAAACAGTGTTATATAAAGCATCATGGGTCATGAAATAATCGTTCACTTAATGGACCAAAAAAACTCTTTAAAATCTGCTTGATATGGGCAAGTAGATAATTAGTGGTGTCAGCACGGGACGGCGTTTGACATCTCTTTAACAGCGCCGCCGAGTAGCTTCACCACGGACTATTAGTGTATGTTTGTATATGACGTTTAGTCCAGCTGATTTTTGACGGCATGCCCTTCTTGTGGTCTACCACAAACGATTGCTTTTCAGTGCGATTCTTTTTTACTACCTACGCAAAGTATTTCACCTCCGCAAAATATATCCGCTGAGCCCAACTGATTTTAGACAGCAACGAGAAGCAAACGGTGCTGTGTGCAAACTAAATGCATTTTGAAAAAAGTTAGTGCTGAAATCTGGTAGCGCGATTCAAGTTATATATATCATTCAGCAACATATAAAACGCTCACAAACTATTCACGTTGATCGCCTGTGTCCGTGTGCTAGACATCTAACCTATTTCTTTTGCAGTCATTGCGGACCCTAGCGTTAAATTTCTTACCCCAAATGTTATAAACAACAACAACGCTTCATAGCTAAAAACAACTATCTATCGAAAGGAATTTTCACATACAAGAATCAGACAATATGGTCTTATCAGAGTACATATTTCGCCTACTTATTAGGAATCATCATCTCTTATTCAAATAGAATAGCTAAAAACGGATGAAAAATTGATGCAAAAATACCTTTTTTAGAGCAGTCCCTACAAGCACGCAAGGTGAAGTCTTGGATTATCATTATATCACGGCAATTACCGATGTTTGCGTTTGTTACTGAACAACAGAAGTTTTGACAATATGCCTTTTAAAAGTTTAAATGCTGAAACTCTTCCTGCTGACTTTGACGCAAGAAGTTATCGTGTACTTGACGTATCCTTGTGGTAGCGAGAGTTTAATCGCTTGTTGGTGGATGCGAATGATTTTGGAGCTTTTGTTGGCAAATATTTTTTACCGGCAGGTTTTACTAATATTAAAAGCACTTGCACTCAGCAATCACAGTGAATTCGCAAGAATGTCTGAAAGATAGACGTTGTACCTTAGCTTTGTACCAGCTTTCCGTTTCATCACGGTTCTTGAGAACCATTTGCTCGTACTGTTCACGGATTTGTCGAAGAAGCTCGGTAATGTCTGGAGCCATTCCGTCCACCTCCACGCTGGTGCCCTGGTTTTTGATTTGTTCTTTCAGGTCTTCAATTTCCTGTAAAGACCATGGAATAATCCTAAATGTGTGTGCATACAATTTTGTGAAACTTGCGTGTCCAGGAAAATTCATACACGTTAAAATTCGATATAGTATTTTGTCGTGCAAAGTAACAGCAAAAAATAGTTATTTGACGCTTGCAACGGTTTGAAATGTTTCTTAGTAGAGCATAGAAAAAGACTGATTTACTAAAAACGCTTAAGGCTAAGTCATTAAAGGTTTATTGAAGTAGCCAAATAATAGTATTCATCCAATTGTATTTGGTAATTTAAATGGACTTTGCCAAATGCTACATGATTATCGCGCCGAGTAAAATAGGTTGTGAACGACACGTTTTCTGCACAATTGCAGCAGTTTGATTTGCTTAAAGACTGAATTAGTTAAAAAATTGGATTGGTAATTTTTTCTGAGCCAAAACAAATGACGATTTGAAGCTCAATTCAACATTGTCTGAAAGATTTTTTTCTGGACTCCAGCTTATTTGATTCCTTTGTTCAAAGTACGTCGCAAAACAATATGGGAGAGGAGACACATAGTTTACTCCTATTGGAAGTAGATTCGTGCATGACCTTTACCTGCTGGCTCAGTCGATTGTTACGGCCAAAGCCAAGACTGACATTAAAATTGAACAATATGCTGAGACGCTTAAACAAAGGTTCAACAATTAATTTCATTCTACAATATATAGCAATCCATATTTCATTTTTGCGAGCTGCATGCCTTAGTACTTGATTAAAATTTAGCCATTAAAAGAGGCCTTATTGTCTGTACCAAAGAGTAGGTCAAAAATTTGTCTCGATCTTTGTCAACAAACGAGCTTTTAGCATTAATTAAACCTTCCTTTTTTTCTTGACAACCAGCATGCAGGAATAGCCCATTGCTCTTTAGATCGTACTCAAATCTTAAATAAAATGACACAGCAACATGCTGGGTTACTGTTCATAAACTAATAAATTATGACTTGTTGCTCTCTTGACCAACTTTCAGATACTGAAACAATTATTTTTAAAAGTGGCCTATGTTGTTTTCGGACAACAGCATTTCAGCTTCTTTTGTGCGTTCTGCAGTAGAATAAGCGCTTGGTTAAATTAAGGCGAAAAACAACATTTTCGATATTTCCTTATCCTGTCTTCGATACCGAGAAGAAAATGCGACTTTGTGAAAAGTTTTTGAAAATATGCTTTTCTCACATCTTCGTGAAGTTTCTTTCCATATTCTAGCTCCTCTCGAAGAGTTTCTATCTTTCGTTCCAGGTCAACGCGCACCATTGTTGCGTCATCAACATCTTTGCGCAGACGAGCGAGCTCATCGTCGAGGTCCGCTCGAAGTTTTCCTTCATGTTCAAGCCTGCAACGCGTATTGGTTATTTGAGAGTCCAACAAGGTAAAAAGTAGTTTGTTAGTGGCAGCATGACAAACACTATAATCTGCGAAATTTTGTTCGTGATCACATATGAGTTAGCAAACTTTTCAAAAAGGCAAAAGCATTGGTTTACGTAATTGTTTGGTATTTCAACGCTTTCCTTTTAACTCTTTAAAAGGTGAAAATCTCAACGCAAGGCATCACTTTAATGAAATTGATACAAACGTCAGAATTTTCTCGATTTTTGCTGCCAGTGATAAGGTCATTTGCTTATTTTCTGTTGCAAAATTTTTTTTCCAAACCTCAGTTACCATTAAATGTGGATTTTGGCCGAAATACCAAAGTGGCAATTGATTTTCAATAAAAATAGCTTCATGTTTTAATTGATTCCATATTGCAGTTGATCATCATCATTGCAATCATTGCATGTCCCAATACACGAGATTGTTTCAGTCTAGCTGATGCGCTCAATTACTTGCTTGGGTAGGGGTGTGAAACGCTGTCCTATTACAATGAAAACGCAACCCTACAGTATGGCATTCTTTACAGTGTATGGCGTTAAACTTCTGCATTACGCAAGATTTATTTCATTCATACGCGACGCAACATAAAAGCAAGAATAGAATCCTTACATAACTTTGCACTAAAATCTGCGATGTTCAGTTAAGCTTTTTGTAGATTAGAAAAACAAAAGCATAAGTTTCCGAGAGCTTTATAGATTTAATTAAGTGATGTCTATTACATTAGTTGTAAAATAATTTTGCACAATTAGTTTACCAGTATGTTGTGAAGCGAAGCAGTTTTCTAGTATTTGACATAACTCACGAACCTTGCTTGATTCTAACCAGTCCTCACAAAAGAAAGTTTATGTTTTCTTTTCAGTTTGAAAAGATGCCCACGGGCGAGTCCGGAGACATCAAATTACGTGATACTTCACGCTGATGCTGTGGTCCTTGGCGAATTTTCGCTGTTCATTCTGGACGTAATCGCAAACCGTTCGAGTCACGCGATGTCGAAGTCGTTTCGCACGGTTTAAGTTAGGAAGAAGCTAATTCGAAAATAAACTAGAATCTTTGCGCATTTGAGCGCGTCACTCGCAAGCTTTGAAAAACTTAGTTTTCCACTAACGCAAGATACTTAACCAGATCATGCTCAATGTCAAAAGCAACCATCCTCTGGCTTTTGTGTTTGCGGCATAATTGGGAAAAAGATGAAGCCATGCGTTGATATAAAGTTTGCAACGTTTTCTAGTGCTTTCGTTTAATTTTCCACGCTTAATTTTCTATCAGTTTGAAGATTAAACGGAATATTAAGATTTCTGTACTGAAGCACAAATATTCATAAGGTTGCTGCACACGTTTCGTTATCTTTTCACTCCGTTTGGTGGAAAATTTAAAGGCGTGCCTAATCACATGCTGCATATCGGCACGAAATCTCCGCATGTAATACCGTCATGATGGTCTCATTTTTAGCGCGTCTTGAAACATGAAACATGTTCTTGACTTGTAATGTCAGTTGCGGTAGAGATCTGGCTTGGCAGCAGACGCCTATTGAAAATTACGCTGCTTTAAACACGAAGTTTACTTGCTGGTAACTTTCTACTCGAAAAAATGTTTGTTGCGCTGATGAGGTATGTGCTTTTTGGGCTAGCATTCAACGTCAACCTGTACAGTTAAAACTGTTCTCCATATTGGCGATTTAGCTTTAATCTTAATGAATGACTGCGAAGGTGCTCCCTTGATTTATAGCATTACTGATGAGTGTCGATATCAACCAGTTGCAAATCTTGCTTTCCACCATTCCGAAATGTTAAATTGTGTGTAAAGCTGAGCTATCACTGATAGCAGAGCTGCACTTACTTCCATCTCAATTCCGACGTTTCACCTCTCAAATTGTCGCGGGCAATTTCAGAGCGAACTTTTGCCAGTGTAGCTTCATTAACTTGTTGCCGCAACCTCTTTAATTTCTCCAGTTGTTCAGGAGTGAGCTGCGCTTGTTTTTTGCCGCCAAGCTCTCGAATTTTCTTTTCCAGCTCTTGATTTTGTTCTTCCAAGTATCTAACTGTTAAAAGACGTAGGTAACAAATTGCTGTTCGAAACATTTAAAGACTCAGGCGTCTTTACCAATTTGACACTGGAAAATTTTCCGCATGACATTAAACTGAACTTCTTGGTAATTAATCGCTATTGTCATATCATGCCTAAATCAATTTTGGAAAAGTTTATCGGGCTTGTAACAGCTTAAATCAAATCAAACCAAGCCATTGCTATAAGTTTGTGTCTTGTTCTTTCTTGCACAATATCAGTATGTTCTTGTTCTAGTGTTATAAAAAGAAACTGCGATTTTGACAAACAACTGTAGTTTCCTAAGTTTTTGTATGAGCGCAGCATCGTTATGTTTTCGTGCATTTTAGCGCACTCAGTGTTATGTGAATTCATGAAAACGTTGTAGAACATTTGTTATCTGTTACATGTATGGCTAGTTCAAGACTTCATTTTTTCATACGCTTTCAAATTGCAGTGTAACCTTCAATTTACAGTCTTTTCTTGCAAGTGCATTGTAACGTAACTGTAAGAAAATTGTTTTTATGAGCAAATACGCATGCAGTTCAGACATTAGCCCAAAACTGATAATTTGATCATAAAAGCCTTATTAATCAAGAGAATCGCAGACACTTAAAGAAATTTTGCTGCAGACCAGTTTTAGTTCAGGATTGTTTCAAAGTAAAATCTACGAGAAAAAGTTTTGTTTTTGTTTATCGTCCCGCACCATTTCAACAACGTCAACCGGCGCCATGAAAGTTTGGGACTATTCATTAATTATAAGTTTTCAAAGTAAAGTTGCATTCAAAAAGCATTTTTGTTGGTCGTAAGCTAATGACATGAACATATACCTTTTTCTATATAAGTGGCGAATCTGTTGTTGATACTGTTCAGAGTTTCTTTCTCATTCAGCTTCATACGAGAAAAATCTCGATCAAAAGTCGGAAAACCACCTGAAAACGCAGATGCATAGTTTCAAACAAAATAACAAGCGCATTCGTTTCAATATTTGAAGGGTAAAAAAACATTCTTTAGAAAAAAACAAACCAAGAAAGTTAAAAGTAATTTGCTCAATACCTAAGACAATGACAAAGAACTGTTTTCTTAATTCGGTTAAAATGAGTGTACACTTTCACAATTTAATGCTTTTAAAGAAGTATACTTTAAAATGCTTGGGCAAAGTTCAAATCTACATTCTGAGATATGCACGCTTTTGTAGACAAAACAAAGACACGTATAGTGAATGCAGTTAGAAGTGTAGACCTGAAGCACCTCCACTAGCATTGGATGAGTAACTGTAAGTAACTCGTTTGGAAACTACTGGCTCTTCTGTAGCAAAACCACCACCAGAAAAAGATTTAGTTCCGGCGGTAGAATAAGCAGTTTGACTTCCAAATGTGTTCCGGTAACTTGATCTTCCAGATTTGTTAGCCATTTTAGCAGTTTAGGCTGTGTGTTATTATAGTTATTGAAAACAAAATCTAAAATGAAACGAGAGAGTTTGATTCTTTTAGAAAGCTGGAAGGATAGGTACTGCTCGCAAATTGCTACCAAACTTTTGTTGTTCTCAAACGTACGCAAAGTTTTTAAACCTGTAATCTTAGTGTATAATACACTTCTTTTAAGATAATATCGTTACTTAAAACACGAACTAACTAGGTCTCTAAACACTTTCCAGCTGAAACGAGAAGTTTCCAGTATTCTTGGTCATTGTTCTGCACCTTTCGTCAGAAAATCGCTTGGCAACACTTGCTGTAAGTATAGGCCGTTATGAAATACCCCACGGATGCACGCGAAGTGCAAAAGTTGGTTCAATCCAAGTTGTTAGTATAGTGCATGTAATAGGGTCGTATTCTCGAATGATGTCACGTGTTCTAGTCAAACATTTGGCTTATCAGTTTGAGTTGCCGCAACCTAAACTCATGGCAGAAGTTCTTCGAATTTTTCTTTTGTTGTTGATTTCTTCGTGGATTGCAATTGTTTCACACTCTCTAAGAGAGAGAATTCTCTGGCGGAATTAACATCTTGTTGAGACAGGTTGGTGCGATATCCGTTTAGAAACTTTTGTGCGTAAGAATTAGGGCAACCAATTTTTGACCTAAAAACTTAACATTTTGTCTTTATAATTTACAAATTTTGACTTTTTTTGACCTATTAATTTTCTGCGTTTTCAACCGAAACACGGAATACAAAGCACAATAGGTTAGAAATCTTTAATCTTTTGAAATGAGACAAAAATCAAAAGTGTGAAAAACCCAGTGAAACTAGAGGTAGCAAGTCGTAGACGAAAATCAATCCAAAAGTACAAGGAAAATATCCTGTGTAAATAAATATCCTGAAGTCACTGAGGATGTTCTGCATTGTTATACTTCAACTTCAAGTACCGTTTCACGTTATTGCCTTCAAAATTTCTATATGCGTAATGGACTGTGCGTTTACCAACCAAGTACTGTAGACCACGTTTCTTTCCTTGCCACGCCTAGCGTGCTTAATATTCAATCGCCCAATATTGGGCAAAACAACATTATCACGTCAGAAGTCGCAACAGATCCATTAGGATGTCAGAATTGCAAATAAACTTGTAAAAGCATATCAATATCTTTTGTTGCAGCTCTGATAAAATATCGACAAAGAGAGAAAATTGTGCTGCAAGAAAATTTTGGCCTAACGATAATTCGGAAAACAGGACATGGTAAACTGAGAAAATAACTAGTCAAAAAATTTTTGCGATATTTAGACAATTTTGCTAACTCGCTATTTGTAAATATATTATCATAAAAGTCACTGCTGTTTCCAAATATTTGGAAACAAGCGCACCTCACGCTGAGCACCTGCTTTGGAAAAGGTTTGTATTGCGATACGTACCTTGCGCAATTAAAGCATATTTGTGAGCATTATGTCTCATCCAACTAACACAGTAAATCACTTTGACATTTTTCAAAAATTAGATAATGTTCTAAATCTTTCACTAACAGCTAAATGCTCTAAGTAAATCTACCTCACTAAACTATCCAACGTTTTCTAAACGTCAACGATCATTTTCCAAAAACGCTGCTGCATAACCTTGGCCTCCTAAAGAGTTTTTTTAATGAAATCCTTACTGGATGCACTGCGAAATCTAGTGCATCACCCTGGAAAGGTACACATTCCAAACCAGAACGAGAAGCTGGGATTAAAACGCACTGAGATCATATCTTGAAGAACTATTAGGAAAATTTTTTTGACCCTTTGGCAGGTTTTTTTAAGGTGTTTTAGGGACCTGATTTGGGTCACTAGAATTGAAAATCGGGTCCCTAGAATCAGAGAAAATTATCATCGTGAACCTAGAATCAGAGAAAGTCAGGTCCCTAGAATTAGAGAAATCGGGTCCCTACAGGTCCACACTGGGTACCTAACATTTGCCTTAAAAAAAACCTGTCCTTTGGCATTTTTGTATTTGACAAATGGTAAACTCCATGAGTTCTCTGTTCATTCAAACACACTCAACGTAACTCGCGAATGTGCATAGAGACAACAAAGTCTACATTTCATGCAACAACAATTAAAACTTTTACAATTAAAAGATTCTATTTGAAGGAGATTTCAGCACTGCGGATGCTTAGAGTTGCGTGAAATTGATTTCCTGTTAAAAAATTTTGCTTATTGATTCGACTGTGTCACTTTTGCGGAGACTGAATAATGGCGTTACATGCAACTAGACACTCTTCGCGATGGTGGCGACGAAGGGATATTTTAGTGATAAAATCAAGCTTATTGTTGCATATCCGGCAAGTAAAACGTTTGCCATGATCATTTATGTTTGTTAGCGTTATTGAGACAAATAGAAGAAAATGACTACAACTGTTTTTGCTTTTGTTTTATAATCTTTTCATACAAGCCGGACGTAAATCATTTTGTAAGGACCGTCCTTCGCATTTCAACTTAGCTACTCGACATTTATGTTGGGTTTGTTGAACTACAGTTGATCGTTTCGGCAATAAATGGTGGTAAAAGGAGACGTTTGCTCTTTGCAGAGATGGCATTCGACGATGGCTGATGTAGCAATGCTGGCCAATCAACAATTTTGTCTCTAGTCAAGTTAGAAAACATGCTTTCTTGAATAAAATTTGTAAACCTTATTGTTTTTCAGAGGGTTGATAAATGCCATACTTTTCAAAAGTTTCCAGACGTTGACTGATCTTACAGTCGCACCTGTCAACGTTTCAGTATTCTGTATGCACAATATTTAGCAATCTGTCTTCTTTAGAAAACTTTTCAGCAGTACTGACTTCTTTGGGTCTTCACGATACACGAAAAAATGTGGAACCGAGTTTTCATGAATACTAAAGCTAACAGAGTGTTAATAGCACTAAGTAGAGACAATTGCTATCGTAATAAGTTAATGCAATGTTTAAGGGATGGGCTGATAACAGCGTCTTGTAACACACCTTTATATCTACCTTACACCTATTTCGCTTTCATCAAATTTGCAAACAAAGAAAGCACGCAGCTCTCGTGTTCTATAACTTTTCGATTTGTACTCTCAAATGTAGCTGTGAAAAGCCGACAAATCAAAAATAATTGCACGATTCCAAAGTATGTGGACCGAAATAGAAGTGTTTTAGGGAATTCCTTCTGATGCTAGATTGTTAGCAGAAACTGATGTCGACCACTATGGAGTGAACACTCCAATAAATATTAGTTGAATAATTTGGTCAATTAAATTCATAATATATTCATATTCCATTAGCAGGTTATTGACTGAACGAGATACAAAAAGATATGGGAGCGAGGTACAGGATTCGGAAGAATTCAAAACGTTTGAAGAAAGTCACAATGTCCATTTTTCAATCAGAAACGATTTTTAATTTCGGAACTGTATGATGGAAACTTTTGATAGTACAATTTTTCTCCAAGCAACCTTCCCGTTTTGTGATAGCGATAGTCTATAGCCTCTTTCTTGCTCTTGCAGTAGTCAAAGATGTCGACAAGGATTTTCAAGTAACCTAAATTTCCATCAAATAGACGGTGCATACCGAAAATAATTCAGTTTATACTACTGACCCACGGTGCAATGAAACTTAGCATGGGTACAAAGCAGGTAAAAGCAAGAGTCATTGCAGCCAATAACAGTTAACTTGTTATTCAAAAGTTCTACAAAAGAAAGGACTGTTAGGTTCTGCACGCATTTGGTTGCTAGTGATGCAATCAGGTTTTTTTCAATGTTTTCGTATATACTCAATACTTTTTGCAGATACTCTGCAAATTTTTCTGCGTATTCTGATCCAACAACATCCAAAGCAACCGTCTGACATTAAGAAAAGAGATAGAAATTAGGTTTCATTGGCTTTATATTTTGAGTTATAGCCTGATTGGCGATATGCCTCACTTGCACTAGTACAGTGGTTTCAACGAGCTAACGCAACTCTCAGACTTTCTAGCTCTTGCATGACGATAGTCGTGCACTATATATCGAAACCTCTTTTTCGCGCCATCGGAGTTGAGCCCAGCACGAGCACACCCAGGAGCGTTACGCAGCGTCTAGGCAGTCGCTCACGGAAAGCTGCCCTGCGCACAAACGTTTATGCGGATTTCGTTATGAAAATGAGTGCGAGAAGGTCGATTTAAAAACTTGTTTATATGTTTCCATCAGGATATACTCTTTACCATGCAATACTTCCAGGCATGTAGGTCGTTGCATTTGAAATAGACCAACCATAAAATAACATCTATTGTCTGCAGTTTAAAGACAAGTTGTTCGTACGCTTGCGAACCGTTTCGCGACAGAAACAATCCGAAGATGGAATTTTTACTACAAGAAGAACTTATTTTCGGTGGAAACTATTTTGATACCTTGGTGCTTGCAATAGACGTCGTCAATACATTTGGCAATTTAATACTGTACCTCCATCTGTGCCAACTGTTGACCAGCACTATATCAGCCGTGCAAACTGCAAAAAGCGAAAAATTCGCAACGGCTTAAAGCTCATCGCCTTAAGCACAAATGATTGCTATCAAAATTCCTTTTATTATACAGTATTTCCATTCAGATCACCGTTCATTCTGATTTTTGCAGACAATTGTTCCTTGTTCATTCGGTTTGTAGTTGTAAGGATGTTCGTTAATTAGGCGGATCATCTATTCTATCTGCTTTAAGATTAACTCGTTTCGGAACAGAAAGTACTTGAAATGATTCAAACACCGCTCTTGTGTAGTAGTTTCAAACACTTTTTATTCTGAACTTATTTTGATCCTTGGCAAACCAAAAAAAGATAATTCGACATCAGAATTGTGATGTCTTGCTTGTTTCATATACTTCTCGATAAGCTTTCTTGACAAGGGCAGCATTAACCATAGCGATTTCACACTCATAGGAGCTGCTGAATTGCTTAATTCGATTCCAGCTGTTGGACCAGTGGCGTGCGGGGTAAAACACGCAGTTCCAACGAAATCCATTGGTAAGGACAAGAAACGTAAGACCGTTGTTTTATGTGCGGTGCTGCATTTACATCTGTGATCATTAAACTTATAACTTACGCATGATTTCCGAAAAGTTGACTGTCTTAAGCGTATGATTATCGTATTTGGCAAGCTGTCTGTTTGCAACCCAAATGTTTAGTTGTATATTTTTCGGACATCCATTTCAGTAATGCAACTTTGACAGGATCTGTTCGACAAGTTATTGCAACTCAATGCTATAACCTGAACTTAAGCCAACTACACGCTAAAAGACGAATAATTTTGCAAAATCGATCAGTGAAAGAACAAACTAAACATCATATTTTCGTACAGAATGTTGCAATTTATACCAAAGGCATAGCGTCAACGCGAAAGTTCAGAAAATTGCCCTGAAAACTCCAAGGATCTTCCGTAAAAGTAATAATTTCATATGTGTTCGGTTCAAATCCGAAGCTGCTGGATGAGAATTATTATGAGTTTATGTTAGCTTTTTGCTTTCGTTTACAGCAAAGATTGCATTTAACAAATTAGGAAATCCATGAAGTACTCTGGTTTTTAACCTTGGTTGTACATCTCTTGATTTCTGAAATTACTACGTGTTTATCAATACTGTTTGCCAAAATACCGGGTTTTATTCAGCAAACTCTTTCTATGTTGGTTCTTCTGCATACCTACAGCTTGATTGTGGCTTACCATGCTTTCCTACATGCTACAAAGCTGATGAAAATTGCAGCGTGTTTAGTTTTGTAACGTTCAGTAATCTGTAGTTTTAAGCAGGGTCATGTCGTTTGGTAGTATTTGGTCAATCTTAAAAGTAAAAATGAGACAATGACGCGTGCTTCAATCGCATAATATAAACTTATCTAAAAATCTTTGATAAAACTCAGGCAGGAATAGCAAACAACAAAGCTTGAATAGCGCAAATTGCACAATGTCAGTCTGCGCTCTTGTTCCAAGTAGATGTACATTTCATCAATACGAAAATGCAATCAAAGTTTGGCAAAAGGCATGTTTAGAAGTTCAACATCTTATCTCAGAACCTCTTCAAGCTACAAAACAGGAAAGATTTAAAAAACTGTGCCAGCACTAGAAACATTAAGAAGCAGAGGTTAGGAATTACTGCATTGACATAACACGTCGTGTTTTGTATATTCTGTGAATTTTCCATTTCTCGTTTTAAACAAATATGATGACTTGCATCTTTGCGCGATAAGCTCTTAACCCTATCTCCTTCAGACCGATGTATATTTTTAATTACATGATGCACATGTAAATATGAAAATGCATTCTTGCATCCGTGTACTGTATGTCTTTGGATCAGATACAAAGCAAGCCTTAGTCAAACAGGCTTCAATAAAAACCTTTCTCCTGTTTTGACCACAGATATCCACGCTTAAAATCAGCCACTGATAATTGCAAATATCGTTAACTTGTAATTATCCTCAATTCGAAACCACGTTGACCCAAAATCTTGTAAAAGAATTTTACTGGTAAAAGTTTTTGACCAATACGCAACTTTTGTCAGGTTCACTCCTTTTTGCCTCGCGTTTGAACGTTGCGCCCAAAATTCATGCGACGATCAACTGTCCCTTGCACCTGATCTTTTTTCATATTTGCAATTTTTCGTCTTTACTAGAACGTTAGCCACACACCGGAAAGTTGCTCCCCTCCAGACAAAGCTGCCTGTGTAACCATCAGTACAATCTATTTCGATGAAAAGAATAATTTGCAATTTAAAGGCAGAGTGTTTCCATCACAATTTAGACAAATGAAATTCATATGGGTGGATTGGATGTTGCAATCACTGGGCGTTTTTATCAGCTGCCTGACGTTTTTTCATGTCAAAGATGCAACTTAACATAGAGCAACATCCAGCAAAAAATAAATGTGATAAAAATTATAAAAATTAAGAGTTCAAAGCAGTAGAACGGCAATTGTCGGAGAATGATATCAAACCTGCTCTATGCATTCAAATATTTACGCAAACCAAGTACATGGTCGTCGGAATTTTTTGTCCAGGTGGGGGGCATTATCGGATTTTTCCAGAGGTAGCCATAAAGATTTTTCCCAGGGGGGGCAGAAAATGGCGAAATTTAACTTTTCCTTCGCGAAACTAGGAAAACGATCTTTTTTTGCTAAAAATGCAACAGCAAAAGGTCAAATTTCAAAATCTAGGGGGAGCGTTGGCCCCTTGCCCCCTTCCGAAGCCCATTACCAAGTATTCTCAAAAGAGAATTCGAATACTCAATCTTATTTATTTTTGCTTTTTGCAGCGATTTTCGCTATCACCTAATATTGCTTTTCATTCTGGACCTAGATGTTTTGCATTTGTTCACAAATTATTTTTTGTCGTTCTAAAGTGCATTAAAAATTAGTTTGGCAAAACGCAAAAAATCCAAAACATGATTATGGACAAGTGAATATTAACGTCCGTGAATTTTCGTAAATTTGATAAAGATTTTGTTCATATAATTTTGCCCAGCATGGCTGCCTGATGTTTTCAGACAATTTGCTTATGACCGGACGTCTGGCCTAGTGGCTAGAGCGCTCGCTTCGTGTCGGGTAGGTCGTGGTTCGGCAAAGACCGAATCGGCCAAGCGCTCGGCACAATGACTGTAGCAGGGAAACACAATCTTGCAATCTTCGTCGGAGTCCAGTCGTGTTGCCTCCTGCCTTCCCATCGGAACAACTTCGTCGAAGACTGCGTGCGGTTGAGAAATGGACGATCTCTTCAACACCCTAAACAAATCTCTGCCCGGGCGATCGTCGAAGGCATTCGAAGGACAATTCTTGTGTTGTGCAGTAACCTTGTACAGTACTCACAAATGCGTTATGAAAAGGACTTTCCGCAAATGTTCTCTTGTCTTCGCCGTTCAGATCGTCGCGAACGCGACAGCATGGGCCACTTATGTATGCATGCATATGCAGGGCCTATGAGAGGGGACCAGCAGGTACATTGTTCCGGAGCCCGACAACTACGGAGGGGCCCGAGACTGAAGCAACCCTTGAGTGTTTGTTGCTGACAAACTCAGAATAATGTAACGATATTAATCCCGATAATAAAACTGGTTTGGGTTAAAGGATTTGGTAAGCTAGTGTGATGTATTTTAATGTGAGTTGCTGAGAGTGCATTTTCCTGGTATGATGCATTGATAATTTATAGCAGTAATTATTTTTGTTGAGTTTGAATGTTTGCTTACTTCGTCGAATTTAAGACATTCAGGATTACTGTCCCAGTCTGTCCATTGAATTGAAGTTTCTTTTGCGTCTTTCATTTTCAAACATTTTCAAACAAATCTTGAATAAAGATTCTCTCTAATAAACCAAGAGTTTCAGACTAAGAAATATTTCAAGAGAAATTTGAACGGAAACATGCCAGAAACAATAATATCTAATCTAACAACAGCAGCCCTCGAATGTTACGCATATGCTAAGACAACTGAAAAGTTCAAAATTAAGAAGTAACTCCAGTGCAACACGCAAGTGCTTATAATGCACCCCAGCGGTGTGCTGAGCATTTTGCTGATTGTTAAATTTCGCTGCAAGCAGAAACAGGCTCTAATGAATTTAGGTCAGCGGACATACTCAGAAATATGAAAATTTCGAAAACATACGAGAGAATAAAAGTACTTCTTATTTCGACAGAATGCTGTAAAGCAGTGGTCGCCGGCCTGTGGCCCTGTGCAGGCCCGGCCTTAAGCCAATGCAACCGATGCAGCTGCATTGGGCCCCGCGCCTCTGGAACCCCGGGCCATAGTGTTTAGGTAGATTGTTCATTTTTTCCAGATACCACTTGATCTCGAGAATTCAGTAGAAACAGGTTTATAAATCTCATTGTTAACAAACAACGTTCTCGTTAGAACTAGCGATGACTTTCCTCTATTAACGAACGTTAGCAAACGTGCTCAATTCTGGTGCTAAGGCTTTGTATGTGCTCCCTACCATGGTCGTATAGCACGGTTGACTGAACATGATGACGTCATAAAACAACTGCTCATAGGGGCCCCGCGCCTAGGTCTTGCATTGGGCCCCGCATCTGCTGGGGCCGGCCCTGCCCGTGTGGCTATTTATTGTGGCTCGCAGTCAAAAATAGAAGCAATAGTCGGTTGACAAAATATTGCGTTCTGTCCCTTCATTTTTCTTACAATAAGTAAGCTCATTCCAAGGATACAGTTACTCAATAATGTTGCGCTTTATTCAACCTCGATCGAATCCACTCATTCAGAGATCGGGGGACGTTTTCTAAGTTCTTCCTTGATAAGATTTTACTATGAACAATTTAAACGTCATGTTTAAAAAATGGTAAAATTGTCACATCACTTCAATACCGGTATGTTTTAACGTAATGTTTCATATGATCAATAAACGAGCACTTCTTGTTGAAGTTTGATGCACATTTTTAGTCTCAAACTTTATTTATTTCAAAATAATTTTGCAAGTCTCAGGGGCCCCAAATGGGTTTTGTTCCGCCTAAAAATATTTCTCTTGGAGGCCCTGTGCATATGCTAAGATTCACAAGATTCCAACCGCACTGGTGTAGGAGGCGGGGGTGCAGGGGTGCAACCGCACCCCCAAAAGTTTTGAATTGGTGAAAATCTGGGCAAAACCCCCTAAAATCCTGGAAAATTTGAGGAAATTTGGGAAAAATATGTACAAACATCCGCAAAATTGCTGTATGTTCGTTTTTTTTGCGAAAATGACACCCAAAATGAAAGTGGAGACGTTTTTTTGGAGGTCATGTTTTAATTTTGTTGTTTTCGGGCAAGTTAGGAGGAATTTGGACAAGCTTCTGTAAAATTTGGGCAAAAATGGTGCTTGAAGTGCCTTGCGCCCAGTGAAATACAGTAGTTTTTTTTTGGAAGTCTTTTTCTTTGGAATTATTTTCGGGCAAGTTTGCGCAAATTTGGGCAAAAATTTTTCGCATCCACAAAAATTTGCGTGCTCTTACACCTATGCCCAACTGTATCAGAGTTATTGCGCCCAGTTGCTTGGATGTTTATTGTTTCACTGCCTTACTTTGCCCTCATCATAAAATCATCCTTCAGGTTGAATTAAACACTCAGAAAATTGCTCGTTAATTCAACAAAAGGAGCAAAGATGACGAGTTTCTGCGGCTGTATTGCATGAAATTCTAGAAAAAAACACTTTCTTTTCTGAGGTTCATCTGCGTGTATCCAAGGTTAAAATTTTTTACTGCTAATCAACCTCACTGCTTGCTAGTGGTTACTGTTATTATGTTTTCAGAAGTGCTCACTCGCTGATTTGATTTGGTCACATGGTAAAAATTTGCTGCTGTCAGATCACAGCGTTTCTTTTCCGCTTGGTGATGATAAGGAGTGTGACGANCGTCATCATTCGTAAAAAATCCAGGCAACACCGTTCGTTTAATACAAGGTTGCAACGTGTCCAACAAGGTCCCTATTATTCCCAAGGTGCATTCTGATATTTTGTGCAGCTGCTTAGATAGGTTTGATATTTGGAGCAGCTGCTTATACAGGTGCAGGAAAGTATGGTAAAGTCTAATGTTTTTTGGCACTGCACTCCACAACTCAGAGCCTCTGTGAACAGAATGGCGCTGTTGCTTTGCAGGTTTGAAAAAAGGCATGGTTACTGGGAATGTCTTTTTATCAGGTCCTTGTGTATGAAAACTGTACTAACGTGTTAAATATTCATGAGGTTTTATGATTTTTTCGGCGGCATCTAATTGCATATTTTCAACATGTATTTTGCTAGTTAGTAATTATAGATGTTTATATCTTAAGAATGGTGGAAAAAATGCATTTTCTTTATCGTTTTTATGTTCGTTGATGTGAAATTTACAAATGTAACGTATGGCCCAGTTGTTCAGTTTAATTATACCATCTGAAAAGTTGCATTGGAAGCGCTCCAGGTAAGTATTGTATGGAGTAGATGACAGTAAACACCACAGAAATAGACTTTTAGAAGCAGATCCCATAAAAGGCTACAAGGCTGTAACTTATAGAGTGCAACACTATCACTGGAAAATTTTCTACTCACAAGTCCCATTTCAATTGCTAGCCTATTGTACTGTAACACCTAAATGTCTAACGCTGTCAACTTTTTCCATACGGTAAGATCACAGCAAAAGAGGTTAACTGGAATTTTAGGTTAATTTTTTGAAAAAGCATGAATTTAATTTTGATGTTATTAACAGTTAATTTATTTGCATTTATCCAATTTTGAAGTTTTTCCTTTCCGAGTTATGTTTTGATTCCAGCTGCTTCAACAAAGAGGCAAACGTGCATTTAGAAGCTGTGGGTAAATCGTTAATATAGATTAGAAAGAGCTTTGGGCCTAGTGTGGAGACCGGAGGGACACCACATTTTATGAACTTTAGGTTAGATCTTCGTTGGTGACGAACACAAACTGTTTTCTATCGCTAAAATAACTTCTAAGACGGTCATTTGCCACACCGCGTTAGCTTTACCTTAAATGGTACAATTTCTTTTCTGCGACAAAAGGATTAGATGTTAAGAAGGAGAAGTTTCATTCAAAACTATATCATTTTAGAAATAACTGTTTCTACAGCAAAGAACAAGTGTAATCTGTATTCTGAATATGAATAACTCAATTGTCAACCCATCAGTTAACAAGTCACCAATGCGTCTTGTTTTTTAAGAGTTATTGTCCATTGTTCAACGAGACAATAAAACCTTCGTGTATAAATAGACATAAGAAAAAAAACAGGAAAAACCAATACACCCCTAGAAGTTAGGCAAGGATGTGATCTCTTTCCAAAACGCTTGCAAATCAATCACTACAAGGTTGAATCTTAGACGACCAACAAGTCGGATATACAACTCTTGTTCCAGAAGCGGCGAAAAACTTCAAAAGACCTTGGAAAACTTCAGCAATGCTGTGTCAATAGAAGATGTTTCAAGTAACTCCATAAAGCTTTTCAAAGAATACTAACTTGACCATTGTAAAAAATGAAGAAAAAATCAAACTTCTCCGCTCCTCCAACAAAAAGATTTTTAGACTCCGCCTCCGCAAAAACAAGAGTCCGCCCGGCAGATTCCGCAACTCCGATTTTTGTCCACCCTTGGCTTCTTGCAGAGTTTGGCGAAAAGTGAGGTAAGTTGAGTTGAAACGTGGGGTGAGTTGCAACACTGCAGCTGCGCAATAAAGAGTGAACGTGTGATTGTGTGCTGCCATCTATGGAATGCCGTTGTAATTCTATAGCTAAATGTTCCAGAATAACTGAAGTGTGACCGACTATCAATGATTTATGTTAATCCAGTTTTCAACAAAATCTTAGGGCTTTTCAAACTTTTAGAATTTAGATCTGCTTTATGTTGTTTTGAACAACACTAACTGCTAAAATGTTTTTTGTTTTAATTCTGAACAGTTGTTATGCATTCCAGCTTGAAAATGTTTCCTTCAGTAATTATATATTTAATTTTTTGTGATAAACCACTGGTTGGCTTTAGAAACCATTTAAATACATTTTTCCACAAAATTGCAAACATGGATATTTCGTCATTGTTGGAAAAAAACATTTTTCAGCACGTATGATAGATAAAAAACTGTCTACTGTGGATAAACTGAAACCAAAACCGGAAATTTCAAGTTTGTTAATATCTTCAAAGCAAGGACAAAAAACAATTAAATGTTCACTTTCAAATTCTCGATGTGATGAAACACCATAGCTCACAAGGTGTAGCAAAAAAAGTATTGTTGCAATATTTCATGCACTATGTTTACTACTACAACAACCTGAATAAGAAAAGAGGAATAATTAAAACGAAACATTTTATTCAATGATTGTGGTTTCTGTTTTTTTGGGGTCACCCTGTATATTTTTGATCATGTATTCTATTTAACACAGAATCTTCAGTATGGACTAAAGAAGGTTATTCTGAATCTGATTCAAACTAATTATGTTTAGGTATCCAAATGTATGAAAAATCCAAGAAACACTCTGAAGCATATTTTTCATTTAAGGTGTTTGGAGGCCAGTTAACTGCAATTGGTTACCAAGGGCTTGAAGCACTTTCCCGTCATAACGATAATGTGAGAACAAATAGAGAGGTTCTCACACTTTAATACCATTTTTAAAACAAAGCAATAGCTGCCTTTTCAGAGAACATGATGAGTTTGTAAAGTCTGACAATCGAGTAGAATATATTGAACTTCTTTAATACACGAAAGCCTTTGATACAAGGCTGAATGTCCATCTTCAAACAACTACAGTGTTTAAAGGAACTTCACCAAATGTGCAAAATGACTTGATCAAGGCAAGCGCTGCTGTTTTAACTGATGAAATTAAGCGTCAAATCCAGGAAGCAAGTTTTTTGCAATTATCTTTAATGAAACATCAAACATTGCATCAAAATCATAGCTTTCAACGGTAATAAGATACGCACACGTACAAACGAGTGTTTTGTGAAATATTTATAGAGTTCTGTGCTGTGATTGCTGCTGGATGATTGCATCATATCGAAATTCTAGTTGGCGAATATGAACTGGGGGAAAAACTGGTTGGTCAAACATATGATGGAGCAAGTGTGATGAGTGGGTACTTCACTATAGGTTGAAAAAGCGAGTTTTGAATAAATATATTTGTGCGATAGTATACCATTTTCTGTCCATTGCTATGCTCATGTTTCAATTTTAATTCTACAGCAAAGTCTTCAAAGCACAAGACAGTGCCGCATATTCGTTAAAACATGGTCTAGCTTGCCTGCTTTTTTCACAAAATCATCAAAACGAGCCAGAGAAGGGTTAAATAGAATTTCACAATCAAAGATTGCACACTGTTACTCCAACAAGATGGAATTTCAGCTCGTTTTGTCCAGCACGGACCAGAAAACATACGTGAACTTACTGCATATTTAACAACATCACTAACTTTTCTGAAGATTGGGAGAATTGTGAAGCCAACAGGATTTTTGAGCTTCTTAAAATCAACTGAAAATGCATGTTTTTTTCAAAAATCTTCAGATATATGGATGTTTTGTATGAAATTCTACATACTAAAGCTTTTGATTTAATATATTGCAAAAAAGTTGATGAAGTCTCCAATTATGTTCATGTTATCAAACAATCTGTTACTCGATTGAGCTAAGTTCCATGCAGGTGCGTTACTTGATTTAGCGTCATTTGAGATGAACTTAAAACAGTACAAATGTTTCCTTTCAAATTTTGCATCGGGATGTTTTGAAACTCTGTATCGTGGCGTGTTTTTTCGTCATTTCATGACATACTCTTTAGAAGGGTGCAAAAATACACAATGAATTTTTCATGCTTGAGCAAAACGTACGTAAGTCTGCTGTTTATCTGCACCTTATAAAATTGAATCATTCGCGTTTTTAGAGAGATGTGTTTCTGTTTCGAGCTTGGCTGCTGATTCTAATCAACTGCGGCGTCCAAAGTGACATCAAGATTTCAACAGTGAAACTGAGAAAGTGATTTAATTATTGCTATACCAAGACAATGGAGGGTGTTTGTACGCAGTCAAATTCAGTGTAGTTACAGAATTTGACTTTTTCTTCTGCTTTCTTGCGATAAGTTTCATGGATATAAAAAATACTCAACAATTATTAATGAAGTTGCGTGATGTATAAGATGCGGAGAACTGTTTGATTACTCGCGTTTGAAATCTGAGCTAGAAGTTTTTTATTCATCTGAAAAATTTTCAAGGTAAAATGTACACCGCACGCGTACGGGCTGGAAGGAGCTTCTCAGCATTGACAAGTGTTAATACGCACTTTCGTGCTACCCGAAACTGTGACTGACTGAGCTTGCTGTCCATCGAGGAAGACATCAAAAACATTTGATACAGTTAAAGCAAAAGAAACATTTTAAGATAATTTTATCGAAACATTTATTGTTCTCAAACGTACAGCGTTGAATCATCAAACTCCGCCAAAAGTTTGGTTGGGAAATGTGAATAAACCGTCATAGCGCGACGTCACGAACAGTGCACTAAGCACAAATGACCACCTCATGCCACCTGTTGAATCATTAGTGAATTCTCCGCCAGAATGATTACCCTACGCCATTGGCAGGTACAATCCAAAACTGTATATGAGTACTGAGTAGGATGCAAATAGTGGTCGTAAAGTAGCAGATGGTAGAGGCACTGTTGACATACCATGTGTGGCAAGGCAGTATCAGTGAGCGTCAGTCAACTACGAATGATCAAGAAAGTTATTCGACGCAACTTGCAAAGCAAAAACTAAGCAGCAGTACTTACAAGAGCCGTAGTGGGTTAAACCCACATAATGATACAGCTCTACAATGTCAATGAGCACACGCAAACTAGTTCGGTTTGCAATTGCCGTTTCAAAATTAAACACAGAAACATCACTGTCGCCTTTCAATATCAGGTCTTGATGATCAAACAATAAGGACAGTAACATAACATAAACAAAAACATAACACATGCATTACAAAAAAGAAAAAATAAATAACATCGTTGGAAACAAAAAATGAGCTACAGTAAAGGGGGAAAGGAACAAGAACACAAAAAGAAGTGGCAGGTAATGTTTGCAAAAGAAAAATAGGCACTGAAGCAAGAAGAATGCATGCACACTACACAGTTCAGGATGCTGATGGAATTGCCTCGGACCACAGCCACCGACAAGTGTTGGCGCAACCAACATCACGCAAATTTGAGTAAATGCCATCACATAATTTTGGGCCAAGCTATAGACATTTTCCCCTAGTAGCGTAGCCGGGGATAACGCACAGTCCCGTCGACACGGGGAGCTTTGGTGGGCTAAGACCCCCAAACAATGCACCGAGCCCCCCAATTTTGAAATATGAAACACAATAAATCAGTGGAATATTGTCAATTTTTACAATGTCAAGCCCCCCTGTTGAAGACTTTCTGGTGACGGTTCTGATAACGCAGCTGAGCGACAGCCCCTAGATAGCTTGAAAGGGAAAGTGCATTCCCTTAAAAATATAAACATGGCGCCAAATGCGCTTGTTCAATTTTTCAGCAGAAACATTCTCAGATGTCTTTACTTTCATAGCATACTTTTTCTCATGGAACTTTCCCCCACTTCTGTTTTGGCACCAGGTTTGCCAGGTTAGCATATTTAAAGTCGATTTCCAGACATTTTACACCTAATGAGTGGCATGTACGTCAGAGCATAGGCGTACGGGAAGGCATTTTACTGGGGGGGAGCGGAAAAACTTTGCCCTGAAAATAACAATTTGCCCTAAAAATAGACAACTTGCCCTGAAACTAACTCTTTAGTTTAATCCGAATGGGGCCTGAAATCTTATGTAAATCTGTTCTATACAGTTGAATGCGTTTATAACGACTTCCTCTATAACGTCAATTCGCCGATAATGTTACATTTGTTTGGCCGTGATGACATCTTTTATATGCATTTCAATTCGCTTATAATGTCAATTCGGCAATAATGTTCTTTATGCAATCCCCTAGAGGTGCCGTTATGGGCAAATTCTGTAGTTA
>JGI24021J15306_10000673_pt1 | contig 28384 bp, 16 predicted proteins | sample Ectturendosymbi1_FD_15306 | JGI IMG/M metagenome (IMG submission 15306) | reverse complement strand
AAGTAATCGCCAAACTTTATTCCTTTACTCTGAGAAGCAAAATAACTGACAAACAATAATAGGTCAGAAATTTCGCAGAGGTCAGAAATTTCGCTTGACACCGGAATTAATGCGATAGGTAAGGGTGCTGTGTTGATCAGTGTTGCCCGTTTGGCTTTTTTGAAGCCAAATTTGTAATTTCTGGCTTTTTGTTAGCTCTTTTTGACTTTTTAATTTTATATTTATTTTTTTTAAAAAGCCAAATGTTCATTTTTGGCCTTTTTGATCAATTCATTTTTATGGCAGTTTGACAGATTTAAAAATGATTTTTGCAGATTTCTGAACACAGAATGTTAATTTTTATTTGGAAACTCTCGACTAGAATTTTATATTTTTGATTTTGCTGTTTCATGCTTTCAGTTTTGCTGTTTCAGGTTACTCCTTAGCAAAACCAAAATTTTCCAGACCTTTATCAATTGAGTGAGCTCTATTCTGTACATGTATATATACAGTATTATATTGTCTTTTCAAAGTGCTGTGTAACCTGTGTGGGTATTTAAAAATGTCTTTGTGTATTTATCTTATATTTGGCTTTGGTACTTCCGGATATTTTATGGTTAATGTGGCTTTTTTCTCATGACAACCTGGCAACTCTGGTGTTGATGCAGATTGCAGTTAATCATTGTACGGAGCGCAAAACACAGGTTGAAGAAACTGCGAGTCGCTGATTCTAATTTTTGCCAAGCAATTTTTGCGCCCCGTCAAGATGTCGTCTATGGTACGAGCCATGCCTGCCATATCTTAGATACGCCACTGCTCGGGGTACATGTGCCCCAGGTTGGGAAACTCTGTCCTACACGATTAACATTTCGTGTGCCACAATAATGGTTAGTATTTCGATAAGCGCTGGGACTGGTTTAAGAGCTGGTGTTTGAGGACATGCAAGATGGTCAGAAATAATTTATAGCGACACTTAGCTTAAAAGTGAGAGATCGGAGTTTGTCAGCGTAAAAACATGTCTGCTTAAAACGCGAAAATGCGAATGCAAATTACTTTCCCACTTCCCCTTATCTGTGTAAACTTCATGCAAATAATTGTTTCTGCTTTCATCGAACTAAGACGCGACTGGTGGACTTGCAATAGTTGGATACCAAATGTTCTTGCTTCTTAAAAATAAGTCATAGATACAATGTGCCAAACATCATTTATAATAAGGAAGAAAGCACTCTCTGAACTGTCTAACCTTGATTTGTTCATGTGGATTCTGGCCGTGATCAAAAGTACCATTCGCGAACATTAATCTGTCTGGGTGAAACAACTTGTAACCAGTTCATAAAGAAAGTGGTCATCATTGATTGGACTGATGTAATAACACAACGTTGCAGCCCAAATGAAGCTTCAGTGGATTTACAACGACTTGCGTTCCTACAGCTGTTACAACTTTCTCTTATGTAACTTTTATCAGAGCTTCGCTGTAATGAGAGCTGTCTTAAAAAATAGGAGTGAAAGTACTTCTTGAAAGAAACAAGTGAATAAAACATTTTTTGCGGTGCATTTAACTACAGAAGAGTGAAAGAGAGAAAATTTCTTGCACTTCATTATCCCAACTAACATTGTCATCCTTTGTCAAATCATTACAGTTTTTCTCTTTCACCTCTCGTTAACAAAACTATTTCTATTGCACTTCCCACAAAAGCATTCAGTATCGGAGAGAGAAAAGATGCTGCGAAACTTCACTGCTACAGTACACAGTTTACTACTAGCACTTGAACGGAACACAACAAAAAACTGGAGGCTTTAAAAGCTTATCTGAAAAAAGTAGTGACAATATCGATGGCCTTTCAACATCTGAAGCCGAGTAACTACGATTTCATGGCGAAGAGCACAGATTGCTACAGCGTAGAGAAATATTAAGTTAATTGCCGCGAATTTTAAGAGCAGTAAACCTGCTTCAACAGCTGGTGCAACTTAGCGGCTGAATTTGAAGGCTCTGTGTACATATACAACAACCTGAACTATTGTGCAGGCAAAAACAGTTAAAACAGCTGAAATATGAACTGCTGTTTCACCTTACAAGGACTTCATAAACGGCACGAAGTTTGTCAAAAAAAGCTAAGTGTGGAGTTTTCCTGATTCTACTAAATTACTTGAACAACGAAAGCGTCTCGATCTCAACCCGCTAATCATCAACAGAAGATTAGCTGTGGATATTCCTTGGCTTTGTTCAGTTGACACTGTGACTCAGTGTTTACTTCTGCGTATGTACTGAGAGTTTTAAGCCGCCATGTGTGTTTGCCATATGACTGCTCTGATGACAAACTGATGCTTCGACCCTGCAATGTCTGTTGCGAACAAAAAAATTACCCAGTCTTTTCTAGGTCAGTGACTTAGATTTTACTGCGTCGTGTGCTGAAGTTCCTTATTTTCATAAATGATTTTTGTTTCACAAATTACTCTTTGAAGCAGCAATAATATAGTAGCACTGATGTTTTTGTATTCACAGATTATAATGATGTGAAAGGATACTTTTTTGTGTCGGTACATCTATATCAACTCTAAATAATGACCTTTGAAAACACTCTAGATTGAAACACACTTACCAACTTAAAGCAGAACACGAAAAACAGCCTTATTTGCGTCATTATAATGACTCAAGAAACGCACAAGCCACAGTTACAAAAGCTGTTTCAAATTAATTTCAGTTTAGCCTATATCCCACTTTTATGTTTTAGATAGCAGAAAAAACTCATTTCTTGAAACTTCAAACTATTAAAAATTTTCTCATACTGTATCTTTAAACATAAAACGCTTCATTAACTTTACAATCTCAAGAACTAAGAAAACTAACAAACGTTTGAAATCTCATCAGTTGTCGAAAGATTAACCAATTGCTTTAACGTTTGCTGAACTGCAATACTGCTAACCTACACAATAATTAACTTGTTATTTTCCAGTTAAATGCCGTACAACTTAGAATTACTGTTCATAAAGTGATGAAGTGCATGCAATGTCATTCAGAAAGTTGCATGGTCCTTTCGCTTGCTGACTGTTTTTTATTTTGACACTATCCAACAACCTTTTTAAATAGTTCATTAAAATAACTGTAATTAAAAACATAGACGCTAATATCATGAAGAGAAGTTGGATACTAATGTAACTAAGCATGAAAAGCTTTCTTTACATGTTAATAACACCGCAGTTAGCAAATTTTTTGTGCATGATTTATTTCAATGTGTGATTCTTTTGACACCATTTTTTACTAAAATTACTCATGTATACATTATTGTAACAAGTTTACAAACAATTTATTAACCAAAACAATTTATTAACCAACTTTCTTAACGAATTGATTACTATTTAACGACGATAAGTGGCAACCCAAAGTCTGAAAAAGCCGCTCGTCGTGGTGTTATTTGGAATTGACGAAATTAAACCATTCTTACAGAATGAAAGGCAAAACCTCTCGAAAAACGTACAAGTAAATCAAAAGTAATGAAATGAGAAGTGAATTGATAAATAAACGCAAAGTCCGTGTAGAGAGACGATAAAATTAAGCTAGGAAAAAAACGCTTAAGGTCAGCACATGCATACCATCACTCTAAACCAGAGATAAAAAACACCAGACAGCTGCATAAATTCGCAAGTAAGGCGGAAAGGCAGTTTCGAATGACCATACAACAAGAGCTGCATAAGTTGAGAATGGTCAGACATGGCGGTATGAAACAGTTACAAAAACAATTTGTCAGACGACACGTCATCAAACATTTGAAAAGAAGTCTAAACATTATGCAGTGTGTAAAATATAGTGCAGGAACAAACGTTCTTCTGTTTCAATACAACCACACAAGCGATGAAAATATGAGAATTTGTCAATGTTTAGGGAACTATGGACAGGCTTTGCTCTTCAGACAGTGTAATGAGTTAATCATAGGTAATTCTAAACAGATGCTGTCATGTTTACTTCGGTCCATGATCTCGTTTCGGATGACATCTACCTCAGATTGAAAGAATTCAGCTTACTGTCAAATACGTTTAATCAACGCACTTACTGGCAGGTTTTTTCAAACCACTTTTAAGTCATTTATAAGAATTAAAATGAGCATGGCAAAAAATTAAAATGAATGTCCCAAGTTGAAAAAAAATTGTAATTTTATGGAAGACTGAGATCTCCAAATCTTGCGAATAACTTATAGGAAGCTTTGATAGATCTGCTCTAAGGAGGGTTGTTTGCTTGATGACAATTTCCAGGTAGTAATATGTTTTCAGTGAGCACCTGGCAAACAAGTTGGATTGCATTACTTGGCTGGAATTCCTTACGATATTGCAAAGTTGAAAACTAGAGAGCGCAGAAACAATGCCATCAGACCAAAATGTAAATATATTGTTCATCGAAAATTTGTGTGAAAAGGATGACAACAAGAAAGAGCTTTTTATATTATTTTTTAGCCATTTTTAGTCATGAGAGAAAGTCGTTCAGTTGAACGTGGACACGGACAGTTACACAATAAAAGAGCTAAATGTTTAGGCAAACTGCATATTCACAAATGTGAATCATCAGGTTGTCATGATCGCTTTACTGGCTCTCGGCTGTGAAAACTAAGCTTCTTTGGATGAAGTTGTTGAAAGCGAATCAAAGGCGTGAATCTGTGTCCGGATACACGCTGCGAATTTTACGGAATGAGAGCTGTCGCGTGCCTTGTAGCAGCCTGTACTAAAAATTTAGTTCAAAAAAGGTAATTTCAGCAAATGACCTATTATTTATCAAAATACCAAGCGAGTGAATTTCAATTATCATGTTGCATAACTTTAGTCATCAGAAAGAAATGCTTCCAAAATCATGTTTTAACCCTTGTAATATGCAATCGTTGTTCAAACTCTACAACATTTTTGTTAACTTCCGGCCTCAAAACATAGCCTATTTCTCTCTACTAACAATAAGAAACAATTTGGGTAAAAATCATCAAAACGGTAATCTGAGGCCAAGGGTCTGTCAGTATTTTCTCAGCTCATATTTTTCGGTTATTTTAGCAGGGTCTACAAATTCTAAGCCACTCCCGCTTGAACACCTACACAGAACCGTCGCCAAAAAGTCTTCAGCAGGGAGGCTTGACATTTAAAATTTGATAAAAACTCCATTGATTCATNGTGTTTCTTATATCAATTTGGGGGGCTTAGTGTTTTGCTTGGGAGGATAAGTCCACCACAACCCCCCGTGGCGACGGGACTGCACCTACACATTAATATATCAGCATTCAGATCAACTTCCAAAGTTGGTTGAATGTGCAGAGGGCATCGTGTGTACTGTACGCACTGCTGAGCAAGCTTTTCTTTGTTTATTTTAGGGTATCCTCTTTGCAAGATTTTACATTATTACCCATAGGTTGCTAATTTGCTGCAAACGTCCAAAGTTTTTAAAAATAACAATCTGCTTTGTTAGTGCAGTGAAAAATCATATAATTTTTAGGAAGAAACAAAAAAAATGAAAACTTGGGGAATGGTGATAAACATTTGTAGCCAATTGAATCCAATGTTAAAGACTCCCTCCAATCATTTACTTATTTCGAATAGAAAGTGAACATGAGTAATGAAAACACCCAGAAATAAGAGACATTGAAATAACAAGACCGTTTTCCCTTAGTTTTTACATGTTGTTTACCGCCGCAGCTAAAAGTTTAAATACAAAAGACAGTTTTTCATCTGTTATAAGCAAGAAAGCGACCTTATTTACCATTTAAACGTTAGTGTTGAGACACGTATGTGCTCATATCAACATTTGCAGGTGTGATAGGTTTCAAACTTGTGACCAACTTATATTTTAATAAAACAACTAAATTACAAAGATTGCAAAGATATTGCAGTATATGTCCGCTTGCATAAAACAAGCTATTTCCGAGACAATATTTTAATGAAATTGCTATTTTTCAGAGTGTTTTTGAGTTGCTAAAGAGTTGTGATATAAAAAAAAAACAGCTCTAGCACAAGAAGTTAATAAAGTGTGCGATGAGGATGAGCAAAGCAGCTGAAGCGGGCAGTGGAAATATTGCACGGACAAAGCCCTGAAAAGAACCCTCATCAAATAGAGGACGAGTTGTATGTCTCCAAACAGTGTTTAATCACTTCTGTTCGGGCGCCGCAGTTATCATCTCGGTTGTCTTTCCTGTTAGTTCAAACAAACTCTTGTCTGATTGGCGCAATTGTGCTCCGTAAGGTTCTGGAAGAAAAGCTTTTCAAAGGCATTGATTAATTCGAAGAGACATGCGAACCTTAATAATTGTTTCTAAATTCAATTGGGGGTCTAATATTTGTTCTCAAAGCTCCAAGCAGCGACAAAGATCGACAAAGACTTTTTGCCTTAGTAAATAGAAACTCATTTTCAAAGACTACTGCAAAATCATCGATCTCGCTCCAAATACGGAATTACGATGGGACGCCCGATCATAATGAACTTCGGGTTTCTGTTCTTTGGTATTTTTCGCTGAGACATCGCCTCCGATTGTGGGAAGGCTTGCGTGATGTGGCTTGTTAGACGTAAATAGTAACATTTCATAAAAAACAATGACCTTGATAAATGATGCCGTCATCTACTTCCTCCAAAAATGCCATTTCTTTTACTTGGTAATGTAAATAGTGCTGTAATGTTTATTAATAATTATCTACTGTCTTTGCATGAGTGTCCGCAAGTTTTCCGCGCTGTGTGTCATTCTTCAGCAAATCGATACGTACTACTCACAGTTTTATGTTTACTGATGAGTCAATGCCTTGTATCAGTTCTTTTGTTCAGTTTTGTGTTCATATCAAATGTCAAATTTTCTCCTTTTCCGAAAATCATCCACCGTTTTCAGTCAAGCTTTTTGCCAACGTTTCAGCACACCCGTGTTTTTCTTCAAAGCATAAGCATATTTATCAGAAAGGTAAGATAAAAAATAAAAAACGAAACATCTACGAGCAAGGGCGTATGCAAAGGGAGCTTTGGGGTTAACCCCCCATTGAGCTTGATATTTTACAAAAACTTTACTACCTTCGCAAAGGAGATTAATTGTTTTCGTATACTTTTTGCTTGTTAATTTGTCGATTTAATGCAAATACCACGGAATAAATTTGCATGCAAATTTTAAGGTGCATTGTAAATGGGCCAAAAAGTAATAATTAAGTTTTGGTGGGAATCTGGATCGTCGTCTGCATCCAGAAACCAACTCACCACTTTTTGCAGATCTTTCTCCCACTATGCATGTTTAAGATTGTGTTCCGCGATAGTTCACTTGATCCGAAACAATTGTCTTCATTATGTCTGCTAAGGCTGATCAGCGCAAGCGCTGACCGCATTGGCTACATTATACCAATTTCTGTAGCATGATAAAACTGTTGCACGAGCTCAAAAACAGCAGTTTTTAACATGGAAGCATTCAGGCATTTGATAATGTCTCATTAGGGAACAAGGAAACCAAACCTTTGCTGAACTTCTATACATAACAAAAAATTGACAGTTGTCTTGCGCGCTTTATGCGCATTCTCAATTCTTGTGTAAGTTAGCATGATTCGATCTTGCAAACCGGGGTATGCGCTGGCCAGTCCAGCCGCACATTTTCTATGCTAGACTGCTCGTATTCGACGAGTCATCAGCGCAGCCTCCTTTTGCAGTTGTAAATTGCTCTGACGCAGTGCTGAATGTGTTTTACTCCCCTGTTTTAACACCCAGCCTGATAGTTTTGCAGTTATGAACTGCTCTGTCTTAGCGTTGAGTTTATTTTCCTGCGATATCCTAAATTGGAGCGCTGATAGTTTATATTCAGTGCAATGACACATAAAATAAGGGGAGTGCATGTAGAAGAATATGCCTACTATATCAACAAACTTCGCTAAACGTTGGTTTGGAAACATGAATATGACGTGAAATTGTGACGTCACAAAGAGCGCACCCCAAATACAAATGACCACCATATGCCACTGAATGGAACCCCCCCCATGAAAACTTTCTGCCTACGCCACTGTCTACGAGTGGGTGAAAATGATCCTCTATGTTTAAAGAGGTGAACATTGCTCTTGAGAAGACAAGGGTGGAGTCAATTTTGTGACACAGTTACCCGAAAACATGACGGATAAGGAATCCAGCTTAATTTTAAATAATCACCGTAAAGTCTTTGAAGCGTCTTGGGCTTGCGCAAGGACTGTTGTCTTATCAGATTGGCCAGGAACTGGCGCCTCAGCGAACACATGTTTGTGGATGTAAGTCTGTAACACTTGATAACCACTTCCGGCTGCTGTTGCTAAGCTTCACCTGAAAATACCTCGGTACATGCTGAAGGAAGAGCCTATCAGCAAGTTTGATGCAGCAAACAGTTTTGTCATACATTTGTTTGCAAATGTTGTGCAATGCTGTTATTGTTCAGCATGCAAAGCGGAATTGATGCCGTAAGTTAAAAATCACATCAATTTTTCATAATCAAGCAAATATTTGTAAGAAGGATGACGGCACTCTAAGGCAGAGGTTCCCAACCTGGGGTACATGTGCACCTAGGGGTACATTGGCCTATTCGCAGGAGTACATTTAAGGTTAGCAATAGAAGAGAACTATATATTTATACATATTTTATTTCTAAGTATTTATACATATATCAGCAAATATAATTTTAAAAAGCCATTTTATGCTCATTTAAAATATACATCTGTAATTAATCGTGATAAAATATTGTGTCATCAGAAATTGTAGAGGTACATGTTTATCTGTCGAAATGCTGAAGGGGTACATGCTTACCTTTCGAAATGCTGAAGGGGTACGTGCTCATCTGTCGAAATGTTGAAGTGGTACATAGTCAGAGAAAGGTTGGGAACCCCTACTCTAAGGTGGTCCAGCTTTTTTCTGGTTTAGCAAACAGATAAACTTACAGCTACAGCAAATTTTCTGGTAGGTATAAAAACTACCATTACACTTCATTCCAACTTTGGACAAATTTTAGGTAACAACGTTTCCGGGAAATGGAAAGTGTAACTAGCAATTAGAGCATAGATGCTTGACCACCTTTTCTTCAAAGATTAGGTATTATCCATGTATTGCGATGCAAATCACGTACAAACTGCTGCCCTATTTTTGGTACATTCAAATCAGGACCTACATTTTTCTTTCAAGATGAGCAATACAAGCAATATTTATGTTTATTGAAATATTCCTTTGCATTTCAAACATTCTCAGATTGCAAGACCTAACTGAATTCAAACAACAATGAAATGTAGCTATCAATCAATGCGATTAAGTACATTATTTCGAACTATATATTCGAAAAATATGCCTATAAAGTTGTAAAATCGTTTTGCTTCTATCTTGCCGCACGTGGTAAATTTCTTGATGATCCTAACAATGCCAGTTAACGATCTCAAACATCATAGTGGCTTTATTGGCCTAAAGTCCTGTTGGGGAATATTATTTTTGAGTTGAATAAATCATTGCAGAGTGGTTTAATCAATTCGACTGTAAGTTATTTCTGACAGAATTTGTATCGTTAAACGTCAATGGAGTATAGAAGTTTAACTGATGAGTTTTGCTCAACGAAATAACTTGAAATATTTCATGTTTATGTTCGACGTTGTTTTGCACATAAGAGAAATATTCCCTGCAGCCAAATAAACTTCTTTACCTCTTAAATTATTGAAAAACGAAAACTTGTATAGAGCAGAATCGTTTTTATAGGTAATTAATCACTTAAATGTCATATATGGCCGCCTAAAATATAGTTGTTACAAACACGGCACATGCAAGGAGCTGCTGGTATTGTTGTAATCGTTTTTCACAATGGGTTCGTCAAGTACTTTGACGTGTTTTAGTTCAAGCGTCGGTTCTTTATGCGTTTTCAGTCAATGCTGATGCAGTTTAAGCTCACTGGGAAAAACAGTAAAGCCCATGAGTCTTTTTAGCAAGAATACGTTAATTCATATTTCTGAGCGCTTCTTGTTTTCAACTGAACTTTCTTTCAACGTTTTCTTTTTTTCAACTAATTCTCAAGGTCACTTAAAAGACCTTTGTCAACAATGAACAGCAACGTTACAAGCTATAGTATTAATTCCATATGAAAGAATTTAATAAAAACCTAGAAAAAGGACGATAGCGTTTAAAAAAATATTAAAAAGTTACAAAAAAACACATTAGTTTTTCACGTTATGGTTAATTTACTGACAAAAGAACGTCCCGTTCTTGCGCGTTGATAACGAAAATGTTGGAAAAGAATTTGTTTCGCAGTTTGAATAAAGAGCATTCATGGATATTTTTAAAGATGCCACGACGCCATTTTGTTTGACCTACGCTAGACTCTTTGTATGATACAGTCCTGCACATGGGAAGATACACAAAGATGCAGACACGTTGGTAAAAAAATAAGCCGACAAGAAACACACCTTTCTAATGTCCTTTACATCGCAATAGTAAAATTTGGACTGGGCAAATCCAGATGAGTGGTGCTTTTAAGCCTTCAACAACGTATATTTGGAGGTTATCATTATGAAAATTTTCAAACTCACATGTGAAGTTTATAGCCAAATTAACCGAGTTACACAGCACTTAAATAAGTTACTTGATAACATTCTTTTCTTTTGCCTGTTACAACCCTGTGTCTCAGTTAGTAAGTTGCGAAGCAATGAATACTTCTCAGTGAGCGAATTTTTGTTATTTTTGACTTAAAATGGGTTTATAAAATACTGTAGAGTATTCGGTTATTTTTTGTAAGAATACATTTTATAACGGAAAGCTACCTGGAAATTGAATAAGTATGTTCTCAAAATTGGCAACATCAAAGTAGTTTCTATGATGTCGGGAAAAATTTGTTATAAAGTTCAATTACCCGATGTGAAATGAATCAGTCGAAATATAAAATCTCTAAGAAAATGTCAGATAAACTTTTCCAAGTTGTGCCGAAAGCGTCTCGCGGGTGAAAAAGAGCTCGCCGTTGCTACGTATCTTGTTTTCAGAGTGCAAACACAGGAGAGAATCTTCTTGTCATTTTGACTTTTTCGCGAAGAGTTATGTCAAAACAAAATCAGTGTACCCAAATTATAAGCATTAAGTTACTCTGCAACAATTATATGCATGCTGGCTGGACAATAAAAGATTTAAACAGTACAGTGCTCGTGTACACCAGTTGTGACAACTTCCAATTTTTACGATGTACAACAATCATTTTCAACCGCCTGTCACCGATCGCAAATTGAACATGGCATTAAGAAAGCAATAAACAACAGCGCTTTTTTCCCATAGGTGCATCTTTATCTGACACCTCTATCACGTCTTAAAATTAATTTGGATGACTCTTGGTATGCGATTGCCTGTAACCCGTTGCATATATGCTTTGCTTGTGAATACGAAACTGCGGAACAGATGACCTACGCGAGAATATTATGGACAGGGTTGTTAAAGTGTACACCCAATTTACACTTCAGCAATTGGGAAAGTTTTGCTTTGGATTTGGAAAAGGCTTTCTGTGTTTACTACAGTAGATTGGGTTGTATCAACTTATTTTAAAATAAATTCCAAAATTCAGCGACCTCTTTACCACGTTGGCGCAGACATTTGCAGAACTAACCAGCAATATCATAATTAACATACTGCCAACTGAGAAAGTTGTAACGCAAACATCATTCTAAATTTAATGTTATTTTGATAAAGACACCTAAATTGTCGAAAACACTTTTGGTGCCAAAACTCGTAAACCTGTTTCATACGTAAGGGGTAAGTGCACCACTGGCAATAACAAACTTAAATTCTCACTTCGCAGTAAACCTGATTGCAAGTGCTCCATTTTAAACCAACAGAATATTCACTGATTTTCACGCATTGGCTTGGTAAATACAACTATGACTGATTAAACGCTGTAAATACAGCCGAATTGGCGACGAAGTCTGTTCAGGTTTTGCTTTCGGGGCCTTTCACCATTTCTTTAGGCTGTGTGTAAACGCATTAGTGAAAAAGACAAACAACTGGATTCAATGTCTCGGTGGCTGCCATACCACGGTTACCGAGAAAGAATCATAGAAAACGGTTATACAACACAATAAATTTTATGCCAATTTTAAAATTTCCGCAATAAACGCAGTAAATCGTTCATTCGGTGCAACTCTTCGCACGCGATGTTTTTCTCCGTGTCATGAGACACTGTGAATCAAGTTACAGTTACTGACTGGTTTTGCAAAGCTGTGGCGAAAAGCATTGACAGCGAACCTGAGCAATTCAAAAAGAAAGGTTGACTAACTTGGCTTTGCGCAGATGAAAAGTACGTGGCTTTCAAAGCGCAGCATCGTCGTATGGAGAGCTGCACTGTCGGGAAAGATTACTGGTGGTCTTAAACGAAGGGGTTGACTTACCGCGGATAACATCTTGTCAAAAAAACAACAACTCCAGTGGCCGGCAGACACAATGAGAGGCGGCAGTGGAGGTTGTGTCGGGAAACCTCCAGCAACGCTGTGAAAAGAGCGTTTGATCCTGAACACACGCGCACTTTCGTGTAACAAGGAAAAACACGACGGTCAGTTGAAAAAGCAAAGCGGTTGCTTTTTGGCGTGAAATCGAGCTTATTGCTATCTCGACATTCCTTGACAAAGTCACTTCGTAAAAACAGGATTAGCACGTTCTTGATCATAGTCATATAAATATATTCAAGTGCGTACTTCAGGTACATTTCAAGTTCGGCTTAAAAAGTGTGAACATTTGTTTGAGTCCGGTTTTGTTTTGAATGAGAGTGTGACCGATCTTGCTTCCGTGCAAACGCTTGAAAGGGCAACATCTGATGTGTACTAAGCCATGGGATATTTTATGAACGTTTGATCTCGATCCTGGAAACAAAAACTTCGCTAGATATAAGCTTGTCTGTCTGATGCTTGACTTCAGTGTTCCCAAGGTGGTCTCCTCGCTATGTGTGGCAGTGGCGTAGCCAGCCCAAAATCTTTAGGGGGCCAAAATTTTGATAAGGCTAGCAACTGTTTCTTGTTTGGGATACCATCTCTCAAAGCACAAAATGACTAGATATTCTAAAAATTTGGGGGAGCCATGGCCCCCCCTAGATACGCCTATGATGTGTGGTATCGGCAGATATTTCGATCAAAACTGTTTACCAATAACACGGAGATTCGAGCAAACCTGGCAATACACATTTAAACACTTCAAAAGATTATGTTCGCTGTAGAAGTCAAACTGTGCAATAAATAGTTTGGGGATAATACGTTTTCACTGTTGAAAAATCAAGATATGAACTTGCATTGCCATGTTGAGATTTTTCCGTAAAAAGAGGATCACAATAAATAGACAGGTTGTTGTTGCAAAATTTTCATTACCCAAGGAGGTCATTACGTCGTTTTAAAAGTTAGCTTTCAAAATGTTCCAAGTTAACCAATGTCTTTGCAAGCCAGTAAAACTGGATCATTAGAAGTTTTGAAACGTTTTTACAAAGTTTCTCGTTAAAGTTTGCAACAAAAGACATGTTACTTTGCGATGGAATTTTTATTTTTCTATTTCAGGAGTTTTCAAAACAATTGTTATTGCCATACTTTATCCTGTTTTGACCCACTTACCCTAGGAGTGTGAGTGGACAGCAACTTATTATTCGCCAAGTTAAGAGTCGCTGTGAAGACATTTGACTTCAGCAGCGTCATAAATTCTGCTCAAATGATTTTAAGTGTAATGGAGCATTTCTGAATAGCTGTAAACTATCTTTAGTGGACTTTGTCATTGTGGTGCAAGACTTTGTTTGTTCAATACCGCCACTTTTTGTCCGAATTTCCAATGAGCGGTGTGAAAGTTCCACTTTGTGACATCATACTGGCAACCTTCTAATCCCAAAATCTAAACGGAACCAATTTTGAACTCTGCATCATTTGCAACCAACTGACATAAAATCCAGTCAGGTTGACATTTTCTTTACAACGGTGATCCAAAATAATGTTCGCCCTCCAAGATGTGCGTTAACTACCGATTCATTCTCACCGAATAACAGCGATTTGGTGAAGCTGTTCAGAGTTAGGAGCTACTGCACGCGGAACCTGCAAATTGTCCGATCGTGTTTTTGACCCATGTGGTGTAGTTCGAAAAAACAAAATGGGAGATGTTCCAGAAAAAAATAAGCAAATTTTCTAGTCAAAAAAGGGGGAAACTATTATTCTATTAAACATTTTCACAAAATTGGGAGGCAAAAGCGCGGTAATGTGGTACCACAAACATGGGCGTCGGAAGGATTTTTTCCAGGGGAGGGCCAAAAGTGGTAAAATTGTATTTTGTTCTCTCGAAACTAAGAAAACAACCTTTTCTACCTTAAATTTTATAGCTAAATGTTAATTTTTAAAACTCTGGTGATAAGGCCCTCTCTGCACCCTCCCCTTCCGACGCCCGTGACCACAAATATGCTGCGGAATTCGCCTATGGCGACGCTTTTTGTCGGTCCCGCAGAATATTTTGTTCGTAAATAACGACAGTTGCTAAGTGTAAGCTCGGCTATGTGGAACCGCCACACAAACCTTATGACCGATTAGAAACGCAGTGAAGCTGAGTGGCCAATTGTTGAGCCGTGACAGATGTTACGTAACAATGGCATTGAAGATTGCGCCATCAGCAGCAATGGAGACAAATCGTTGCAGAGTTTTACTGCTTCTGTTGTTGTTTTTAACAGAGTATTCACGAAAACACGATACAGTAGCGGCAGTCCTAATTAAAGAGAACTTTTAACCTTTGCCAGGCTTTGGCATGATCTAAAAAGCCATTTTAGGAACGATTTATTATGGTTTCGGCTATAACGACAGTTCGCCTACGACAACGTTTTTCTTCCGGTCCCATGAAGTGAGGTTTTACGGCAATTCTACTGTAGTAGCGGAACGCCGTTCCCCATTACAACAGGTGAAGGACCACATTTCTCTGACGACACTACCAATCCTTGGTTTCCCGTCCATATTACTGATGAGTGATAAATACGCAGAAAATCTTTCTTCAGATTCGTTGTTCACTCATCCCCACTTCCTTTTAATTAGTCCGCCTCTAGACTCTAACTACAACGAAAAGGCAATTATTTGCTGCAGATCTCAGCGGATGTAGTAGCACTGGGTAGTCGCAACACTTCTTTAATGAGAAACGCGAAACAAACGCAGGGCGTACAGCACAGTGACAGCGAAATATCCGACTGGTAGCGAGAACTTTCCTTAAATAACTTGTATAAACACATTAACGAAATGCAGTTAGGATATACACAGAAACGGTTCATAAAAGATCGTACAGTTCGTTCGAAAACGAAGTTATTCATAAACAGCGAATCTGGAAAACAATTTCCACTTGTTTTTTGGCAACGCGCGACATGTCACAAACTTTTTCTGGTACAACTCCTGTACGTGCAAGAACCCTACGCGTGGTTGGGGCTAAGCCTCAGGATGGGAAGGAACTTACACTCTCAGAAATTTATCACAAACTGCTCCTCGAAAAAGAGCATGAAAAGTTCTGTTTGATGACTTAAACGCAGTAATCCCACCACCAGAGACGGATTGTGCCATCTCTGCTGCACGAAGCCAGAAACTTCTCGTTGTACTGTAAAAGAAAGAACACAATGCGTTGTGTATGGGTTGCAGCAAGGTTCGGAGTAGTAACGAACATCAAACAATTTTGCTGAATACTATTCATGGAGGTCTCAGTTCAGCCGCGAATTCTCTGCTTCCTGAAGTTTCGTTATTTAGAAAGTTGGCGAAATCTGGAGTTCTATTGGCGAGCACCCCTCAACAATTTAACGCCTGTGCTGCATGTTAAAATATGGAACTTGCGTACACTGATATACTTTGAAACTTTCGACAGAGCAGCAATAATTCAAAACCAACGTTGCAAATTTTGACTACGGCACCGGTATTTTTTATGTTCAGCATGCTGTAACACATTTAGCTTATAATGCAGCAGAGCAGTTTCCCCTTTCGTCGCTTTCTCTGAGCCTGGACAAAAAAAACTATATTTTAAGCACCAGCCCCGGGGCTAGCACGCAAATGAATTCACAGTTGTGTTCACTGAAGCGCATCAACATTCAACACGACAAAGGAAAAAGCTCCGAAACGTTGTGGGCAGCTTCCGTCGCTGCTTGGAACTCCCTTCTGCGGGTGAAACGTGCGTTACGTACAAAGCGTTCGCATAAACATAGCTTTACAAATCCACCGAGCGCTTGCTCTTGACGTCACGCAAACTTTGCGTCATTGCGAAACGAACCGACGCACCTTGATATCCAGGACGGCGTCCTGGTGGCCTTGCAGGATCCTGCAGCAGGTCAGTGTTACCAGCTCCCACTCCTTGATGAACTTGTCGCTGAAAGAAGAAAGCGATGCATGACGTGCTTTGACGACGACGCGTTTTGAAAACTGGACAAGTACTCAGTGCTTGGCGAGCGCGCAAACGCCTGAGCATGATCGCGGTTTGAATTGCGGTCCTATCGGATAGGTGCATGCAAGAGGTTGCGAAATGGACCAGAAGCAACTTCGTTAGTGAAGAAAATCGCCTCCGTCGCAGTTCATGTGACGGAGGCACGGTCACAAAGGTCAGGACGGGTGGCAGGGACAAGAATATCGGAGTGATCGCGGTCAGACACTGCGACGCAGTTGCGCGTGGGCGACGTTTCGCACAGCGTTTAATTACGGGATGGTCCAACAGAAGCAAACGTGAAATACAGCCACGCAAGCAAGGAGGAGCAAACGAGCGCCCACACGGTTAAAACACGCAGGAGGAGATATTACGCGTTGGAGATCTGCAGTTGTCATCTGCCGATATACAGGTATCGGGCGCATCGCATCTGCCGCGACGAGCAAAACACGAACAGCGGGTATGCTTGCGTGCACGACACTGCCGTTTATATCTCCGCCGGGAGAAGCCATGCTCTCGGATGTGGGTTGGGTCGTTCGCCAGGACGTTTACGTTCGCACCGCGAACACAAATGGCGCTGAATCACATTATGGCGCCCTGCCACAACCATTGTTAAACTGGTTTCGCCAACTCCGCCCAACACAAGCTGGTCTGCTTTGCTGCTTGAATGCAAAGAATATCAACAATGCTATCCACCATACGAATCAACTGTGAGGCCTTAATGTTTTCGTCACGCACGACAGATAAAAGGTCATTGTTTCTTCTTTTGCGATGCCAGACCCAACAAATACAACACCCCGATAAAATGAGCGAGCCGGTTGGATGCTACTGCAACTGATGTGCGCGTCATAGCCGAGATGGCACCCACTTGGACGTGGTAAAGAAGCGGCCTCCGTGAAAAATGATCTTGTTGACTTGTTTCGCGTGTCCCTGCAGCGAGTCCAGCTGCTCTCCGTCGCCTTCTACTGACCAGAACATCAGGACGCCGCTCAGATCGCCGCTGATCACCAGGTTTTTTTGGCGCTGAATCACAAAATCCGGCGTTAGTCAATCGGCGTAAAACGTAACCAAGTTGAAAGCGATCAAGATCAATTGCGACATTTGCAAAGACAGAATAGCTGGTCTTGGCTGCAATTAACAAACGGCGTCGTGCTTTAGCGTTGGATCGATCTGAGCTGGAATGTGTGAAACAGCTGAGCTGATTCCCGTAAAAGTTAAGTGTAGTGAGTCAGCGCTCAAGATGGCTGCGATAACAGTTCAGTGGTTTCGGAAACAATGTAACACGATTTTCGATTACTTCTCGTCAATGCATGGCATAAAATGCGCCTTATTTTCCGATGGCAATCTTTCGCTATCCGCCTGATTACACGGCCTAGCGGATGCAAAATTAAAATCTCGTAAATTTCGTTCAGAGCGACGAAATTTGGAATTCGACAACACGATAAAATCGCAGTAATTTTTATTGCCTGGCAGTTCACAACCTGGCGTGACCAAACAGTTGCAGTATTGGCAACGCGCCCTGCTGTGCTTCGGGCGAGTGGCCGCAAATCTAAACACGACGCGGATTACCTCCACAGCTGTAACAGGAGACTGGTGTCCGGACAGCTTCATCAGCTCGCGACCAGTGTCAACGTCAGCAATGTGGACGATCCTGCAGCGACACCTAACGTTAGTATATCTCCAGCACTTGAAATAAAAACCGCTCGGGAAAGCCTTTCTCGAGACGTTCGAATTTTCAGGTGGACAATTTCAGTCCTTACTGTTGTTCACCTTCCGGTTTGACCGGGACTGTCCCGCCGCTTTTGAGGTCGGGTCCCGATAAACTAGAACTGGACCAAGTACGGTCGGCGAGCCACAGCCGGCCCCTTTATCTACCCTGTTTGGTCTGCATGGCAAAAAAATCAGGACAGCCAGGTTGGTAACAACTAATAATGAAGCAGGTCATGTTGCAAAAAAAAAAATAAACGTGTATATATGACGAGACAATACGCTCGTGAAAGAAAATATTTTTTTATTACTTTTCACCTGAAAATTGATGCACGTTTGATAGAATTTTTGCGAAACACCCGGTGTGTGAGACCAAAATGATGGTTACCCTATTTTAAAATAGTTTTAGAGGTAAACACGATCAGCTGTGGATTGTTATAGAGTTTAGACGGTTGATACGTGGAAGTTTCGTCAATGATTTCAACTTTGAAACCGTTTAGGAAACGATTACAACAACGTGCAGACTTCACGACCAACAGGCGATAACATCCGGAATTTTGCTATTAAAAGACACGGCTTCGTAATGAGAGGCTCTTTTTCTGAATACGTTCCAGCCACTTAAATTTTCGCTTTGCCGGGAAATTTCCAACCAGGCAGCAGCAGGTGAGATAGCGCGTGCTCACCTGCGGCAGCCGCATTATCAGGGAGATGCATCAGCCGACACAGAGCACGAAGTTTCACGCTTGCGCCTTTGAAAAAATCAAGACTGACGGCAAAGAAACGACTACACATGTTTTCTACTACGGTGCGTTTCCAATATTCTCAGAAAGTGCCAATCGAGGTGTTCGATCCAAACCTGAGTTGTTTGCGGTATGGCGAATGGAGTTAATCTGCATTGCCGCGTAATATCCTGAATCGCACGGCGGCCGATTAAATTTCCGATAAGGGTTCAGGTTCTGGCCAAAAAGGGAGATCGCTCAAGGTAACATCGGCCTTCGCGCTTCAAAAATACCGCGGCATTAGGAAAGCGAAATCAAAGCGATATGATTTCCGGCACAACGCGAGCAGCAAACAAGGAATGCGGAAAACATCGGAAAGCAGGAAAGATTACTTGTCGGCTCCGCCGGAGACAATGCGTCGGTCCTTGTACGTCAGGCAGTAAACTCCACCCGTGTGGTGGCGCAAGATTCTCTCGCAGCGGAAGTTTTGAATATCCCACACTCTTATTGTTCCGTCGTACGAACAGGAGATGCTGCGTGAGAACAAGCATGTCCGAGTACACTCCATATTTTTTTACCAATTTGTCGACGAAAGCGTCCTGTCTACTAAGCGACCAATGGAGCAAAACTTCAAAAGAAAGTTTCAATGTCATTATAAGCAGAAATGTACTGTATTATTAGCAATTCCGCTAATCTACTTGAGATACATGCGATTGGAGGCCGGCATGGCACCTCAATTCCAGCACTTGAAAACAATTCGCGTATGCCAGTTCACACTTCCTTGATTAAACGCATTCCAAACTTCTGCCTATTTTCTTCACGCACTATAATGATGTACTGATTGCACAACACAAAAATTTTATGTGTATATAGCACTGTGGTTGAGAGGTGTAGAACTTATCACCTCTTTTAAACAGTAAGACCTAACAAGCTTTCAGCGAATCGGTTCACATTGTGTAATACTCAGTTGTTACAACTGTTGATGGCCTTTTGTTTCTGCCAAGTGCTTGAGTAGATCGTTTGTACGTTACAACCAATGGCAGCTTTGAGTTAGTTCAGTTTCCAGCTGTAAACAGCAGATTTTATACATCAAACGGTATCTATAAATTTCGGCAGGGCCAAAAATATACTTTTTTAAATACTCGACACTGCTGCAGNGACTTGGCACACACGTCACACAGGAATAATGTTTCATGAAACGAGCGGAATTCGGCATCTGCTTGTCGCGCAACGTCGTAATGTTGGTGACAGATTAAAGCTAGTTTTACGTTTTATCAATAAATCTTTATAATGGTGGAACAGGATAACGGGAGTTAGGTGTACGTAAGGGTAATTTTTATGGTATTTATACAAATAAGTCATACTCGCAACAGCGCATTAGTTTTACAATAAACGAAAAAGCTTTATTATTGACAAAATTGCTGATGTAAGAATACTAGCCAAGCAGATGTCTTTAGTAAAGATATAAATTGCCTTTTGCAAATAACTACAGGCATTCAAGCGGTCGCGCAAAATTTCAGAGAAAGATCCGAATGCTAATAAAGCTGGGTTAGTCACAGACCGATTTTTTTTAATGACCGAAAAAAGTAAGTCACTTTGGTCATGATGTCAGAAAATATAGACTAGTGAATACTGATGCGGCGAGTTTTAATTATTATTATGGGACAAATGACTGAAATGTCCCAGCGAATTAAAAAACTCATTTAATAGGTGGGTTGACTAAATGGCCATACATTCCATTCTTCTAATGCCTGTCAATTTACAGAGCTCGTCAAACCAGCACATAACCTGAAAAGCCTGCACTTGGGGCTCAATTTCAGCATTCCGTGCTAATAAGGTTACGATCTCTCTCAAAATAAAGCCCTGTGTTAAAAAGTGTAAATGTAGGCCAGTCTTCTGTTTCACTCGAAACGCTTTATATGCAACAGCATTCAGTTATCAGTGAAGCAACTGACTAGTCTCAGGGTTATGGTATAACCATTTAAATAGTGTTCAATAGCATGGCAAATTGCACCAAGTTTGCGGTTGCACTTTGCTTTTGGGTGGAAGTGACAAATGAGTAACAACGATATATTAGCACAAAGAAACACAAGACGGAAACCACACAAGTTTAAAGAATTTAGTGTTAGACTAGACAGTTTTATTGTTTTTCTTCATTGTGGAAACAAATGCGACCGCTCTGTCCGAAACATCGTCACCAGTTTAACATTTTTAGCCGAAAGATCAAGACAAAACATTGTCGACTCGTCAGTGTTGTGCTGAGTCACCGCACTGTCAGCCTTGAGTGATCAGACGTTGTGTGAAAGTGAGCTAATCACGAAAGCATTTGTTCCAGTAAGTGTGACCGATGCGAAATACATCTCTCAACCAAGTAACGTGCTGAGCAAACTCACATGTGCTTTCCATCGACAGCCACAGCAGTTACAGCGTCGACGTGTCCATCCAGGACCCGGCGTCGTTTGAAACTGACACAATCCCACACCGAAATGCTGGTGTCCCAGGACGCGGAGTAGAGCGTTCTGCATTTGTCGTCAGCACCGATGGCCATCGCCAGCACGCTTCCTGATGTAAAACAACCTCCGTGAAACAACTGCGCGGCAGGTCGCATTCTGCGTTTCGCGCTTTCACAGGGCCACGTTTCTACAAGCTCTGATGAAGCTGTTGCCATCTTCTGGTTTGAATTTTTCTGCATTTGTGCATTCTACGTGCTGTTTGACGTTCTCATGATTCGCCGATAGCGAGTTCATTCTTAAATACGTTTCACGCTCCACTGGCTTCATTATGTAACAATCTTGCGCAGTGCGTCGTGACGAGAATAAAACAGAACAGCTTTCAATTATTCCGTGTAAGCAAAATCGTTAATCTAGTAGTAAAGCTTGAGTTTTCTAGCAAACTATAATTGGCGACCTAAACGTTAAACCGGAGTTCGTATAATGTACAGACGTACAGCTGGAAACGCTGGCATTTATTGAGTGGATAAAATTACAGCTTGTGTTCAAATTTATTGTCATGATTGGAAAAAAAACGCGCGAGTGAATTAGTTTTGATTCCAAACTGTGTTTTTGGAACTCGGATTTGACCTCATCAGGTCGAGCAGTTCGAATGAATCGACCCCGTCTGGCCTGAAATAAATAACTTGAGCTCTCACCAAATGCTCTTTCTATCCGAAGCTAGGTTTCTTAAATTTGCAATCAATGCCTGTGAAAAATGACGCTGTTTTGATATTTGACGAGTAAGTTCACCAAAATCAAGATTTACACTTTGCTTGCATAAGACTAAAATAGTCTTCCGAGAAACTGTACAAATATTTTTAACGACCACACTACAACAACAAAACCTTTCAACACATCTTCCATTTTAGCAAATGTTTCGCCAGTTTCAGCCCAGAGACGAATTCTCCTGTCGGCGCTCCCGCTGAAAATGCGCTTCCCTTGCAACAGGAGACTATTCACCGGCCCGTTGTGACCCTGCATTAAAGGTCATCTTTGCTGGTCTACTCACTGTTGTTCAAACATGATCTAACTTCCTAAAGATGCCTGTTTCTAAGTTTTACTTACTTCGAGAACTTGGACTCTTCCCACTGGAAGTATAGTGGCGTTGACGAGCCAGTAGCTGCAAAAAATATAAAAACTTTCATCGAAGACACAAAGTGACGAAGTCCTTTGTTAGGCTAAGAAATAAAATCTGCAGTAAACAACAATTACCAAAATATTGATCATTTTCATAATTAAAGTTTCATCAGTCACCACGCGTTCAAGTAAACGTAATCGTTTGTTTATTTACAAGTAGAACATCAAAATGAGGAAACTATGACTTACTCCTTGCATCATTTCAGCATCGTGTAGCAAGAATCACTGTTCTCAGTTTATAAGTATTAAGATCAAAAGAGGCATTCGTACATCATTGTTCCACGACGGCATAACCTCACCTTCCTCGAGGAAGTTTGTAATCTACAGCAAACACCACGTTCTTGTCAAGAATGTCTTCCACTTCTTCTTCGGAAAAAAGATGTGTATTGACTTCCACATCATACCACCAGTCACTGCGTTTCGACACAGACTCTGCATCTGCACTTTTTAGTTCTGCGCGAAAATTACAAGTCCGTTTGTATGTTTTTTCGTGCAGATAAGGTCAGTGTCTTAGTTGTTCCTGCGCAAACCAATCAGTGCCTAGATCAGGGGTGGGCAATTAATTTGGCTCAGGGGCCATTTTGGGAATCCCGCGTTTAGCGATGGGCCCTACCTTCTTAGGGAAATAGAAGCACGTCTCGGTGAAGCTAGCCTCGACACAAACATTTACTGTGGTAAGCTGGAGGAAATTTCAGATTTGAAGATTTTTTTCTGAATGCTTCCGCGGGCCACTTAAAACGCTGTGGCTGACCACATTTGGCCCGCGGGCCGCTATTTGCCCACCCCTGGCCTGGACCAAATCGTGAAAAACCAAGCTGTGAATGGCGGAAAGACCTCATGGTAAACTACTCCAAGAAAATATCAATTATCACAAAATCAACAATGATCAAATGGTGACTTCGTTGTTAACCGATGCAGCAACATACAGTTATAAGACCAACAACATAACAGTCGAACGAAAACTGTGAATTGAAATGTTGATTGAGCGAGCAAGCGTAACCGCATAAAACACTTGAGAAAAATTTAAAGTGAGGTAATAGACTTGAACGTAATAGATTTTCTGAACTCATGTTCTACTTTTACGCATAGAGATAAAAGCAAAACTATGAATGATAAAAATCTGTGTTTCTTTTTATTTGTTGCAAGCAACGAAATGTCAGTTTCTCATGTGAAATAACGCCACACAATGTAAGAAACAACGAGTAAAATATTGATATTCAAACACAAAATCATGGTTTCAAACAAGTTAATGAAAAAGTTCAAACATTCATTCTTTCGTTATGAATTCACTCAACTCTGTGATAAGCACCCCAACCTGGAGGTTATTCACAGCAGGAAAAACACGACAAAATGAAAAGTAAAATATAATCCTAAACCATTACCACATCAAACTATTAAGAGGCTTGGTCATGCATGCAGCGTACAAAATTGAAATACCTTTTCACTTGCACATTAATAACTTCAAAAACAATATTTTCAATTCAACCCCAATTCGCTAACACGAGATTTTTAAATTAATTAGAAAAATTGGAGAAAGTGAAAGTTTGAAACATGTAACATGGTTATATTTGGTTTAAATATGTTTCAAAACATCTACCGGCACTACTCACCACACACAAGCCAAAGTATGTTACTGCAATCTTTAGACTGCACAATGCTAAAATTGCGTTTGCTAATAGCTTCGTTAAATGCTAATAGTTTCGTTAGGCTATTATGCTAATAGCTTCGTTAAATATCTTAATGCAGCAACGATCTTCCTCTTAAAGATCTCTTTCGGTCAAAAAACATTAAAAAAACATTAGTCACATAAAAAAACATTCCACCACTGCCCTTTGAGGATTGGAAAATTTTTAAACCAAAGTAGCTGGTTTTATAAATCTGACTCGAGTGTGAGATTTCAAATAAAAAATGAAGTACTGAACTTAAGTAAATGACTGACTTCTATTCGCTAGCTCGACAGTTACGACAAAAGGTAGACACAAACAAAGCTTCTACCAATTAGACGCCGTCATATGGAAGAACACTTTTCTTCCGACAGCTGTGTCACACAAATCATGTGCATGCTACACCACCAGGACCACCACACCATGCCTGTGGGGAAGCACCTTCTTTGATACTTTTCCACATTTCAAGAAATCCGCCCGCGGCCGGAGCGTTTTTGTGAGGAGAGGATTCAGCAAAGACATCTTCTTTGTTATGTTTCTGTTCGTCGTCTGACGTCTGTTTCTCAGGGTCGGCCCCAGTCACATGCGGTTGGACCGCTGCGGCCACGTTGAAGTGTTTGTTAAAACTTCACGGTTCGTGTCAGCAAACGAAAAAAACTAGCGTGTTACTCAGTTGGATAATCCTACCCTGAAGTTCATTAACGCTGGAGTGACAGGCTTAGTGCCTGCTACTATCAAACTCGATCACATCCACACCATATTCATTCGCAGTCAAATGTGCTGTCCCGTTGGCGTCATGTAAAAATACCTCTATGTTAAAAAAATCACTCTGAAAAACTTCTTCAGAAAAAAGTTACATTTTTATTGACAAAACTAAGAAGAAAATTTTTTCAAAGAGATAAAAACTCATGGCGAATTTTTTTCTTTACTACGTCCAACTCCACCAACAAAGTGTTTCCTACTGAAATTTGCGAATAAATCATGTTGCCTGCTCGTTTTTAAGGCAGTTGTTTATCTAACAAATCATCGTTAACTTTGTTTTTTCTACGATATATTGCTTTGTATTCTCTCAATGAGAAAATTTTTATCGACTGAGGGTCATAGAACATCTGCGAAAGGTATAACGAAAGAGCTACAAAACATACAAAGTGTCAAGTGCCTTGCTATTGTTTATAAAATTAATTAACATGCACAAACACACCTGATTTCTTTTTATCTTTCGTTTTGCGAGGCTGTCTTGTCGCTGAAAAAGAGGAAACTTGATTAAAATACCAAAAACGCCAATAGTATAGACTCATTCCAAAAGAATGCGTTATGCGTTAATGTTTTGTGGAGTTTTTCGAAACCATTTGTTCACAGACGCACGAGATGGAAGGTTAACGTTTAGCACCAGCGACTGGAGAAAAACAACAATATACGAGTCAATACATGCCTACATGTCACTGCACCGTTTCTTTCCNATTGCTCAAAGCAAAATTGTTCTGTCAACACGTAGGAGTAATCACCCAAATTCATCTGCTATACAGTAGCTTAGCAACGAATAGAAGACTTCCGGATTGTTTGAAAGAATCTTTTTGGATCGACTGCACGCGCATTTGTTTCGACGATAAAAACATTACCATGCATTGTATTGCCGCACTACTTCTTACAAAGAAGTATGCATTCATAGCGTGGCTGGTTTAAATGTGACGAGATCCCATGTTTAAAAGTCAACATCACTTTTTGCAATAAAATGACTGAAACCAGGTAAGGGTACGCAATGGTATGGTCAAGTATGAACTGCCAAGGTTGATTCTACGTCAGTTGCCAGTTGCCAACAACAGAGCATTACTATCTATCACACTTGAATATTAACGCCGCATTATCAAACCTTTCCAACCTACGTTTGAACCTTGGTTGTGTGTTTTTGTCACGGGTAGTTACAAAAACACCGCAGTCATCAAACCCACGGTCAACAAAATGTAGTTTCATTGCACATCCTTGATCGCAGAAAAAAGAAATAAGTTACGTTTTGCAAGAATGTTTTTTGAATCTGCTTCTTCGGTCTCATCATGCTTCTCCGGCGGTTTCTCCTCAACATGCGGTTGCTGCTCGTCTTTTGCAACAGGCTCAAGTTTCGGAGTTGTGATGTGTCTCCGAAAGGACTTGTAGCTTTTATATTTTTCAGCCAGGTGCTTGTAACTTTCTTCATCTGCAGGTACGCCGTCGTCGGAGAGAACCCGATCTTTTTCTTTTGTACATTATATGTTCATTTATATTTGATGCAAGCATGCAGCCAGCGTTATCAGAATAGCCGTTAAGTTAAAATAAAACAAATCGCTTTCCTGCAAAATTCAAGCGCGCGTATTAACGATTTCTCAATCGAAGCTTTTGTTCTTTTGCGGTTACAATGGCATTTCCCTATGGCCACTACCATGGGCGTCAGCAGAAATTTTTCCAAGGGAGGTGCAAAGTCGACATTTCGTTTATCGTTTTCAGGTTGTTGACGATGCAACGCAAATGGATGTACACAAAACGCGTCACCCTTTCACACCACAAAGAAAATGCCCAATGTTACGGCAACAGTTGCAAACAGTGTTTTCCCTCTAAGAAAATTTTACACTAAGCAAATGTTTGTTTCAGTTAGCATGGATATTTTAAGACTGAGTTAGTAGAGTTCTAAATGAATTACGAATTTGGGAATTATTGGAGTAAGTATAAAATTTTATTAAAATACGAACAAAATACATATTTAATTCAAATAGATTCCCTTGTTTTCGTGTTTTTCCAATGTTTTGGATTGTTACAAGTGCGCGGGATGAGATTTCACTGTGCAAATGGTACTGCGCAGTTGCGCACTTTAAAAGGAGTATTGGTTGTAAAAAATGCGCTTTGTTGGCAGCAATGCTTTTTTTCCACTCATGTTTCTTTACACATAGTATAAACCAGGGGTGGGCGAACTTGTTCAATGGAAGAGCCATTTGTAGAAAACCAAAAACACCAGCAAACCGCAAACGCAGTTTGCAGTGTCAATACAAGTACGGTAAAGAATGCAAGTTTTACATGAAATGATGTACAGTAATTGTCAATATCAAGTTTTTGTTTTATCTTCTAGTCCCCGAAATTCTAGGCAATACTTTGTTAAAGCTGTACGCATTAATTCTCCCAAGTGTTCATTTTTAGGGCTGCACGATGATTTGATTGTACGAACTTCATTACAGAGAAAAAAGTCACAGCAATATGTCGTGCTATATACAGAATGGAGTTGTACACTGGTCTTTCGAATTCTGGGTATTTTTTGGAACCTGTGACCAGAAATTAACTGTTGAGTGTCATTGACTAAAGTTTTCTTAGAGCCAGTCAGTTTCGTTTCTACAGCAGACACGTTTGTGACAAACGGTTGGCAAATTGGACAGCCATCACTGACTACATTAACGATGAATGGGTTTACAAAGAATGCAAAGCATGGTTTTAACTCTTGGAAATGGTCAAATCTGGCTTGGAACTCCGCACTAGTCTTACAATTTATTGTTGAATTCTTCCACTTTGTGGTCCTGCGATTGCCTCTTCGCGAAAAGCATGCCTTCTCATTCTGACATTTGGAAAATGACAATGTTTTTGACAATATGTGTTTCTGAAAAAATGGAATTTTCTTCTGGGAACTTAAGTAGCCTATAACTTGAGCTTTAGGTTCACTACCTTCGTTATCAAATCGCGTAGGCTCTTTGGTAACTAACTTTACGTCTTATGAGCTCGTGTAAACACATTGATAAATGAAACAAACGTTAAAGACAGTATGAGGTAACAACTCTCATCAATTTGAGATACTGCAATTAATCAAGAAAAGCCACACAAAATATGCCGCCGAGTCACAAGTTGCGCCCCATTGGTATAAACCTAGTATACATGGTTTACCGCTATTAGCAGTCGGTCTCACTGCATTACCTGCCAAGATGTCTGCGTTCAACAGTTACATAACATGCGGCAAAACGGCTACTACCGTAACTTGAAGTGCACCTCTAAAAGACATGTTGCCATGTTATTGTGACGCAACAAGGGCTAATGGAACAATTCGCTCGCGAGTTTCGCAACTTGCATTTGCAGCCGAAGGAGCGGATTAACTGAACTGCAAGCTCATCACTGCATGTTACCAGAACAGTGAACCTGACTCTTGTGCAGTGTGAGTGTCATATCGGCAAACAAACTGTCACTGCAAGAATTAACCCAACTAATTGGAATTAAACTGCTGATTTTGCGTTTTCTAGAATTTTTTTTTCTTGGTCCCAATTTCCAGTGGGGGGTCAAATGCCCGTTTTGCGCCCCCTGAGGACGCCCATGGTCACTACATAGTTACCACCAACA
>JGI24021J15306_10000672_pt1 | contig 28388 bp, 23 predicted proteins | sample Ectturendosymbi1_FD_15306 | JGI IMG/M metagenome (IMG submission 15306) | reverse complement strand
CCTCTTGTCACATCAAGTTCAACCAAAAGAGGTTTGGCATTAAAAAATTTGCTGTTAACATTCACTGGATATATACATTGATTACTGTATTTATTTTCTTCAGATGTATGAAAACATACTTTGTTGTAGTATTGTTCAATTTTCAGGCTTGATATTTGAAATAACATTTCGTTTTGATTCACCTTCAAATATTTGAACCGAAGATCTACTTTTCATGAATTGGTAATAGCCAGTGATAATAAACCCATCAATGTGTTTCAGTTAGCTGCTTGAAGTTTCGTTAGTTCGATTTTTAATTTAAGGAATGGTGAATATAAACCGTGGAGCAATGGACCAACAGTTTCGTACAGTTTTAAACATCGTTCATTTGTCCCTCAAGCCGGTTCATGGGTCCCGACGCATGGGGACCCTTGATCTACTTGGATGACGAATGAAATAATCCATGTTAACTTTTAAGGTTGCATGTATTTTGCTCCGTAAATTCCCACAAAGCATGCCACAACCCTAAGACACTTACTGGAAAAATTTTAACAAAAAATATTGCACCGTGTTATAGCTACGCTCAACATCATGAAAAGTGGCTCGAAGGTGACGACTTTCCCCTGTGCTTTTTCTCGTTCTCTCGTGCTACTGATATCGCACGTACATTCAGACTTATAGTGCAACTTCACTGTTTAATCCACGTAGGGAAATAGAAAAATTTATCGGCAAGTTACTCTTCAAGTCAAATAACCTATGTGGAAGCAGAAGAATTTTCGCGCTTCCGCTTCCACAGAAAAAGGACCGCTTCCACCGCTTCGGCTTCCCGCTTCCGCTTCTGCTTCCACATCCCTGGTTTCAAGTTTGTGCCTCGATTTAATAGACATTTGTAGGTTTTTGTAGATGTGCACTCCTAAAATAACAGAAATAGTTGCGCTTTCAAATGTTGTAAACGAATGCGTATGTGACGGCGTCTTTGGCGACAGCCTAAAATTCGCTGAAGTTGTACCAATTTTTGCGTCACGAGATAGCAAAAATCCCACTAATTACATACCGATAGTAGCAACAACGTACCTGTCATAATGTTTGAAAAAGTGTTGTACGTAAGACTGTCGTATATTTTGCCAGAAACAACTTGTGGAGTGAGCAACAACGCGGTTTTTTAATTAAGCATTCTACATACCTTGCCATCACAGACTTGCACGAAAATCATTTCCAAAACCTCGACAAAAACATACATTTTGAAAACCATTTCCAAAACCTCGACAAAAACATACATATTTCCGGTTTGCGCTGCTACTGCACTGAACCCTGGCGCGCTTCAAATCTTTTCTTTGCTCGTGAAGTCAATAATATTAACCGCACACAATTATCCAAATATAATATATTTACTAACTTCAAATGAGCAAATTCATGTACATATACACAAAATCTCAGGTATTGGCTACATTTAACAATTAATTTGAACTCAGTACGGATGTTCATCCGTGTAATACGAGACAAACCAAAACTCGGCAATTTGTTTTACCAAAAAGACGTTCAAACTCTCAAACACGAGTCCGAAAATGTCAAAGTACCGTGCAATAGAAACTTGGTCGAAAATTTCTGAAGAAATAACAAACAAACTGTGTTTAACACTTATTACAGCGAAATCAGGGCCGTCGCCAGGATCTATCAGCAGGTGGGGCCAAAAACCAGAATGAGGGGGCCACATTTAAAAAGCACTGTATTAGATGTATGCAGCAACCAGAGGGCATAATGTGAAAAGGGGGGGTTACAGACTTCAAATGGGGGGGCCGGGCACCACTGGCCCCCCGCTGGCGACGGCCCTGAGCGAAATATAAACAAATGTATCACTTGGGTACAAGAAACATGTTTGTAATTTTTTTTGGTGTACATTAAGTGCAATAGTGCACTGATTTCATTAGTTAACGCTGTTACTATGGAAATAGACGAATCATTAGATATCTCTGTTGTATCTTACTTAGTTTGGTTTCTGCTGCATTCACTAAAATTATTCGTATCAAACTGTAGCAGTCACGCTAGAGCGACCGCTACATGTAGTCAAAAACGGCCAAAGCAAGGAGAAAGGGAAAGTCCAAGCAAGCGACACTTAAAAGTGACTTCCAAAGACATTCAGAGACAAGTACGGTATCCAAAGACATTCATAGACAAGTACAGTATCAATCATATGAAGAAACAAGCTGCGAGTTTCTTTTTCCCGATGTTCAACGCAGTAAAAAATTTACTTTTTTGTTCCTTCTGTATGTCCATGTATGCATCACAATTATGGTGTAATTGCATGCATGCGGAGATTAGGTGTGGCCTATGATTTTGGGCTCAGGGCTCTATACAACCTGCCTTGGCAAGCGAGTGTTAGTAGACATCAGGTTCACAGTAAACGTTCCTACCTTTAAGATATTCTTGCGAAAAAACGTGAACCTCCTTCTTGAACGATACAGAAAGTCTAACAACGTATGGTTGTGCGCTTTGATGCAGTCACACTCTTTATATTCGTCCTTATTCTTTGATTGAACACTGCGACCACATTTTACTTTGTGACTGAATTCTCGGACGTTGCAGTGTTTGTTTTAGGGCGTGTGCATGCCACAGTATTGTCGTACTTCACCTGGCCTTGACCAGGGTTGGACTCAGTGTCCTGCTCTCTATGTAGTGTTGCAGCAACTGTTACGTGTTAGCAAACAAAGCGTTAAAAAAACCTTTAACGCCAGTGCTGGTGTCAAGCGAAATTTCTGACCTCTGCGAAATTTCTGACCTTTTATTGTTTGTCAGTTATTTTGCTTCTCAGAGTAAAGGAATAATGTCTGGCAATTACTTTTTTGATGTGTGTTGTGTAAATGAAAACGTTTTGGTTACATGTCATTTACCCACAACAAGCTACAGTACCGAAATAAGTATAACCACTAAAAAATATTTGACTTAGTGGTAAACCTGAATCATATTTCTTTTTCTAAGCCTAAACCGAGCCCTAACCCGACACACTTACCAAAACACTCAACCCTGAGCCCTAATCATCACTGTTCTCAGCATATTTTATATGTAGAATTTTACTCTGTGCATGCGCTCATGGCGTGAAGTCAGAAATTTCGCAAGTCAGAAATTTCGCTTGATACCGGCCTCAATAGTAGCCGGTCAAACTTTTGAGCGACCATAAAATATGAATAGGTTGAGGTCGAAAGTCCCCGAAGGTATCACTGGATCCGTTTGACAGTACCGCACATTTTGATGTTAGGCACGCCCACTTGTGACATCTTTGTTACGTCATTTTTCGGGGTAGGAACGTTTTTTGCGTAGGCTAAGAAAACCAGTTGTGTCCATTCAGTACGGTACAGAGTCTAAGCCAAACACGTTGGAACAAACTTTCCACACAAAAAAATGTTTGTGAAAACCTTACCTTTGCAATGACGATCAAAGAAGTTAACATTTCTTTATGGGGGGCTTGAGGGGGCAAAATCTACGGATTTTAGGGGAATTTTGAGGTTCCAGCCACTTTTCTGCCAGCACCCACTAACCCCACGAAACTTGCAGAAATGGTGCATTTGGGTGTTTTTTACCATCCCAGCAAATTTCAAGCCAAAATATTGACAGGAAAAATTTATTTGAAAAAAACAAAACATCCACTAGGTGGCTGAGCATTTTATGGTCTATTTTTGGACATAACTCCCCAACCCTTTGGCGAGGAGGCTAATCAAGGTCTCGAAAGCTTCAGAATAGCTCCTAAAATATTTTAAGCCTTTAAGCAAGTAACTAACTCCTGTATTTTGCTATCTGGAACCCAAAACGTGATCCCATAAGTCAATTTTTTTGACTTGCACTTTTGGACCTCCTGATTTTTCTCCCCAAAACGGGCCGATCCCACTTTTTTCGAAAGCATCCTGTTGTTAAGTACTCCGCCGGTCAGCCAAGCGCAAAAACCGGATCGGAAGGCTAGAAGGGATGCGGGGAACGTGTTTTGGGTTTTCTCGAAATTTTGTCAAACATTTAATACAGCACATGCACAAATATGGATTTTTCTCAAAAAAATGAAATGTAAAGGTATGCTTTTGTCATTCTCATTCGATTCCTTGCTGTCGCGAGGATACAAGGATGATTTCACCAGCTTCCTAGCTAAATCCGTTCAGGAGTTATGGCTGTTCAAAAATTTACCAGCCACAATGGTGGCCGGCGCGGGCGCTTAAGAAAGTGTCTGCAACCTTGTTGCTCTACCTCGAAACTTGCTGTTAATTGTTTTGTTGGGTCTGTTTTTATCAATCTGCATTGTGCAGAGTGTGTGTGTGTGTACTTTATGGACTTCATGTCTATTATAAAACGTTAACAAAATTGGAAAAATGTTTCCCTTGACACTATAAGTAGTTTCGCCTTCGGAAAGTCTGCAGCAAAAATCACTCCTGGTCTTTTGCAGCCTCCCACTATCTCATCAATTTTTAAACAGGTATACGTGGAAGTCATCACAACACTAAATTTACTGATGGCGCCATTAATGAGTGTGCCGTTTGTGCTTGTTGTGTTTCACCAAAGTAATTGCGATAGCACCATAAAGTCTGCCTTCATGTAAATCTGTGTTCCTTGTTACTGCCATGCATCCTTAAAGTGTAATGCGTGGCGTTTGGGAGTGAAGACGTTATACAATAAAATACGGTAGTTGTTAAAATCGATCCACATCAGCTAATCAACATCCAGGCATCCAATACACTGATTTCGTTAGTTATTATATAAAATATAAAATAAATACAGGAAACGTTATCAAAAAAGGCTATTCGAAAGTTCACGAGGTAAATTTGCAATGGATTTTTGCGTTACTTGAACTGGGAGAGATATGTTAAAAAATAACATTTAAAACAATATGTTGAATGTGAAGTTAGAGCTTCCCAAAAAGTTAGTTGTTATCCACTTACGTTTACTACCGAGTTTTTGCACCTGGAAAATGCCATTTGTCGATATCATCTGGCACATGAAATGGTTAATTGTGAAATAGCAATGCAGTAAGGAATGCGTTGCAAATTACCTAGTTACTTTTACAATTGTTGCAGAAAGGAAAAAAAAACGGCGCACTCTCAAAATGTCGTGGCGCATTGGAAAGAGCAATTCGAACAAGAAAATGTTTCTGGTGTGGAAGTGCTTTGATGGATTCCAGCGAACATGCATACCACCATCTGAGGTAGGAAACGAAATTAGGTTACAAACAAATAAAAAGTAATTTATCTGTTACAATGTCACTGTAAAAAGTTTCTAAATTATTTTGGAAGTGAGAACTGCCTATCTGTGCCAACACAGTATTTTTAACGTTTGACATTGTTGGTGACCGCTAAGACATTTTGAGAAACCGCAATTATTTCATCGCAATACCCAGATAGTCACAAAACGAGGTTTCAGTGTTTCAGTGTATTTTGATGCTTGTAATGCAGTGAGATTCCACTGTATTTTGCAAAAAACTTTGGCAAACTTTCAAAGATCGTTTCGGTTCTCCAAAGCACCTCAGAGAAAGCTGGACAATCATTATTTGAGTGTGATCCCACTACAGACCCGCAGCCTGCATGTGGACCACGCACAGAATTTTTAAAACCCGCGAGCTTTCTCAGTATTGATTGACTGTTGTGTGTTTGTTACATTAAGTTGTTTTAATTAGAACAAGCACAACATTCTAACAAATATGTACATCAATAACGACGTTGGACTAGACCAGTGGTTCTAAACCTGGGCTAATTTGCCTAAGGGGGTAAATTTCATCTTGCAAGGCACCAGCTTTACTGAACCATAAATTGTAGTCAATGTAAACTTTTGTGAATCATTCTAAACTGTAAGAGTTTTTTAGTTTCGCATTTTCAATAAACGAGCACCATTGAGTGTACTGGGATAAATCTGGTAGCCTTGTTTGATAAAAGGGTAAGATATGTAAAAAAAAGTTAAGAATCACTGGACCAGACTGTATAAAGTTTCGGGAAATTCGTCAGCAAAGATAGATTTCCCAAACTAAAAGACTTCGCACAAAAAATGTATTCGATGTTTGGAAGCACATGCGTGTGTAACAGTACATTTTCTACCATGAAGCAAGTCAAATCTGAAAAAGAAATCGAATGGCAGACTAAACACTGGACGATAGTCTCCGGCTCACTACCACTAACACTGGTATTGATAAAATATAGTTTTATAGAAGCCTCTATCACAGGCATCCCACTAATAGAATTCGATAATATGTTTTTATTTGTATTGTGTAATAACTTCAATGACGCCCTTACTTATCTTTTTCCGTCAGCTTTGTATCTTGTAAATTTGGTGTTTCATACATCAGTTGGTTGGAAGCGGCCCAAAAGTTGTCACGTATTTTTAAATGGCCCCATAAGTCAATTTTAGTTGGACCAGGTTGTATTTTTTTTCCGTATTTTGCGAAGATACTATCATAAGTTGTTTGCCCACTCCTTTCATAAAGCAAAAATACGCACTTGCATCTTACAAGTTTTGCATTTAATGTATTCAACTTTGCTTTTGCAAGGCTTCGTATACTTTGCGCAAGGATTGTATTATATTGTAGGTTATTTATGATGTTAAGTTCAAACAGGTTCAATGCAGGATCAAAAGCACTTCAGACACTGGTGAAATCTTTAAAGGCTCTTTTAATTCGGGAAATGATGCATTAAAGTAAGTTTACTAAAATACAAACTTGATAAGTGTTCACTTGTCCGTATACAGAAAGTGTTACTGTATCTGATGAAGTTTCAAATGACTGGTATTTCCTTGTAATTAAATATGGATTTAAAAATATTCCTAAACGGAACCCCAAAACAAAGTTGGAATTGATTTTTGCACTAATTTAAACGGAGATTTTTACGATAACATCCATGCTCTTCAAGACGTGCATTTTTTAAAATGTTCACAATCGTGCGGTGCTTCGTGGGAATTGAAAACAAAAAAATATTTTTATATTTTGCATTGTGCATTTGAAAGACTGATTTTGTTTGTATGTTTGAGGTACAGGTATTTTGTTAAAATTGTTTTCACTGCAGAATGTTCGCAACGCCTTGAGCATTGGCCATTAAATGCGCCTCGAAAACCTGATACTTTTGCCAATTGTTATGATGCACATGTACATTAGAAATACATGTATCATGCATGGGCGCAATTTTGTGGAGGACACGGGGGACGTGTGTGTCCCCCACTTTTTCAAACGGGGGGAACATACTATGTCATGTCCTCCCCCACATTTTTCTCTTTAGGTTTTGTATTTGCAGATATTTCAAAAATAAAAGTGATGTTTATCACGTTTTGTGTGAAGAGCTTTTCATGTTAGATGGTAGGCCATACACACCCAAGTTGATGTGGAAACAGAGTTTGGTGTGGTATCACTGATTCTGATGGTTTATGAATTTTAGCTTCGATAAAATAATTTTTATAATTTTTCACGTTTCTAGAGACCGTGAAAGACGTTTAACTGCTTCTGTCCGACATTTTCTCCTGTGTGGTATACTGTTAGAAAGGTTATTTTTTTGTAACAGTGAGAGTATCACAGCTGCGCATGTGAGAGACCACAATACAGCCATTTTTTTCGTGCGGAAATGTAACTGGCTTAGCTGTGACGTTAGTTGTCACGCATTCAGAAACAGACAGCCTATAATTTATAATTTAATGATGGTAGTGTACATAATGTGAGAAAGTTAGATTTTTAGGCAAATCTCGGCAAAGTATTTTCAGATGACAAAAAGCGGCACTATTGTGGAGACTTAGTTTTGGGATGAAGAGTTTAGAAAAAGACTGTTTTCAACCATTAGTGAAGAGGATTTCAATTAAAGCGTTGGAGAAGTATCCTAGAGTATTTACCTGACTGTATATTGACCTATAGCTTAAAACGTAGGGCTTGACTTGGAAATAAAGATAAAATATACTGTACATTTATCCTCACTTGTAATGTCGCAACAATGGTGTGCTAATAAATCCAAAAGATATATTTGCCTTGGCTCTTATACTTTGTGCTTGTGCTGAATGCGTTGGTTCGCAAGTCATCTGATTTGCTTGAGTTTAACCAAACCCACAATGTAGCAATGTTTTCATCCAAGTGCGAAACATTTGCTTTACAGACACATCACACCTAATTATGTTGGATATTCTTTTCGTGTTGAAGGTGAATCTTGATACTTTTTGCCAATTCACCATTGTGCGTTTCGATTTAATCTCAAATATATTTTTGTGTCGTTATGCAAGTATTAGAATGAAACTTTTGAAATGGTGCGGCGTTATAAGCAGGGGCGGATTAAGGTTGTGTGGGGCCCCTGGCTGAAACTTAATACGGGGCCCTTTCTATATATACAAAACTGTCGTTAATAGGGAAAAAAATAAATGAACGAACTGAAGTATTTGCATTATTGAAACAAAAAAAGATTCAGCAAAACCAAACGAATCATCAACTAATATGGACGTCACAATATGAAAGAAACTCATTGATTTCAAGTCTCAATTTCTTGCTGGAGACTTGAAACCATATCAATAATTGTTCACAAAACACCGGTGGAATGCTTTGAATATACAGTGGCACCCCGTCGACGACCACTTTAACGCGGTCTTCCTTATGCTAATGCAGTACCTTTTGATTCACTAACGCGACCACCCCAGTGTCCAGACCCCGGCCACAGTCCAGCTGTTACAAAACTGGTGATCGATCACCCTGTAAGACGACCACATATTCTGTCGGCATCCTTACGCTGGAAAAGTTGCAACCTGTCAGCAGCAATTTGCTCAGCAGCATCACGCTGTTCTGAAGCATTGTGGTTACAGGCATGGGCGTCGGAAGGGGGTCAGGGTGGGCCTTGCCCCCCCTGGATTTTGAAATTTTCAGCAAAAAAGGTTATTGTCTTAGTTTCGAGTGGGAAAAATCAAATTTCACCACTTTTGGTCCACCATGGAAAAATTTAGGAAAATTCTCCTAGTAGCCCGCCTTGGAAAAAATCCTTCCGACACCCATGGATACAGGTATGCAGGCGTGAGTGCAAGCGCAGTAAGTGCCAATGTGACGTAACAAGCTCATACTGTACACCAGGTGCTACCAACCTTTTTGAATCTGAGAGCTACTTTTTGGTACAGATTCATGCGAAGGGCTACCAGTCTGATACACACACTTCTGAATAAAACTTGCTCAACTTGTCTCAATTATGTTACCATTAATACAAATTAAATATATTCATCAATGTGAAAACACTGATCATGTTTATGCTATTGTCAGAACAAGCCTGGGGCGACCCACATGGTCGGTGCGTGGTCCAAAAAAATACTTGTACTCAAATCATTGCAAATCAGTATTTCATTTTTATGTTCACAATCAAGGACAATTCAGTAAGACTGTTAGTAAGAACAAGAGTATGCACTCGCTTATAAATAACTGTTGTGAAATTCACTTTCACTTACTGCATTACGTATGGTTTTACGTTCATTCATAAGACATTGCACCAGGCCTGTAACCAACTTGGGACACTAGGGTGACAAGAGTTTTTTGAGGGCCGCCCAAATTTTTTGAACTATGTCCAATAGTTTTAAATTATATCCAACATATTTTTCAGAGGGGTGTAAAATTTTGCCGAGGAGGCTAATCCCCCATGGTCACGGGCCTGCGTACACTGCACTTGCAATATAAAATGGCACTTAACAAAATTCTTAACTAAAGACACATCTTACGACTTACTTAAGTTGAAAATCGAATGAGTCATTGAGTTTAGCGTGAGCAAGCTTAGAGTTACTTGAAAAAATGCAAACAGAACTAAGACGTGCTTAGTAGGGTTCAATTCTTGTTATCAGTTAACGTTTTAAGTAACTCAATATCTGCCGACTTTACATTTTTTTATTGCGTTTATTCTGTTTTAATCAGTTATCAAGAATAATTGCACCTATAAATGGCGATTCGAATGAAAGTAGTTTGTTCAAACTTGTATCTTGGAAGTAAATCATACCTGAATTGGTATTAAACTGCAAGTTGACATTGTGTATTGTGCAAGGTCTTCACTCCCACGCGTAACGCGCTAGACTTCAAATATGCATCACAGTAACAAAGAACGCACAAATACATCAAACTACACGAGGATATATACGCAGAACCGTTTCAGAATGTTATCAATAGGGGGGCTTTGCGTTTCTGTGGGGGGGCTTGACGTTCTTAAAATTGACACAAACTCCACTGATTCATAGCGTTTTATGTTTCAATTTAGGGGGACTTGGAGTTTCGTTTGGAGGAGCTAAGCCCTCCAAATCCCCCCTCCCCCGCGGCGAGGAGACTGTATATACGTGGAGCATATACCAACGCTGGCAGTCCTGCCTTATGACGCCACGATTTATTATCCTAAGTCATTGAGATTAGCATGAGTAAGCTTAGAGTTACTTGAACGAAATGTAAACAGAACTAAGACGTGCTTGCTACGGTTTAATTCTTGTTATCAGTTAACGTTTTAAGTAACGTGATATCTGCCGACTTTCCTTTGCAGTATTGCGTTTATTCTGTTTTAAGTTAGTTATCGAGAATTTACCAAATAATGGCGATTCACATAAAAGTAGTATCAGGCCCGTAACTAGCTTGGGAAACCAGGGGTAGCGAAGAGTTTTCTCAGAGGTACCCACATTTTTTAAACAATGTCCAATAGTTTAAAACTACGTCCAACATGTTTTTCCAGGAGGGGCGAAAATTTTTCTAGGTAGGGTTCGCCCCCCTAGTTACGGGCCTGAGTAGTATGTAACAAAATGTCCAAACTTGCATCTTAGAAGTAAATAGTACCAGATTTGATATTTCTAGTTGACATTGTGTATTGTGTAAGGTCTTCTACTCCCACACGCAACGCGCTAGACTTCAAACACGCATCACAGTAACAAAAAGAACACACAAATATATTAAAGTACACAAGAATATATACGTGGCCTATGTACCAACTCTGGCAGTCCTGGCTTATAACACCACGGGTTAATATCCTAAGCAAAAATTACTCTCGCCATTGTTGAGGGACTTGACACCACTTAACAAGTTCACAACGTCCTTCGTGACTGTCTGTAGGACCGATGTTCAAATGACGTGGATACCGCATGCGCGTCGGAAATTAAAATAAGACAAGCGGATGGAATACCTTGATTTTTAGACTATGGAGTAGGCTACTAGCCTGTTTATGAGTGTCGGCCAGACCGCACGCCAATGAATCAACTACTTTTGTGTCAACGAAGCACTTTCAATGAGTGAACACGGAGCGCCTACTTATTAGTTCCAATTGGCGATGGTATCTTTTCCAGCGTATTGTGTATTGTTCGCATTTTACACTTTTTTCCGACTTAGGGATTGGGGTCCCCTGGCTCTAGCCCACTCAGCACCCCCCTTAATCCGCCACTGGTTATAAGTCTGGCCGGGCTTTTCGGGTCAGGCCGGGCTCGGGTTTAAGTTTGTCAAAATATTTCGGGACAATTTCGGGCCTGCATACAAAACTTGGTGCTATGGTGTGGTAGACCTCACGCTATAGTAGTACCCAAAACTTTTTTATAACATTAAGAGTAACGACTTTTTTCTTTCGTGACTTCGATTTGTTGTGCTCACTGCGGTAACGTCTGTGAGCGAAGTGATTGCGATTTTTCTTCAGCTAATTCTGTTTGCAAACACAGCTGCCTTCTTTCATTCTGTGCTGGGATTAGTCTCACACTGTTTTTGAGAAAGTGACAGCGGTGAGGAAAATAAAACACGATAGCGTTGCGTCGAAAAGATCAATCATTCACGCGATTCTTGGCTTGTTTTAAGAAGCCTACAAGCCGGCTTTTCACATCTCTAGAGTTATCCTGGAAAGTTTTTTCTATGCTTATCGTAGATATTTTCGTGACTGTTTCTTTTTTTTGAGAAATATTATATTCCGCAGGATTATCGTTGACTATCATGCTACGTTTGTGCCAGATTGTGCCAATGTTTTGGTCAAGGTGGTTGCTGTTTTCGGTGTGATAAACCGTGTACCTGCAACTACAGTACACCTGTACACAACGTTTTGTGTTACTCCACAGTTGCGCATATCTTAACTCCCTCGGTAAATTTGGCTTTCAGGCCTAAATCGGGTTTCATAAATAAATGTCGGGCTCGAGCCGGGTCCGGGATTGTGATTTCGGGCTCGGGTCGTTTTCAGGCTTCAAACTGAAACCCTATTACAACTCTGTGTGGGTATGTAGGCAAGGCCAACAAGGGGATGTTGAAAGGATACGTCCTCCACCCATAAACAGTAAAAATAGATTGAAATCATTTTGTAAAGTAGACTACGCTAATTTTAGGCCAAATATTTTTGCTGCTGGTAAGAGAATTATCACTGGAGATTTTGGTAGGGGTGGGGCTGCATGTATGATGCCCAGTAGCATCAAAAAGATTTGTAGCTTTTTCATACAACGGATATATGCAAGAATAATATGTATCGTGTTTGTAACGTTAAGCAACTTGAACAAGACATCAAATCGCGCTGTAGCCCACACTTATGAAATGCATGAAAATTGAAGTGTTCCACTGTAACAGTGATATGCACGTGCGACCAGTACGATTCAGCATTTTGTGCATTCCAACTGACAGATCTGATAAAACCCTGTTGATGTGTTCTACTATATGGCTGTTCTTATTCGCATCCAAATACGATATAAATGGAAACAGGCTGAACTACTGTACCGTATCCAGCAACATATTTAAGTATCTTAATATGTAAATCACCTACAAGGACAAAGCGTGATTAGTGTTGCTCTCAAAACCCATCTAGAAATAAAATTGGGAATCTGTTTTTATAAAACATCACTTCTGCATCGACCCGATGATTGTATTGGTTTCACACCAAGCTTCCCCCCCATATTTTTCAACAAAATTGCGGCCCTGGTATCATGGACTATGGCATTGAGGAAATAAGACATTTGTGAACCTTAGCCATTTTTTCATTTGAACCTTTTTCAGTCCTACGTTTTCAAACACCGCAACTGTTGAAAACAACGAAAAGAATCTGAAAGCTGTTCTCGAAATATCAGGTAAGAATTTATACAAAAACAGGTGGGTTGATCTCAATTTTATTTATGCTATGAAAACGTACAACCGACACATTGTTGTAATGCAAAAGATTCCGAAAAAATTTTTTACATGAAGACTGTAGATCAGTACCCTTCAACGTTTTTGTAATCGCGGAACCCCTGATATACTTTCGCGTTTATAATGGAACCCCCATTAACAAAAATTAAAAAAACATGAATCACTTCGAAGAAAATCAAATATTTCGTTATTAGACACTTCAACAAATAAACAGCTATTACAGAAGTTGAAAAGCAACACATTCAATTGCAGTTTTGGAATGTAGCTGCTACATTCAGAATGTGGTCATCCGGCAAAAAGAACCCATATCTCAAATATGTGTCCCCCATTTTCTAACTTTGGTAATTGAATTACATTTGGTCCGCTCCGGGTTAGGTGCCTCTTACATTTGAACTACGTTGCTCAGTACCGTCCAAACCTTCGCTGTTGTTATTTCGCTTCACATAAGAAATCGTGTTATTTTGCTTCATCTGACTTGACTAAATAGTAAAAAGTTGGATTTCACACTGTTTTTACTTTTTTCCCACGAAAGTTGAACAGCAGCTCTAGTCTGTGACTCAGTCTACTCTCCGTTAGACTCAGGCTGAGTTTACTTTCTACTCAGTCTACTCTACGGTGAACTGTACATCGGCAGCAGGGTTGCCAGATGAAAACTTCAATAAAAAGCCAAACAATGCTAAAATAAGAGGCCTGAAAAACGCCAAACCGACTGTTTAAAGGCCACAAAAAAGCGAAACGTTATTTGCGGTATTGCCATTCTTTGTCACAAAAAATATGAATTGCAACCAAAAAAATTTTCTTTAAAATGAAAATTAAATATTGCTTGGCATTGCACTGGAGCACTGATGCTAATCTTCCCTGACTTTTCATGGTTTGTGAAATTGCACAGTTTGGGTAAAATGATGCCACGGTTTGCATACCGATCCATCTGTAGCTTTCTGCACAAACGTGTCTCCCATTCACTCTTGTACTTTATGACCACAATCATACGAGTCCTTCCATTTCGTCGTAATTATTGCATTTCTATCGTGAAGATGCAGACCTGTCTGCAAAGTGCTGAGACTCTTTAGTGCTTATAACGCATCAGACACTACACAGTGCAGTGAGTGCACACATTTCCAGTGATTACGTAAAAACTTAATATCGAATCTAGCATCCCTCAAATATTACTAATATCAGAATGCGAGAGTTTGCCATAGCATTTATCACAAAAATTCTGCAAATGTGTTGCCGACAAAAATAGAACAGCAATATTTTCCTTCATAGGAACCTATTTCAGCGTAAAAATGTCCAAAAAAGAGCCAAAAAGTCCAACATATTTTTTAAGGCCAGCCAACTTGAGATGAGTCCAAAAGGCCAACTAAGTTTTTTTGACCAACCAACTTGAAACGACGCCAAATTTCTGAAATTTGGCCTAAAAAACACCAATCTGGCAAACCTGATTGGCAACATCGTGTAACTGTGATACAACAATAAGGTTTTTCTTAATTGCAGAACAAAGAACAACAGCTGACGCAACAACTATTAACGTTTCTTTTCGCTATCTGCACTCAACCTCCTGTATAACTAACTGGCATATTTGGAGTCGGAACGTGACAGGGTGGTCTAAAAATTTCATAATGATTCATCAACATACTGAAGCAAAAAATCATTTCCCCTAAAAACGAGGAACCCTTAAAACTCACGGAACCCCATGCATGTTTTGCGGAACCCCTGTTGAAGAGCACTGCTGTAGATAACAAACGCTTTCAGATCATTTTCAGAAGTTGGTGTCGATGAAAAAACTAAAATAAACTTGTTAGCCTCAAATCGGCAATTTGCAAAAAAATAGTTTCATACTAAAGACGTTGGATTTTTCAACAATCGAACTTCATCATTTTTTATGTTTTCACAATTGTTTCCACTTGTACATTCTCTCTGTCATGACACATTGGAAGCAAACATGTGTCCTGGTGAAAGTAACGTGATGTTGATCTCTGCTATTTTGGAGGAATTGTAATTCTTTGTCGAGCTAAGTAGTTTAAGATGCTTAATTGTCCATGATACGTAGTTTAAAACAGCTACATCCAATTTCGATGTTGATTGATTATACGATGTTTTTCACTGGGTATGAAACCTGCTACCTTCCTTTCTAATACACTCTTGGACTGCGAGTCATAAGGCGGCAAACAATGTTACGCCGAATTAATTTTCAAGAAACGAAATTTTGTTCTCAACCAATTTCTGTGTTCCTTCTGAAATGAATTCGACGGTTTTAAGCTTAGCGCACGATTTCCGAACACGACCCTTCAAAACTTGATTCTTGTTCGGCTACGAATGTCAATCTGATGCGAGGGTCATTGAAAAGTGCAAGCAACAAGGGTTTTACACAAATGTATTTACACTTAAAAGTTCCTTGGTTTGTCCTTTTTTTAGACACATTGTGTATATCTATTTGTCACGAAATTTCTCATCTCTACACACATTTCTATTCACTGGCGTACGCGGAAAATTTTAATAGGGTGGGGGTTTCATTCAGTGGCACATGGTGGTCATTTCCATTTGCTGTGCGCTGTTTGTCACGTCACAATTGCACGTCATATTCATGTTTTCAATCCAAACCAACGTTTTGGCGGAGTTTGTTGAAACAATGTGCGACACGAACTCTCCTTATTTCATGTGTCATTCCACTTAATATAAACTATCGGTGCTCCTAGTTCGGATAGCGGAGGAAAATACACAAAACGCTACGACACAGCAGATCAAAACTGCAAAATATCAGGCTGCGTGTTAAAACAGGGGAGCAAAACACACCCATAGCAACGTCAGAGCAATTTACAACAGCAAAATCAAGCTGCGCTAATGTTTCGTCGAATACGAAGTCGAACATAGAAGATGTGCGGCCGGAATGGCTTGCGCAAACTCTGGTTTGCAAGATTGAATCTTGCTAAACTACACAAGAATTGAGAATGCGCATAAAGTACCCAAGAAAACCTTCGTTTCCTTGCTATGTATATAGAAGTCTAAGCAAACTTTACAGTAGTTTTCTTTTTTTCTTTTTGAGACATTATCAAATGCCTGAATGCTTCTATGTTAACAACTGCTGTTATTAGCTCATGCAACAGTTCTATCATGCTACAGAAATTGGCAATGTAGCCAATGCGGTCAGCGCACGCGCTGATCAGCCATGGTCGTCAAACGAAAAAATAAAGACAATTGTTTTGGAGAAAGTGACCTATCGCGGAAAACAATCTTAAACATGTGTAGTGGACGAAAGGTCTGCAAAAAGTGGTGAGATGACTCCTGGATGCAAGCGACAACCCAGACTTCCACCAAAACCTAACTATGAATGTTTCTTGAAATTTGCATGCAAATTCATTCCGTGTTATTTGCATTAAGTCGACAAATTAACAAGCAAAAGTAAACGAAAATAATTAACCTCCTTTGCGCAGGTAACGAAATTTTTTAACTTATCAAACTCAAGGAGGGGCTTAACCCCAAACCCCCTTGCGTACGCCCTTTCTTCCATTCTACATGCCTTGCTCCTTTTCCAAGTCTGATGTTAAAATCTTGAAACACTACCTCACTGACATGTACAAGATTTCTGTCACTTCCAAAGCACAGGGCGAAAAGAGAAAGTCGTCCTGTGGAAACGCTTGGGCGAATGTTGTGGAAAGTTTCCTGAGAAATATTCTCTAAAATTTTTGAATAGGAGAGATGATCCGCAAATGTGGCCTACGTCGACTGAGGAACACCGATACTTTTCGCAAATGTTGCTTATGTTGATCGAACAGCTGTAGTTGCAGTTATTCATGACCTGCCATAGACCGCCCTCTTTCTTGACAAACGTAATCGCAAACCTTCTCAATAACGTTACGATGAATAATACCGCACCGGTGTTGTGAGCGTTTTTCTACCAGAAACCTGATGTAAAAATGTTGTTTTTCTGTTCCTGCTTTTCAACAAACACTCACCTGTTGGCGAGTCAATGGCAGCACCCCGCGTGAGCTTTTCCCTTGCACCACTCGTCAACGCGAGCACGAGGTTAGACACACCGCAAGAACCGATTTCCAAGTCTTCCGCATAACTCGGCGATTCCCGACTTGATCCCCGTGTACCACCCGTGGTCTACCTGAGCAGCGCCGTGACAAAGCCGCCATGTACCCCCGGTCGGGGAGGGAGGAGCGACCATTCGTAGGGGCCTCACTACGTACTGTATATTGTATTAGTAAGTTAGAGCCGTCTCTCTACCCTTGACTTTTACTCTTCTGGTTTTTGCCCTCAATGCAGAGCCGGTAAATTAAGCATGAAAGGTCATGATTCGCTAATTTCGAAAAAGAATTGCGGACATTCGGACAATATAGCAGTATTTTATAAAGTTGCACAGTAGTTACTTCAGAACAAGGCCAGTTGTTAATTGTTTATAAAGTCTTGACCTTCCCCTTTTAACTCCGATGGCTATGCCCTTGTGCGTTGAAATTCTCGGCGAAATTTACGTCATAATGAATGTGCTGTGGAGTGTTGTGCAATCGCTTTATAGTTGCGTACAGATAGAGAGACTAGGTTTGTAGATCAACGTTAAAAACGTTTTCGTGAAAGCTGCTTATGACAGTTTATGTAAAGTTGAAACGAAGGAAGGGTGTTGTGTCAGTTTATCTCACGTATGTCTGTGAAGACTGCAAGACTGTGTTAAGTCCAGAAAAAAAACGGGGTTAAGCTTGACAAGTTTAACACTCGCTTGCTCGATCTTAAAACGCCTCTTCAGATTTAATCTCACTTGCTGTTAGGGTTGTCAGATGCATTTGGTCAAAATACCGGCCATTTGGTCAACAGTGCCAGATCTAAGCTCTGTCGTAATTCTTAAGCGGCACAGGGTAAACAGAGAAGAGTATTTTTTTAAGTACCCTTTTTTGGGTGGATCATTACATTCCGGTGTGTGTGTGACGTGACAATCGCACCGAGGATTGCGTCAACAGCAGCAAATAAACTTCGCTGAAGGAACTTTCCTGACAAGAGTCAATACCAGGGTCATTATAGTTTGAGAAATTCGGCGTTAGTTCTTTTTAAAATTACGGTAAATTATTTATTTTCATAATACCGGCTTTGGGCACTGATTTTCAAAATACCGGCCTCCGCTAAATTATTAGTAAAATACCGGCCAGGCCGGTGAAATACCGGCCATCTGGGAACCTTAGTGTACTTGTTATGTGTCATGATGAAGATGAATGGTGTCAGATTCCAATAAATTCGTTCTTATTAGAAGCGTATGATAAACTTCCAGAGTGTTGTGGACAGTGAAGGCAGAGGGAGTGTTGGTAAGTAGTTAGTTCTGCGCACTCCTTCCACCTATCAGCTTTTGGTGAAATCACCAAGTTGATTACATTGAGACTGGCTATCAGGGGACTAATTTACAATTGGATCGAAAAAGCACGCAGTTGCCTAAATGCTTGCTGATATTAAAGGGCCTCATCTGGATTTTTGTTTGGGGCCCCAGCAGCCTTTCACACGGCTCTGCACCTGAGATTTCTCGTGGTCCACAGAGAATTTGACAAATTTTTGAGAAACCATTCCTAACAAATTTCAACTGTTACTTTACATAATTTTGAATAGTTGATCCAGTTTGGAGTAGTTGTTCCTGAGACAGCATAGCAAAGTAGTCAATCGGAAACTTTTTTGAATAAATTCTCCATGTGCCAAACAAGGCTGAGAACCACTGGTACAACCCGAACGGCAATCGAACCCAGTGAACTAGATTTGGTGGCATGTGATCAACCAACTAGAGCACAACATTTTGTGTCTGAGGCTTTATGCGTCAGCTACTACCTTAATAGGTTATTTTGTCAACTCATGAACAATTTTCTTCATATGATGAAAAAAGTTGTGCATATGACACTTGACAACAGTGTTTTTCACAAACAGGTAACGAAAATTTGGAGGAAAGGAGAAGATCAATGTTGAATTCTACAAAAAATAGGAATGATCAATTAGATTTTCGAAGCTTGAAAAACACGTTCATTGATGAAGAAAACTTGAAAGCATTGGATCATAGTACAATTATTGAAAAACATCGAAGTTCTTGCAGAAGAAATAGAAGAGCGTTTCACTTCAAAAATCAGTTGGAAAAAGCAGCTGTTTCGCCGAGTTCATTGAACTCATCGTACGAAAACCATCATTTTGGCTTTTTCACCTCCAACGAAAACTTTACATATTCATGCAAAATAGCAAAAGATCTGAGTGTGGAACAAGGTGGATTGACTCAAAAAACTGGTTTTAAACCCAAACGAAAAGGGCCACTATCACCTCGAACAGGAAATTGTCGTAGAAAAAATGTATATAGCCTGGTAGGAAATACTAGTCTCCAGTACAACTTTGTGAAAGAAGATTGTGTAACAACGATGCATTCAGCAGCATTGATTCGAACAAAATACAGACAGTCTCTAAAAATTTTACAAAAAAGTAAAAGAAGTTTGAAAACTGCAAAAAAATTCCAAACTCTTCAGCGCATTCGGTCAGGACGTGCATTTTTGCAAAGTGATATTTGTGGAAATAATGCTGAACAGACGTCAGGTGTGAAACTGGAAGGAGAAGATTTTGATGATAATCGTTACATATGTTTCAACGGCGTCAGCAAACTTAATGTTCAAGCTACAACATCGGTCAACCTAACATGCACCACATCCGACCAAACAAGTTTTTGCCAGCCCATTGAAAAATGCTTCGTCAGTGGTTCCCCAACAATAGTTTCTCACAACACTGACGAAAAGCATTTCTGTTGCAAAAAGAGTAGAAAAAGAGTTTCTCGGGCTAGCACATTGACCACACAAACACGCCCACTCTTTGGAGAAAAACCCTACTGCTGCCAGGAGTGTGAAAAGGGATTTTGTCGGGCGGACACACTGACCACACACATACGAAATGACATTGGGGAAAAACCTTATTGTTTCCACCAGTGTGGAAAAAGATTTTCAGATTCGAGAAACTTGACCACACATCTGCGAACACACTCTGGAGAGAAACCCTATTGCTGTCAGATGTGTGGAAACAAATTTTCCCAGGCGAGCACCTTGACCAACCATCGGCGAACACACTCTGGAGAACAACCTTATTGCTGTCAGGAGTGTGGAAAAAGATTTTCCCAGGCGAGCACCTTGACCACCCATCGGCGAACACACTCTGGAGAAAAACCCTATTGCTGTCAGGAGTGTGGAAAAAGATTTTCCCAGTCAGGCAATTTGATCACCCATATGCTAATACACTGTGGAGAAAAACCCTATTGCTGTCAGGAGTGTGGAAAAAGATTTACTCATGTGACCAGCTTGACCAAACATCTGCGAACACACTCTGGAGAAAAATCTCATTGCTGTCAGCAGTGTGGAAAGAGATTTTCAGAATCCAGCAGTTTGACCATACATCTGCGAACACACTCTAGGGAGAAATCCTATTGTTGTCAGCACTGTGGAAAAAGATTTTCAACTTCGAGCACCCTGACCACGCACATGCGAACACACTCTGGAGAAAAACCTTATTGCTGCCACCAGTGTGGAAAAAGATTTTCCCAGGCGAGTCACTTGACCAAACATCGGCGAACACACTNTGGAGAAAAACCCTACCGCTGTCAGCAGTGTGGAAAAAGATTTTCAATGTCGGGCAACTTGACCATACATCTGAGAACACACTCTGGAGAAAAACCCTATTGCTGCCAACAGTGTGGAAATATATTTTCAAATTTGAGCACTTTGACCACGCACATGCGAACACACTCTGGAGAAAAACCTTATTGCTGCCTGGAGTGTGGAAAACGATTTTCCCACTCAAGCAACTTGACCAAACATCTGAGAACACACTCTGGGGAAAAACCCTACTGCTGCCAGCAGTGCGGAAAAAGATTTTCAGTGTCGAGCTCATTGACTACACATGTGCGGACACACTCTGGAGAAAAGCCCTACCGCTGTCAGCAGTGTGGAAAAAGATTTTCAATGTCGGGCAACTTGACCATACATCTGAGAACACACTCCGGGGAAAAACCTTGGTGTTGTCAGCACTGTGGAAAAAAATATTCAATGTCGAGCTCCTTGACCACACATCTGCGAACACACACTGGAGTAAAGCCCTTTTGCTGTCAGAAGTGTGGAAAAAGATTTTACCGATCAGACAGCTTGACCAGACATATGCGAACACACTCTGGGGGAAAGCCTTTTTTGTGCAAGGAGTGCGGAAAACGTTTTTGTGAGTCCAGTAACTTCACCAAGCACATGCAAACACACACTGGTGGAAAGATTAGCTGCTAATGTTACATAACTTCGGAGCACTGGTGTAGGAGGCAGGGTGCAGGGGATGCAAGCTCACCCGCAAAAGTTTTGATTTGGTGAAAATCAGGTCAAAATCCCACAAAATCACGGAACAATCCTTTAAATCCGGGCAAAATCCCTGAGAACCTTGTAAAATCCCCTAAAAAATTGAGGTAAATGGCCCCCAATACGCTGATTTGAAAATATTGGCGTCCGAATTGACATTAAATGTCTTTCAAATCGACTAGAAAAAGCTTTTTTTGGAGCTCACATTTTTTAAAGTATTTTTCAAGAACGTTTGGGAGAATCCGGGCAAAATTCCTTCGCACCCCAAAAAATTTTGCCTGCTCCTTCACCTACGCTTTGGAGTTTCAATGTTGACTTTTCATCATGTTCAAAAACGTGTACTGCGAAGTCCGATTGCAATGGCATGGAAAAAACAAAAAGCTGGTGCAGTGGAATCAGAAATATTTTCACTTTGAAAATAAAATAATTATGAACGGGTGTATGTCCTCAACGTGACAAGTCGGTGGAACCGATGAAACATCAAAACCTTTGGAATAAGATACCTGCAAACAGGCAACCAAGCTTGCAGAAGTAAATAAGTATCAATGCAACGCTTTGGTGCTTATAGTACGAAATCTGGGCTATTGCTTCCGGCAAGCATACGCACATTGCAGGCTTGAACAACCTGAAAAGCTGGTGCGAACAACAGCAAATTGTTTGTGACGTGAACATATTACGTTTGACGTATGTTTTGTGGTGTAAATTTTACCTGCAAATCGATTTTAGTTAAAAAAAATTCCCAAGAACAAAACGGACTGCAATAATGTTTCAGCGTATCTTTTCTAAAGCAAGTTAATGTGTCGTAACATATTAGTAACATATGAACTTTAGCGTGTCCTATAAACGTTTTCGTTGTATGTGTGACGAATAATAGGAAAATCTTGTATGACATCACGTTCGGAGCTTGTTTTTTTTCAAGTGGTTAATACGGCTTTGACTTGCTCACGCGAATAAACAAATTATTTTTAATTGTGTCTAAAATCCATTAATCTTTTGCCGAGCACTTGTAAATAAAGACTTGGTGTAATATTGGGGTTATTTTAATGATCCATATATTATGTTTAAACAGATTATGAACGGGCATAGTTCGCACGAATTTTCTTGTTTACAAATTACACGGGAATAATGCTTTAAGCCCAGGGAGTTTTTAAAACCTCAGAGGTTGGAAAACTTTTAAATGCTCATTTTCCACCGGTTGCATGTCCAAAGGCCGTGGAGATGACAGCGATATCAACATATACGCCATACGGCACCATACGTTGTACGTACACGTCTTCAACGATGGAAGGCATCTGTGGCCACGGGAGGTGTCTCAGTTAAATGATTTCGAATGCGGAATGTTCGTGTTTGCAGTCATAGAAACTTCATTTCAACAAAACCCTACCAAAAGTGTTGGTCTCGTTTTGACAAATTAGAGGCGATGAACCTTAGTCTGAAACCCTAACGCAAGGGTGAACGGCTTGTTTAGTTAGGACTAGGGCAACCAATTCTTTGACCTGAAAACTTAAAATTTTGTTTATCTAATTTACAAATTTTGACTTTATTTTGATCTGTAAATTTTCTGCGTTTGCAATTGCAAAATAATTCAGCCTTAGGTGTCGTGGTTAACCCAGAAGCATGTTCACACACTCTATCCTTTGAAATTAAAAACACTTGGTTGCTTAACTTTGGGGATGATATACTGATAAGCACATTAATAACTACGGTAGAGTCAAACCTGAGAAAATGATAGAGCTGGGACACTATATACATAATGGATTGAGAATTTACCAAATCCAGTACTATAAGACCACATTTTTCTCCTACCACGCCTATCCTACATAAAATTAAACAGTCCAGTAGTGGGCAAAATAACATTATTGCGTCAGACATTCCAATAATCCGACTAGTATTTCGGAATTGCAACTTACATTGCAAAATCATATCAATATATGTTGTTGTAGTTTCAATAAAATATTGCAAGAAAAGTTTGACCTAACGATAAATTTTGACCTAATGATACAGTTTGACTTTTCTTGACCTAATAACTCAGGATTGGTTCATGGTATGAGCCTGAAATTTGGTTTGTGGACGTTTGATAAACTTTAGAAACGATAGAAAATTTTTCACTTTTGGTTGCTGTAGTTATGACTGTGGAGAAGGCTTTCACTAAAAGAGGTGTTCAAGTTAGCCGAAATAGTTGCACAACTTGACAATAGCTGTACAGAACCATAGGCGTAGCCAGGGGGGGTCAAAGGGGTCATGCCCCCCAATTTTTAGAACATATAGTCATTTTGTGTTTTGAGAGGCGTTTTTCTAAGATAAATAGTGTTATTCGCCTAAACTCAAACATTTTGGCCCCACCCAATTTTTGGGCTGGCTACGCCACTGCACAGACCAAAGGTGCCCAGTTCGATTACTTGAACTTTCAATACGTTTTAATTACTGCTGAGCAATAAAATGGATGATGTCCTACGTGGTAGTGTTTGGTAACACATTTTTCGAAATATACGTATGTTGCTAACGAAGGTAAGGAATAGCGCTATGCACACATAATTAGAAGGAGCCTTTCATATATTCTAAGCAGTGGCGGGGCAAGGGGGGGCGCTGGCCCCGGGCGGCACTTCACTGACCAAAAAATAATTTTTGAAAAGAGTTCAAAAGTTCTAGTTTTTCGTTATTATCTAAATATACATTTTTAAATGTTCTACCGCTTTTCAATTTTCATGTTCAGAAGCTCTAGAGTGGTAGGCTAGCTTAAAAGAACACGACATGTGGCTTTGGGGTGAGTGTATTGATAAAATGTTTAGGGAGCGAAGAGTTTTCTGAGAGGGGCCCACATTTTTTAAACTATGTCCAATAGTTTTAAACTGCGTCCAAAACATTTTTCCAAGAGGGGTTAAAAATTTTCCTGCACCACCTATTTACGGGTATGTTTACTTGGGGACCAACTGTGTCCCAGTCCCTACACCTTGCTCGCCAGACAAAGCCATTTCAGCCATCTCAGTCAAGAGTCCTTTGCACAAAGGAAAGAGATGACATTCGATCGCAGACTAAAAACGTTAGGGCTCCAGTTGTTTTCTGTTTATATTGCCCCACCTCTCAAAATCTGATAAAAATTTTTTGCATGAAATCACGGTAAATAATCAAGGCTAGCTTAATCCTTTTTCTCGTATCTTTGGTTTTTCAGTAATGCCCCAAATGCACATCATGACATCTGACACCTAGGCACTGCCGGCGAAGATTTCGCTGCGGCGGCGATAGCCCAGTGGTAGTGTCCTCCTCTCAATTGTAAGGTTTTGTGTCCAGTTCACAGACACTGAGTGACTCGCCGTGGTGCTCCTTGGGAAAGATCGTTAGCCTTAACTGCCCCAGTAAGAAGCATATTTCAGGCGTTAGCATGCCGCTAATTGCCGTCACCAAAATGATAAAAAAATATTTCTTGGCATATCTCATGCTATTTTTTGATGTTCAGTGGGGTATTTTCAGTAACTTCCATAAGCTGTAGCCTATAGTCATTAGGTGGGCCTATCAACATTAATTTTTGGCGGTTGAAGTGAAGAACTTTGCAAAGATAACTTTTCTCAGTTTCAATACAACCGCTGTTTTTCTGCATGACGTTATGGTGCAGGAAAATCACGTTATTGAAGCGGGGTAATGCAGTTGGTGTATTTTCGTGGGTAACGTTGAGTTCAGATTGCAGATTTCAATTGCAAGTAGAGTGAATAAGATCCAGCCGATAGGCAACGTGGTTTTCGTGAAGTCGCCTTTGTTCATCCGTACACTTTAAACATTGGCAGTCATAGAAAAAGTTATTTCAACAAGAAAAGCTTGAAAAAGGTGTTGCTCTCATTTTGATGAGTTTGAGGCAAGAACCTTGGTCTGAAAACCTAACGCAAGGGTGAACGATATGTTTAAATATGATTGTGGTTAACGCTTTTATTAAAAAGAGGGTTAATCGAAATGGGTGTACAGATTGGCAATGGCTGCACTGAATAAAGTTGTTCATCGCAATAACCGTCGAACGTAAGACGTTGTAATCACTGCTGAGCATCTAAAAGGCCTAAGTCCCAGCTGGCATGGTTTGGTAATACAGTGTTCGAAATAGACGTCTGTCGGTAACCAGTCCCGTCGCCACGGGTGCTTTGGTGGGCTTAGTCCGCCGAACCAAAAAGCTACATGTCTCCAAAAATTAAAATATGAAACACTATAAATCAGTGGATTTATTGTCAGATTTTAGAATGTCAATCCTCTGCACAAACGTAGTCTCCCAATTGAAAACCTTCTGATGATGGTTCTATTGGTAACGAACAAAGGCAAGGAATAATACTATGCACGTGTAATGGAAGAGGTCCAACACAACAGCTAGACCAAGTGCGCAGGTCACGATAAAGACTGCAAGCAAGCGCTTCTCAACCATAGCCTGTTTTGAACCTGTTTGAAATATTTCTTACAAATAGGTCCTTGCACCTATGAAGGGCTCCACGCAAATCCCCACAGAGTTAATGTTTGAAGTCTTCTATATATTCTTAGAGGATTAAACCACTACTTAAACGTGAAGTGAACAATGAAACTTCTTTACATCACTGAGATCATATCATCAGATTGATTATATAGCCTACTATATGCATTATATGTACTATTTTTAGTTAAAGACGGAGATACTACACGAAATTTGAACATACATAAATGTTTACATTTGTGAAGTTGGCATGCCGCCACCACATCCCTTAATTTTTCCGTTTGATCCCCTGGAATGTGACAACTATTAAAATGTCATGCGGTGAGCTTACCGGAGATTTAAAAACCAATAGGGAGGGAAGTTTGACGAAACATGTGGGGTTCGTATATTCCTATGCAAAGAAAGCAAAAAATAGAAAAATTAATGATGCGAAAGGTGGTGACAAGCAGAAAAAGCAAAAATCATAATTGACATTCAAAAGCAAGACACATTTCAGTTTGTCAGTGTTTGATTACGTTTTTGAAAATGCTTTATTAATCCTTATATCTTTAAATTAGCACGAAACATGAACTTCCATTTCAAACTTTCGTAAGCAAATTTAAGGGGTGGAAAGGGCGGCATTTTTATGGTCAGCGGCGGGCGGCACTTAGCCTTGCTACGCCATTGATTCTAAGAGAAATACCCCACTAACGAAATGTGAACTGAACAATGAAACATTCTTTACATTACTGAGATTAGATTAAATTTAATACTATAGCCTACTATACGCAGTATAAATAATTTGTTCAAGTTAAAGACGGAGATACTACACAAACTATAAGTCTAAATAAATGTCTACATTTGTGTAGTAAGAGTCCCGCACAAACGTTCCTGGAATGAGAAAAGGAAACGCGAAGGGTTCATAGATGCATATGTAAAGAAAGCAGAAAAGATTGGAAGAGTAACTATAAAAAGGTGGCGAACAAGCAGAAAAAATAAGGTCTATTATCGAGAACGAAAAACAAGACTCATTTCAGTTTGTGAGCGATTGATCGTGATACTCAATATGCTTCATTATTTGTTATACTTAATGAGCACGAAACTGGACTTTTTTCGTTTTAAATTCATGTAAGCAAACTTGATGAATAAAAATGGCTGCATTTTGTGGTCGATCCCAGACGGTTCTTTGCTTTGTTACGTCACTAGTCGCAGATGTAAATCACATGGAGGAATTGATACGGAGCTATCCTGTCAAGTCAATCAGTACAATCAACAGGGGCGCAACCAACTGTAATTTTTGTTGGGGGCAAAATGATTGTAACTTGAAGGTATACATAACAAATATACATGCTTTTGAAATTTATGGGGTTATTTGCCCGGTTGTCCTCCTCTGGATGCGTTAGTGTGGTTTCTGTGATAGAATTCATTGCTGAGCGAGGGCTGATTTTTTGAGATGATGAAAACGTCGGATCGCCCAGAAACTTTATTCAAGCAAATTTTCATAAAAAGATGCAATACTTCTGGTGACCGGTTTTCATCGATTTCACGAATCGCTAATAATTGTCAAGTATCGAGTTGCTCAAATAAATTGCAACAGTTGAGTTAGCATATGTGACCTCACAAGATTACCTAAAGATTCTTTATCTCCATATGTGGCTACCACCACGCTTGGGCTCCAGGTCCCCCACAACCTAAATCCGGCGCTACCCTTTCTACGCTGAAAAATTTCCTCTGAGGTAAAAAGCTACTATTTCGTTTTTTAACTGCGAGCTACATTTTGTGTACCGATTACTGCGAAGGGCTACTAGTTTGATACACACTTGTTCTGAAATAAAAATTTTGCTCAATTTACCTTCAATCACTTTAGTATTGTTATTCGTTAATGTGTAGACATTAATCATGCTAATGTTATTTTTAGAACAGGCCCGCGGACGACCGACTTGGTCCTTGCAGGCGACCTAGTGCCCGCGGTCACCAAGCTGGTGGTCCCTGGTGTAGTGTGTATTGTGTTGTAAGCACTAAGCAGGAACAACACATGCAGGCAGGTCTGCGTCTCTGGGATAGAAACGCGACAATGACGTCCAGGAAGTAGAGGGGCTCTTATGATTCTGGTCGAAAGTACAGGAATGAATGGGAAATTACTTTCGTATGGGTGCAGAAAGCGGGTGCACGACCATTCGGTCTGGCCGATTCGGTCTGAGCCATTTCGGTCTGAGCCGTTTCGGTCTGGCCGATTCGGTCTGGCCGTTTCGGTCACAGGACATTTCTGTCACGACATTTCTGTACATAAGGAACTGATGAAGTTTGTGAAATGTGTTAATGTAAATGAACATCTAGGCAGGATAATAATTTATCCATATAATACACGACAAATCAAAACTCCATAATTTGCTTTGCCAAAAGCACGTTCAAACTCGGGTGCTAAAATGATAAAGTACAGTGCAATAGACATCTCGTCAAAAATTCCTTCAAAAATTAAAAATACAACGTGTATTACGGAAAAGTTTAGTTGTTAGGCCAAACTTCGCCATATTTAGCTACATCCGAAGTTCCTACGTGAGTTCGACCATAGACGTAGCAAGGACGGTAT
>JGI24021J15306_10000671_pt1 | contig 28393 bp, 20 predicted proteins | sample Ectturendosymbi1_FD_15306 | JGI IMG/M metagenome (IMG submission 15306) | reverse complement strand
CCGGGTGCACTATTATTTCTTAGCCTTTTTTCTGAGTGTTGGCTAGTGGCCCTCTACGGTGGCCAATGGGCCCCCTTCAGCTAAGTTTTGTCCCGCCAGGCCCAAACCTCTAGCTATGCCACTGGGTGGCAAATGCCCGTTTTGCCCCCCCCTGCGACCGCCAATGCGATCACTGACTATTTTATATCAGGTTCCACAAACAAGGCCAGCTCATCTAATGAACCGAAGAAACGTTTTTGATTAATTGTTAGCATAAGTTAATTTTTAACATCTTTACCGATTAAGCAATGTGCAATGCAAAAATATTTTGGTGATGATTTTCAATGAAATCAAGTGTCATTTCAACACCTGTTTAGGTCTGTTGGGGGGGATGCATCCCTCCCCTGGTGTCCGCGCCTGGCAGAGAGCTTAGCGTTCGACGATATTAATTTCCTCTCTATACGTATTTGAACGAATTTGTTCTTTTTTGTTGGGTTGCAAAATGCACAAAATGTGTTGTATGTTTTTCTGCTTGCATACAGGTGTTCATATTCCACGCGCTTTGACAACTGTTGATGCCATAGATAAAATGGGAGAACAACCTTTCAACATAAGATCTTACGTTCAAGTCGTTACTTCCAGAGAGTTTGAATTTACTTGTCACTGCTCATGAATAGGCGAACTTCTTCAACATGAAATTGAGTTTATTTTTGGTCTGCTTTGCGCTTGGAACCAGCATCACTTTGTGTCAGGAGTGTAGACCTGTATGCGTTTTCGGGGAAGACAGCAGCCTCCCTAGAAACAATCGTCAGGCCGAAAAAGGTGAAACTGGGCCTCCTCGTAGATCTGGACCAATCGGACCGGCTGGACCACCAGGGACAGCTGGACTGCCCGGCGAAAAAGGGTCTCAAGGATTGAAAGGAGTTTCTGGTTCAACAGAAGGAATTGAATCATTTGCACAAGAAATATACAGTTTACTTAATAGTAAGTCGTTTGTTTATTTTCAAAAAGCGGTTTCACTTGACACGTAGTGACCTTTCGACATCTTGCAAAGTCAGATAAGTGTAAAAAGATTGAAACTAGCCGGCGACCGAAACAATTATTTTCAGAATATTCAAGATGCTCATTGAAATAATTTATTTGGGCGCTGTGGTTTCTTTTCAACTGTTATCTTTTTGAAAGCAGTTAAATAAGCTAAATTTGTATTGCACATGATTTGTTTGAAAACATTCAAGGTTTCTAAACAAACTACCGGTATTACTTGCATTTTTCCATTGTTTCGTTTGTGCTTCAGTACAAACATTTTTGGAGTTAAATGAAACTATCCAGTTTTTCACAATGTAGCAAAATATTTACCAGTAAATGTTACGTATGAAGCAAAATTTTGCAAACCTATCAGTTTTTGCTTCCTGACTCTGATACTGCAAAAATCTCAGTTTTTTAATTATGAAATGGATGCATAGATCCGTTGCAACAATCGTTTACTGCATTGGGTGTCATCATCCAACATTGGTGCTTAGTGGAAGAATGACTCATTTTGTGTTTAACGATATCGGGCGTTTTGTGGCTTTTGTATTTACTTTTCATGTCCAAGCTGACTTGCTTGCAGTTGAGATTCTAGAATTAAAAACCTGAGTGGGCCACTACGGGAAAAGAGAAGGGGAGGCCAACCTAAACGTCTATCCTGCATGGCTATTTACCGTTGTTTTGGAGATTATAATGATTAAGCCTATCAAACCCAACATAGGCTTGTGAATATCATTAAACATGACCTAGCATTATTATTCACTAGAGATACTCAAAGGTCACTAGACGCAATCGCACAATCTGCTCGTACCCTTTCAATTGAAAGTAAAGCAATATTACTCTGTCTTTCACTGATCATGGAATTTGTGAGAAATGTTTTCACTAATTTCATTTTTGAAAACTTTTCCAGCATAAAGCGCTGGTTGAGGGAAAAGTTACAGCCATTAGTAACAACTTAATTGTATAAGCGATCGAACGCAGCTTTGTACAGAGCTATAAACGAAACCGTAGGGGTAGGAGCAGGCAAAATTTTGGGGGTGCGAAAGATTTTTGCCCGAATTTCTCCGAATTTGCCCGAAATGATTTTGAGCGAATATTTCGTACCATGAAAGACCTTTTTCTGGGATAACTTCCAAATAAAAAAAAAGAAAAGTGGCATTGTCCTGGGAGATAGGCCAGGTAAATGATTCTACCCATTTTATATGTTCTCCTTGCAGCATTTGTAGACGTTGAGGATCAAGTTGGTTTACTGAAAGAGAGTTTGAACCAAGTTGCACTTTTTGGCACCTCAACAATCGCGTCTTACTCTTACTATCATACGTAAGTGGTTAAATATTACTTGAAAACATTTGCCACCTGTTTCAGGTAGTTCAACGTCGAATCAACGGTCAGGTCATGTTTGATCGCCGGACATGGAATGAATACAAAGCTGGGTTTAGAACCCTGGAAACAGAGTTTTGGATTGGTAAGTGCAGTTTTTGCATGTTACCTTTTTGCAGCTACCTAAATTATTTAATTCTAGCAGTATAAGCTTCGTGCTGCTTCAAAACAAAGCGTAAATGTTATAATAGGACTTAACTGTTAGAATTTGAAACCTTGTAATTTCTGAGTTGCGTTGGGTTCAGCACACTAACATCTCACAAACATTACGATTGATTAACTGAATGAATTGCCAAATAAATTCGGCTTCACAGCAATGAAGTTGCAAGCATGGTCATATGCTTTTTAATGGGCATAATTAGGAAGCAATAACAGGAAAACTACTTTATTTATGGTTTTTGCCACTTGTTTGTGAAAAGGTTTTGCTTTAGGTTTCCACACTGCACAGCTCAACTTTAAGAACAAAGCACATGTTTCATTATTCCATTCATAAGCATTAAGCTTGTGATGGTGACGTAAAACCTGATGGTGTCAACTTAAAACATGCGCATTTCTTGCTTGCGGTTTGGTAAAAGCAATGTGTTGCATAAGAAAGCTATTTGACGTGTGTTGTAAAAACTAAAATATGTCAAAAGCCGAGATAGCACTTGGCTTTGAAAAACACTTCATTTTGGATCAGTTAGAAAACATTTAAGGATTTTGAGGAAAATAAAACTCCGTACTGCAATCATCTACAAAAGGTGCAGAACAAAAGCCTGGACAGTACTGTAATACTGGAAACTAAACAATCAACATGGCGTAACTACTGCCCTTCAATTAATAATAAAGCCAAGCTTTCAAACGTTTCGAAAACTAGAAATTTTCTAGTTGCTTAACCTGCACTCGCATACCACAGTTTGTGAACAATGGAATCGTCGCCAGTAATGATCAACACAAAGCTAACGTGCTGGGAAATCAGTCTGAATCCGCGAGCTCTTCTACGGATCTTCCAACAGCCTTCACTGGAAATCTGCCGAACTTAGACTCTAAATTCTCAAATATTCTCTTGAAACCCGACCACAAGATACACGCATGAATAATTTTTTCTCCTTTCACGAACTAAAGACAGCAGTTGCAGATTCCAAAACACAGCCCCAGGACATGACAAGGTTTGGAATAAAATGTTTAAACGTTGATAAAATCATTCACTTCAAATCCTCTACTCTTGTGCTTGTTCAACAAACTATGGTTCACGAAAGTTGTACTGAAGTAATGGCTGCACTCCGATTTTAATTCCAGGTTACAAACAGAGCAAACCATCGAGCATACTGTCTTCATACCGACCTACAATAATTATGGATCACGTGTATTTCTTTCTTTTTAATTCAAAGTGTTTGCGTGATACTGCGCTAGAAATGTGATCCAAGTTGAAACATCTGTTCAAACGTCTGTGGAATTATTGTGGAATGGAAAGAAACATTACCTAAAATTATTGCCACGGAAAGAAATAACTACATTACCTAAACATGATTTAAATAAGATATTCGTGTCACTAAGCCACTGCATTATTATAGTGTTGACGCCCTTCGGTAGCCTGTCATGATAAAGGAGGTTAATACACAAAAGTACGCAATTCACACCTATGTTTTCCAATTTAAGCAAAATACAATAATTTACAGATAAAAGAATAATCTTCTCAGTTTCGTTTATACCAGGTTTTACACATCTTTCGGTGTGTCATGACTAAAGGTGGATACTAGGGAAGGTGCACGAGGTGGTCGCCTCGGGCACGTTTTTAAAAAGATGCCGTGACCTCTTGGAGAGTTTCGCACTGGGTTTTTGCGTTGTTTCTTTCAAAAAGCTTATTTATCACTCCATAGACACATTTGAGCTTTGAAGCAAGTAATTTGTTTACTAAAATAAACCAAAAAGCTATGTGCAAAGGTGGCTGAAGGGGCTTCTATTTTGCTTTAATATGTAAACAAGGAACAATTTCAAATTAAATGACTTCACACATTTCTTATTGCGAAGTGGGCTTTCACGCAGCAGCAAATTCCCAGACAACATGAAATGTTGAACTTGCTTTCAGCGAGAAAAGTTTTTTTGAAGCATGAAACATTAGTTCATAAATTTAAATGTGAAACAGGTTTGATTCTTTCACCCACTTAGTCAAGAAACAAGGGCAATTCTATTTTCTTACTGACCATTTCATGCTTTTATGAGAAGCTGTAGAAAATTCTGAGGCAATTTTGTAAAATTTCAGGTTTAGATGAACTTTACCGTCTGACCGGCGAGAACAGGTGCAGATTGCGTGTGGAGTTGGGAGCGTAGGATGGCACATCAGCTTACTTACAATATAGGTGCGGAAAGAAATGAACTTTGTCGTGATCTCCAAATGACCTGTATTTTGATCATCGAGGAAAACAACCTTTTTTTGATCAAAGCCTGTTTTTAAAGCAGTGTTTACTGAAAATGTGTTATGACCTAAAGTTGATAAGTGTGCAGACCACACCAGTGTGTTTGAAATTCCAGTCGTTCGCCATTGCCATTACAAAGCGGTTCCGGTATTACTGGGACCAGTGACCTGGAGGGAAGTATTGGAACATTCTTATGATTGGAATTTTACCCAGACTAAAGGAAAATAGACGTCTGTGTCGTTTTTTTCGAAATTTTATCTGGAAACGTCCACGTCTGATTATTCTAAACAATTTTCCAAATTTAGAGGAAGAAAAACTTTAAGGCCAGCCTCACCTCGCCGACAACCGACGAAAGGACTGCGTGATTTCTGCCAGATGTAAGAATATATTGTCCACGTCCTGTGGAACCTTTGATGAGAAAAAATGCCGGTTGAGATTGCCTTTGCCGCATATCAGTTTATGGCTGGACGCGTGCCGTAGATTTCTTTCAGAAAGTAACATGCTGGTAACAAACTTTCAGAAGAACGTGCAGATCGCCAAACGAAAAAAGTATTGTTTTGATTTTGACAAAATGCTTGACGTCAGGTCGTACAGGATGAAGAAGTTCAAAGAATATGCAGAAACATGAATCGTAAACTTGGTGCTGATCACGCGAACGTCGAATTTGAAAGCCCCTTTCTGGCCGGCAAAAATATGGCGGCTCTTTACGAGAGATGCAAACACGCAAGAGAAAGAATGCAGAGTCTGCAATCGCAACAGACAAGCAACAATGCAACAATGGAGATTTCGAGCTCGACCAGATTCACTCTGTTGCTTGTGCGCCACTTTGGGGCGCCGTTTGTAAAAAATTATATCGGACATATTTCGCATGAAAAATTGCAGCACCATGCGCGTTCTGTGCATGTGCGGTGTGGGGTAATTGAGGCATATTTCTCCTGGCGCAACATTTGGGGGGCGCCAAATTGAGGCCAGGATGTTACGCAATATTTGCGAAAGAAAACATGCCAGGAGATGCTAATAGTTACGATTTACAAAATGTCGCATGCCAGCCCTGCTACCCATTTGCGAAATCTCATCAAGATCACCTAGGTTCACAAAGCGAGCAGTTACGAGGATTAGTGACGTTTCAAGGCGGAGCTTCTCTCTCCAGCAATTTGCGCCCACATGTTGTTCAACTTACAGCTGCGTCACCATGCTTTCAGGTTGCTAGGGTTGCGAACTTTTCCTTTTCGTTCCCATTCTATAGTTGCATCACAATGGGAAGCGGATCCAGCGATCACAGCGCATTAATTTCAGGACTACGTCCACCTGGACAACTGCCACCCGGACAACTACCACCTAGGAGAACTGCCACCTACGACATTCGCCACACAGGACAACTGCCACCTAGGACAACTGCCACCCGGACAACTTCCGCCTAGGACAACTGCCACCCGGACAACTGCCACCTAGGAGAACTGCCAGCTACGACATTCGCCACACAGGACAACTGCCACCCGGACAAGTGGCATCAAAGGCAACTGTTCTAGGTGGCAGTTATTCAGGTGAGAGTTCTCGGGTGGCCGTTGTCGAGTTGTCTGTACCCCGGATTACAAATGCATGGAGTGTGCTGCTGCGCATGCTTTGAGAGCAGTGATGAAACTTGAAAGTACAGTATGTTATTACTACAGCAGATATGACATTTAGGAAAATTTTTAACTTCGATGGTTTGACAAACTTCATTGTGAAATGGGTTTGATGTGGTTCTGGAAGTAGTTATGACGGTTTTCATTTGTGGGATATAATGCTGGGTTCAAGTAACAAAGTTTTATTTTTTTAAGTGATAAGTAATTTTAACAGATTAAGTAATTCAAGCAATTAAGAAAAATCGACATTTAGACTTAGAACATGCAAGTACATAATAAACATTGCAATTTTTAAATTGCGTAATGGGAAATTCAGACAAAATTTGCACATGTTGGCCGCGATTCAAATTAATACAATGATCGTCTAGACCTAAATGGTAATCACGATGACAGTCAACAATTGTGACTCACAAAGCGCTCTGCACAGACAGGAAATCTATCCGCTTCCATGGATTGTTTTATGTGTGATGATGCATGTCAAGTATAATATTGCGTTTACAGCAAAAGACATCTTTTCTAAAATCTTAACTTTTCTAAAAACAAATTACTTGAAATGTCAAGTAACGGCATAATGACCTAATCAAGTAATACGTAAAAGTTTTCAAGTAAGTAATTAAGTAAGTTTCTAATTGAACCCAGCCCTAGTGCGATATTTAAATAAATGCTGAGTACTTTGGAAAACTTCTAGTGGGCGACAGCGTTCAGTGAATTCGTTGTACAGTAATTGTGAACTTGTCAGTGACTGCTACATGTGCTTCATTATAGTTCTACCTATAAACTTCGCATCTCCATGGACATAGTTGTTTAAATTCAGGTGGCAAAATTGCTAACCTAGAACTTCACACGGAGCGTCGCAGCTGGTTTATCTATGATAATACATGTCAAACATTTATTTTGTGTCAGTTTTTTGACGAATTATTCGATAAATTTGCAGCAGCAAAGGCACTGACCCCTTGAGTTTTAACTAAGATAATTACAAGTAAATGAACATTGCATTTCAGTGCATCTTTTATTTTCATACAGCTTTTCAGGACGTTTTATCCAAAAAAATATTTTAGGATTTTGCAATTTGTTGTATTTTTCTAGTAGTTCTGCATAAAATCATTTGCCTTCAATATTTCCTATGACTTGTTCTACTTGTGCATGGAGCGCGTATAAGGTCTATGGGCAAATTCTGTGCTGTGTCATCAGCTGTGTCATTTGTGCTGTGTCATTCTGTGCTGTGTCATTCTGTGCTGTGTCATCAGAAGATGTTTGTGGCCATCAAATTCTGTCATTAAAATTGATGCAAATTTTGCAGAAGATCAGGCCGTTTTGCTTGGTTTCACCGCAGTTTAGAATATAGCAATGCAACAGTTTGAATGTTCAATCCTGACCGAATATTTAATGTGGGGACAGGATCATGTGAAACGATTAGATTCTTAACTCTACGATAGTTTATGATTTCCAATACTCAAAGGTTTTGATGTCAATTCCGAGACGTCACAATTACATGAACTTTAAAGACACGTCTAGAAACAACAGGATGCGGGCCCGGAGTTAGCTTTCCACGCACCTTTACTCCCAACTCACTCTTGCTGACATTTTTGCTGCCACGAACGGTCTGGCTGGGGCGAACAAACTGACTTTGTCCCGGAAGCGGGAAATCCTATGTATGCCACTTGGCGTGTGACTCAACGTGCTGTCACAAATTGTGGATTGTTGCGGTTGTTTGCTTTTACATGCCATCGTTCAATACCTTTTACTGACATTTTCACAAAAAGTTCATTACATTACCCTCTTTGTGTTCATTCCTACTATCTTTAATTGCCGCTTCTCCTTTCAGTCCAAACTGCACCATTAGGTGAAATCTTAAGAAGTTTTCACTGATTGCTTAACAATGTTTGGATTTTCCCAATGTGCATGTGTTCTCGTAAACATGTTGAAAACACAGACAGTCTGTGTCTTCGTGTTTACAAAACAAGCAGGAGACTGAAATTGCCAAGTTTGAACAAACGATTCGTTCATTAATCAAACACAAAGATCTATATAATGTGCTACTATCATAAAATCTTTGTTCCAGAGTGAAACTGCGCTTTGTGGGCCATTGTCCTCTTTCACAGGAAAATCTGCGGAGTGCTTGGATGGTCTTGGAATAAACGTTGCAGTCTTTGTTTTGTCATGTATTATTTGTTTTGTCACACATGATATCTGTGACTGTGCTTTGTATAGCCAGAGCAACTAAATATATTTCTCAGAGAATTCAACTTTGCCTGCGAAGCAGATGGTTACAGAGTTCGGTTTTCTGGATACAAAGGTACAGCTGGAGACACTATGGGTTACAACAGTTTTAACGCCAATCGAAAATTTGCGACTGCAGATCGTCACAGTGACGGGTGAGTGCCACGTGATGTGACTGATGCGATTGCGGAGTTTGGCAAAGTCTGACGGCACACTGTGTACTAAAAATATATCCATATCATTTTAGATAGCAATACACAGTAGACTTTGCCATGTTTGATCGTAACTGTACTCAAGTAGCGTTTACTGTTGGGCACATATCTGCATATCTTTATTTATAAAGTTGTCAAAATATCGATTTTGAAATACTGATAGTCTTCTACAACAATGCAAATATTAATAATGTTCTTCATAATGTCCATCACTGAATTAAATATGTCCAAAGGTAGACCTTCACAAAAAATTATAAAATTTCTACCAAACGTTTTGCACGCCACTTACCATTGCGTATGAACGGGTCAGGATTGGTCATCAGCAATATTACTCAGGCAGGTAGAAATGCAAGATATTAATTGTGTAAGAGGTGGCATTGTGGACGCAAACTTTGACAGTTCAGGAAGATGCTCAAGCCCTCTAAATTGCGGAATGTCTGCTAGTTTCGATAAAAAACTGGGAAGTTTTGGGTTTGAAATTTTTTGGAAGTGACGATACAACTGACGTAGGTCAAGGTTTTTTCAATGACGTCATCGGGGCCAGAGATAAAAATTCAAGGGGCAATTTTTTTTGTCATTGAAAAAACTATGCAGAAATCCGCATATTTAGAGCCTTTGATTGGCTTTCAACGTTAATCGTTCGTTAATTATAGTCTAAAAACAACAATACAATGAATTAATCCCCTCCTCTAGGGCATCAATGAAATACTAATCGATTATCCAGGAAGAACATCTAAACGATTTATTAATTTGAATTTCGCCAACTCTTTGATGAGCACATCAACTCAATGCAATGTTCTTGCAATAAGTGGTTGGTTGTGCCTTTCCCTTAGTTTTTACATAGGAAAAATTAGGCTGGCCTGCTACTTGGCGAAGAAAACTTGGTGCTTTCATTGTCAGCTTACAGTCCAACACAAACTTTAAAAGTTTTGTAGCAAAATTCTCAAAAAAAAACAATATTGAAAAGTGGTCAATAGATGCTATATCTATTGTAAAAAATATGTGATTACAGTAAAGTTAGTAACATCTAATGTCTTTTTACTGGTCATCTAGCTGCGCAGATAAAGGAAGAGGAGGTTGGTGGTACAATCCTGGTTGCGGATGGGCAAGGTTGAATGCACGCTGGGGAGAAAACCTCAACAGCAACAGCATGATTTGTTGGTTGTGGAAGAAGGATACTTTAAAAACCAGCATGATGGCGGTTAAATGCGACTGAAAATGGACTTTCTCATAAGTTGCCTCAAGCAACTAGAAAACATTTGTGAGGATTAGTACGTACCTTGTTCGAAGCCTTCATTACGATTTTATCCAAATCATTTTTGTTGCGTTTTTCGGTATGATTGAGATGAAAACAGAAAAATAACACCACAGGATCTTCCATTTGGCGATACATTTTAATGTGGAGAAACATTTGTCTGCATCTGCACCGTAATGTCGGTTTCTGCGCAAAAAGACATTTTCTTGTTTTTGGAAAACAAGCCCGAATTTTTCGAAAGTCCATGACCGATTTATCGGCTACAAACTTGAAACATTATTTTGTGCCAATTTTGTCTTTCTTTTTGAACGTTTCTGCAACGTTTTTGAGATCTGCATTGAAACGCCTGATCTTGGTGTTGTAGTGAGAAAAACGTTTTTCTGAGTGCTCACGAAACGTTATCTACTGTAATTGAGATCCTAAGAATTCGAATAATTCACTAGAATTAACAAAATATGAATGACGCAAAAATAACGTCCACTGGTTTGAGAAGAAACAAACTGGTAAAATATTTATGAAATGCTTTGTGAAGTTGAAAACTACCGGCGGGACTATCTATGTTCTTGATAGTGAAACGTTTCAGGTAAACGATGCTACAGTTTCACTGGAACAAAAGCTTAACTGAACTCGACAAATCGTATAGAATCAGCTGTTTCGAATAAACATTTTGGCTTCAATGTAGTACTACAAATTCTTGCTTTTGTAGTTTAGCTGTTGGACGAACCAAGATTTTAAGTTTGCTTTGTTTTTGTAAAAACAAAACCGTATAACACCTACAACGCCACGGAATGCTTGAGCAACAGACATGGAAAACTGTTTTTTCGGTAAAAATAGTCAGTGGTTCCTTTGAGAAACACAAAATGCGGGTATCGGCTGAAAAGGTTTTATTTCGAAAACGCCACGTGAACAAAGTGAATCCACTGACATTACCTGCTCACTTGCATTTGACGCTCTGTATTTCAACGTTTTCCAGTCGTAGCTTTAACGCAATTACGGGCATCCGCTGTGGCATGTGTGCCCCTGGAAATTGGGACTAAGCATAGGTGTAGGAACAAGTAAATGTTTGCGGTGCACAGAATGCAAAGGATTGCCCAAATTTCCACAAATTTCCCCGACAAACGTTTGTCCAGCAAATGTTCTATCAACCAATCTTCTGCAGCTGTTGGTACATTATATTTCTCTCTACCATGTTGTATAAGACTTGAAAATAGAAACTTTGGTACTTAAAATTTTTTCTTAACCCAACTGAAAAATTACGCTAGGTTGTGCAAGTCTATTGTCAGAAACCAGCACCTGCCTCACAATTCTGAGGCTTGGCATTCAAATCACATCTGAGCTGTTGCTATAAACAAAGAAACTCACACTTAGCTAAGGTAGGTCTGAAGCTGCTACCTTCTCTGAAGACCCATATGTGATACCAGGATGTGGCATGTATCATTGTATTTATGATATGACTACGCCGTGATTCTCACAACATTGTCTGTTCAACTGCACATATATGCAACATCCAAAAACTGAACAAAATGTGTTCATTCAAACACTGTAGTTGAAATCAAAATCAAATGATTTTATATATGTGCCCGGCAAGGGTTCTACTGGTATGAAGTAGTTTCCCTGCAGTACACTCGATTCCCTCAAAGTGAAATTAATAAAGAATCTAAATAAAATACTTCTTTTGCTTTTTCCTAATAATCGTTCTTTTGGCATGGGTATAACTCTCTACTCGTGCATCACGCCTATTGAACAACTGTCACAAAAACGTTACTACTTGCGTGCTAACGCTAGTGGTTGCTGACTGCTGTTTAGTATCAATCAATATTGCCAGTGGGGCCAGGTCTCGTTAACATCAGATTGTTGCCTTCTTCAACATCAGATAACATCAAATTTTTACGTTACAATTTCATATAAGCTAAATCCTTCCATTAACAAACCCAACAAAGTGCGAGTATCCTCGTTGAATCCGTAACAGAGCGAAATATCGGCATTAATTGGAGAAGTTGTTTATTATTTACGTAAAATGTTAATCTCAATGCAGCGAACAGAGCTTCTTTAGTTTGAAACGATAACCAAACACACATTGCGGTAAGAGATTGATGAAAGAAACTTAAAAATCATGAATCTAACTAATTTTCGTCCTAAAATGAAAGGAAATGTGGAAAAAACAATAACCCACTCAACATCAGATTTGTCGCCAAAACATCAGACATTAGCAATTTATCTGAGAACATCACATCTGATGTCATGTTAAAACATCAGAAGTGGCAACACTAATTGTCCCGAACTTTTAGTGCAGTCGCGAGGTAGCAGCGCCGAGCTGCACCTTTGTTACGTCATAAAAGGTCACGTGTGGTGGAAACGCACTCTTCTTCCGATGATTACCATCGTTGTGTCACATCATAAACATATGAAGCTGTTCAAGCCATTTACACCACATGTTAGTGCGTGGTCCGTCAGAAAAGGTTTTAATCAGTCGATTCGTAGAACGAAAGAACAGACAACAACATTGCAGTGTTTAGCTTGAGCGATGCCGAAACCTCTAATGCCATCAGGAGCAGTGAAAAGCGCAAAGCTTCTAAGAAAAAGCGCAAGGACCTGGCAGTGTAAGCTAAAACGCCACGACTGAATCGCTTTTTCTAACAAAACTTGCAAGGTTAAAGCAGTGGCGTTAACCAGAGCACCTGAAAATGAAGGTGAAAATGAAAACATTAGCTTGGAAATAACTTTCACACTCAGCCTGGCTGGCCATATTGACATGTTCTTTCTCCGGTGTTTTTGTTTTTCATCCCTGGTTTCTGCTTATTGTTCGGGTGAATGTTGTTTCATGTTGATTCACTTACTAGCCTGTGAAATACTTTTTCTTAGTAAAAATACACTCTAGTATTCATATCATAAATTCTCTTCTCGCAGCTTACTCTATGCGCATTTCAGTAAGCACACTATCGACCACCGGAAAAAATAAACCGAAACCTTACGAATCAGTGAAAACGTAACTTTTACAAACGATGACGTCATGAATTGCGTCATAGGGGCCCTCCAGTAAAAATTGCCCCGGGCCCTACATTTTAATCCTGCTCTGTACATGTGGATATCATTCGCCCTAAGATGTAATGATGAGGGCCATTTTTATGACCTAGAAAAGTTGATTACATGACATTATTTTTCAGAAACTATGACTATATATGACCAAACAAAAATGACTGAGCTGAAACGTTTGCAACTGCTGTACAAAGAGGTATTACCAACGAAAATAGGCATAAGGCATGATAGCCCCATGGTTCGTTGAAGCCCCACAAAAATAAACAGCTCAAAACATAGGCCTGTAGTGCGTTTTGAACTTTTGAGCAAATTGAAAGCATGCATGGACAATGGTTTGTTTCTTTGTGGCAGCAATAACATGCATTTTTAGGCAGTGCGTTACATTTCATCCAAATAACTTGGTTCACCTAAGTCTTTGTCAACATATGCAGGGTGCCCAAGTGGGTTTAATTTGCAGGAAGTGGTTCAGACCTATCGATGTAGTAGTTTTGCTGATTATTTGAGATTGTTTCAATGTTTTCCTTATTGAATTAAGTTGAAAATATGCAAAATATGACCTTATGACCAAACATGGAAAATATGACTTTTTATGACTTTATAACTTATGATGTAGACTTCGTAGGAGTGCGATTTTTGTTTTAAAATTCATTTCATAGTTTCCTGAACCATAGAAAATAATATGATTTTATGACTTTTAAATGACACTAGTAATGATCCAAAGGAATACAGATGAAAAGACTAGGAGACTAACCGCCACCTGTTTATGTTAAGCTTTCTTTCAACTTTGCAAAACTTTTATTGTTCTAACGAAATCCTACTCCTTGCGATTATGTTTAAATGTTTCTGCAAAAAAACTGCGCCTGTACTGACTGCCAGTGCTTTGCAATATCTCTAATTCACGTTGGTTTAGGTGAGAAATTCGAATAAGTTCGCTTTTGCGCACTATTTTCGAACAATTTCGAAGAACTTCGCTTTGTGCAGTCTCACAATAATTCATCATTCAAAACCATGATGCTATAACGTCACACAAGTCTATGTGTCGTTTGTTTAAGTGGATATGGTCCACAATTTTTTTTCCTTCTCTTTGCTAATAGCCAGCTAGTAGTTATGTGAAATAGGGCGAAGAGATACTGCGTTACTGCAGAGAGCTCTACTAAGACGTCTAGGTTCTGTGAGGTTGCAGGACATGTGTAGGTGGACTAAAAACTGAAGTCACATAGCAGTTACGCAAGATTCTTTGAAGTTATCCCATGTCCCACTATTTGTCCAAAGTGGTCAAATTTTTGTTGGGGTCCGGCCATAAGTCGCCAGCCAGTTGAGCTAGAGAACTGTTCAAACTCTCTGAAGATACGGAAAGCCTTGCAATTTCGATTTAAAAATGGGTGATACAGGCCTACACAAGGCACCAGAACACACGATTGCAATCAAGATAAATTCGGATAACTTAACTGATACCAATTCTGAATGCTTTCACAAAATTTGGCCACTGTGACAAGCAACAATCTGTTGACAGTAATATACTCCAGTTCTACTTCACATTGAATGGCACGGTTGATCAATCTTCCCATTCCTGTGTGTGTTTCGTCGCTTCGAACTGAATCTTTCGCAACTAAAACAAGCCAAGAATCGCGTGAGTGATTGATGTTTTCGACGCAACGCCATGGCGTGCTGATTTCCTCACCGCTGTCGCCGTCTCAAAATGAGTGTGAGACCAATCTCAGCAGAGAATGAAAGAACGCAGCTGTGCTAGCAAACAAAATTAGCTGAAGAAAAATCACAATCACTTCACTCACAGAAGTTACCGCAGTGAGCACAACAAATTTACCTCCCGAAAGAGAAAAATCATTGCTCTCAATGTTATAAAAACGTTTTGTATGCAGACCCAAAATATTTTGACAAACCTAAGCCCGAGGCCGGCCCGACTTATAACTCTTCACCATGCCAAAATGTTCATTCTAAGAGTTCTACTTGCATAACAACAAAAAAATATTCTTGAGATTAAATCAAAACGCACAACGGAAAATTGGCAAAAAAGTACCAAGTTTCAACCTTAACACGAAACGAATGTGCAACAAAACTAGGTGTGATGTATCTGTAAAGCAATGTTTCGTACTTGGATGAAAACATTGCTGCATTGTGGGTTTGGTTAAATTCAAGTAAATCAGTCGACTTACGAACCAATGCATTCAGCACAAGAACAAAATGTAAGAGTCAAGAAAAAAATATCTTTTGGATCTGTTGGTCACGATTGGTCACGATGTCGCGGCATTGCATGAAGTGAAGATAAATGCATATTTTATCCTTATTTCGGAACGCAAGTCCCTACGTTTTGAGCTATATGTCAATATACAGCTAGGTAAATACTGTAGGCTACTTCTGCATTGTTTTGACTGAAATCCTGTTCACTAATATTTAATAACAGCCTTTTGCGAAACTGCCCATTCCAAAACTAAGTCTCCACAATCGTACTGCTTTTTGTCTTCGGCAAAAGCTTCGCAAAGATTTGCGTGAAAATCTAACTTTCTTACATTATGTACACGAACATCATTAAATGATACGCTGTTTGCTTCTGAATACGTGACAACCAACGTTACAGAAAAGCCAGTTGCATTTCTGTACGGAACAAATGGCTGTACTGTGGTCTCTCACATGTGCAGTTGTAATACTGTCACTGTTACAAGAAAATAACCGTTCTAACAGTATACGACACAAGGTAAAATGTTGGACAGAAGCAGTTAAACATCTTTCACGGTCTCCAGAAACTTGAAAAATGCTAAAAATTATATTATCGAAGCTAAAATTTATGAACTAGCAGAATCAGTGATACCACACCAAACTCTGCTTCAACATCGGCTTGGCTATGTGTGGCCTACCGTCTAACATGAAAAGATTTTCACACAAACCGTGACAAACATCAATTTTATTTTTGAAACCTCTCCAAATGCAAAATCTAAAGAGAAAAAAAGTGGGGGGACATTGCATATTAACCCCCCCCTTATTTCCAAACAAAATTTTTATATGTGATCATTCACGTCGGAGTAAAATTCTTCCTTAAATGTTATTTTCAACTTACATGAGGAGCGTTATGTATGTTTGAATTGGAAAAAAAGTTTTCTTGGTCCATAGCGTTCAAAAATTTAAATGTGAAAGAAAGATACTATCTATTTTATGATAACGAATTCAACTTTTCACATTCATAGCATCTCATATAAGCCAATTAGAACACAGGTTCCAAACACTGAAAAACGCTGGAACCCCTTTCATAAAAACAAAATCACTTTTGCACGCCCTCGTTTTGAAAAAGCTTAGAAATCACAAAAACACCCGATTTTGCGGTATCGTCATTTTCAGAAGTAATACTCAAAATACATACTGACAACACAAAAGAAACAATCAGTTGTAGGCCACTGTTAAACTCTTATACCTTACCGCTCATTAAAAACCGACCTAGTAACTTTTTTGTTGCTGGATCGCTGAATATCCATCCGTACCTGGGCACACATTGCTCAGAGCGACACGAAACTTGTTCGAGGGGATCGAACGGTTCAGATACTTCTTTTTCAAATAACGTAGAGAAAACAAAACAGACTCGCACAAACATGTTATTGCAAAGGGCACTAGAACAGACGTGACTTTTTCACTCAATTTCTGATATCTTGGCATGGTTGAACCCCACAAAACGTGAGTTCTGTTGCATCAAACCAAAACTTCACCGTAATTGTACCACAAACATTTAACGTTTACAATGCGCTTACCCTCGCAACATCGGCCATCTTCAACGGGGCAACTACAGCGTGAAGCACAAACAGCAGTGCACGCATTTAGCAATGTACAGTAGGTCTAGTACGTTAGCGCAGATAATTAAGCTGGATAATGTTCTTTACAGTAACAGAACTTTTTTTTCATAAATTTATCATACGTTTTCATAAATCTTAGTTCTTCTGAAAAAAAAGAGTGCATCCAAGAACCTACAAACACTCACTCGCCAAAAATTGCATTTGTGGCCCCAGCGAAGCTTGTTTCGGACCCCAACGGTCCGGGAACCCTCGGTTGGGAACCGCTGAATTAGAACATTTTCCGCCACATCAGTTTCAGCATTAAGCGTATTAACCGGCTAAATAATGCAGTTGGTTGAGCACGCGCCACCAAAACTGATATGCTGCATTCGTATCTTGTTAGGATCACTCCGAAGACTTGAAAAACGGCGTTTGCGGTCTGTCCAGTCTCGGCGTTGATGGGTGGGTGGAGGAAGAGGACAAATCACGCGCAGTGCTGCCACTGACTCGCATACAGTGCAGCATTCACTGCGAAACCAGCCGCCTCGCAAAGCGCAAGCAAGCCGAGGTGGGCGCCTCAGCCCAATCGTGAAACTCTAAAAAGGATGACAGAAATCGAGTATAAAAGAAACTGATCTGAGTTTCAAGATGATGAATATTTATCAAAGTAATTTCGGCTTTTTTTTCATTAATTTTTGAAAAATACGACGAAGTTCGGCGTTTGTTCGACTTTGAAAATAAAAATGTGTTTTTGTGAATGTATTATGCTTTGTGCAACTTTCATCGTGTTTGGTACACAGTAAGCAGAAGTGCTAAATAGCCTAATAGTAAAAATAACGGCCAAAGCAATACATAGATGTTAACGACATTTTCGTAAACGCTACTGCACTGATGTTGGTAACAGAAGGTACCAAAACGTCTACGAAACGTCGTTTACATCTGTTGTTTTGGCCGTTATCTTTATTATTTCATCGTTTTCGTTGGAAAGGTCAACAATTCAGTGGTTCCTAGTGGCGCACAAGCCTTTGAAGGTGTTTCCTGTATTTTTCCTCTTTGCTGGTATTACTTACATACAAGTAAATGTATTGAGCCGGTGATCAATGCGAATAGAGGTTCGGAACATCAAAGAATTGTAAACTAATCGACGGAAACCAACGATCATTCATTTCAGACGACCTTGCATTTAAGCTCCAGCTGAATTGCTGAAACATATTTTGATATGAGGAGATGGTCTTTGCAGAAGACATTGAACACTGGAAAGTCGCTGTCTTTGCACCATGATGCTCATCACTAACTTCAGTCGATGAACATATATACTATCATTCAAATACAGTAGGAAGTTTTAATCTTAAAATCGGCTGTGCTGACGTTTATGAAAGTATCGTAAAAAAAGGTAGTTAAAAATAAAGGTGACACACCCTTATAAAGTCCGTTCTTGGTTTAACTATTTTCCAACAAGTTTTTGCTGTGACGTCTGGGATACTTGCTTTGGAATAAATAATTGGGTGACAAGCAATGCTTGTTAATAAAACAGAACTACCGTAGCAGCGCAGTAACAAGACCATGTTTCGAAGATCGCATCTCATTTCCTGAATAAATGGTGTTGTCGTGTGCTAAATTTACGCAAACGTTTTTTTGAACAAATGTAGCACTCACCAAACAGAGAAAAGTGTTCAATTAAGGAAGAAATTGTAGCAAAAAAAAGAGTAAAAATGTTTCTCATTCTGGCCATGTGCCTCCGTTTCCATTGGAAATTAATTGGATGCCGACGAAAATAACTGACAATTTTACTTTTCAGTGTTGGTGTCGCTTTTTTCGAAAAAAATGAAAACAGATGCAAAAATTAAAACATTGATAGCCGCATTTATTCACTAACGATATTATGTTTTCTTCTTCACTGCAGATAAAATGTTTTTATTTTTTCTACATTGCAAAATTGCATAAGAATGGGCTTGTATGTTTTCATTCTTGCGTGAAAATTTTGTATATCAGATGCTTTGAGATTGGTGATGTTATAGTTAAAATGTGGAACAATACTTCAAACAAAGTTCTCATATTCAAGTTTTTATTTTTAGATAATTTGAGATTGCTCGTCGCTTTCATGAATAGGCGAACTTCTTCAACATGAAACTGAGTTTATTTTTGGTCTGCTTTGCCCTTAGCACAAGCATCACTCTGTGTCAGGAGTGTAGACCTGTATGGGTTTGCGGGGAAGACAACAGCCGTCCTTCAAACAATCGCCAGACCGAAAAAGGTGAATCTGGGGTACCTGGTACACCTGGACCTATCGGACCGACTGGACCACCCGGGCCCGCTGGGCAACTTGGCGAAAAAGGGTCTCACGGAATGACAGGAGAACCTGGTTCAACTGAAGAAATCGAAGCCATTGAACACGAAATACGAGTTTTGGTAAAAAATAAGTTGTTTATTATTTTTCAAAAATTGGTTACGTTTGACGCAAAGTGATTTTCGAATTGTTGTAAAGTCGGATGAGTGTAAGAAACTGCAACTAGCTGGTAACCAAATCAATTCATATTTATTGCATCATAAACCATCCTGATTTCTTGAACTTTACTTTGTCAATGACAAAGCACATTTCGACCTTGGTGATCACGTGAACAAACAGAATGTGCGGTTTTGACTCAGACGCAGCCTCATCGACATCAGTATCGCCAACGTAGTGTGCCGGAAGTGACCGTTTGGTGCGCGTTGGGTCGTAATGGCATTGTCGGGCCATACTCGTTCCAGGTAGCTGATGAACGTACGGTAACTGTGAACACAAAACAGAGAGATGCATTGAACTAATGAGAAGAAAATTCCTACTGGATACTGTGATTTATCAGCACAATGAAGCAACGTCACATTACACCAATCTTTCATTCGAATACCACCTCCGTTACTCACTTGAGCTCAACTCTTGTCGTACGGACCAAACTTGTCCGTCAGATTTTCCAGACCTACCTGCACTGGATTTTTATGGGGATACCTAAAAGACAGGTCTATGCTAACAATCCCTAAACTACTTATGCGCTCAAGAATATCAATCGAATGGAGACCAGGAGAATTCCCCATGAGTTGTTGGTCAGCGCCATTACAATCTTCACTATGCGATAAGACACAATGATTCAGTGCCAAAAATCTTGGATCGAGGACACTATAAATTATACTGTAGATTTGTGCTCTCGAAATGGTGGTGTGCGAGGAAAAAACTTATACTGTCTGTAAGACAGGCCAATGCAAAATATTGCAAAAGTATTCCTGTCCATACAAAAAGCTTCTTTATCAAATATGGATACATCTTTTTGGATCACTTTGTACAAGGTCTAAGCTAAACTCGTTGTCCATAGCTTTTTAGGATATAAACAACTCAATGCTATCGGAAGCCTACCCCCAGCATAATATCTGAACCCAACAGCACCTACCCACGCAAAAATGGGTAGAATTATTTCCAGAAAACGTTAAAGGTAAGGTGTATGAAAACCTAGTCTAACATAACCATGGATCTTGTTCTTCCGGCAATCTTTTCCCTTAGATAAGTGGTTCTTAACCTTTTTTACTTATCTTACCTTTTTGTGAAACAAGATTACCAGATTTACCCCCAGTACACTCAATGGTGCTCATATATTAAAAATACGAAATTATAAACTGTTTCAGTTCAGAATGATTCATAAAAATTTACATTTTCTGCAGTTTGCGGTTCAATAAATTTACCCTCTTGGAAGATGAAATTTACCACCTGGGGTAAATTTACCCCAGGTTAAGAACCACTGCCTTAGATACTTGAAGCGTTGCTGAATTTGAAGCGAATCATTAACCAAACAATTATCATACTTCGTTTCAGATTTGACTCATCGTTTAGCATCTCTGACCTTGACAGTGACAGCATTAACAGCTAATTCAACATTGGTCGACCCTCTCAACTGTTTGGGTGCAAAGGGAAATGGAGTTCACGTGTTGATAACTGGGAAAATAGTTTATTGTGACGACGGTTGGTGGGTATGTAAATAACAGCTTGCACGTTTCACGCTCTTGATGCAAATATGCATCATTAAAATCTTCAAAACGCCATACATGTTTGACTCTGAAGCTTTATGAAGCATGGCTTCAAGACAATCTTGTCAGTGTCGCTAAAGCAGAATCAACGAAGAAGCATCTCGCCGTTTTGGCTGTCATCAAACGTTTTTGGATGATGCGATCTTTGATATTTGTTTCAGTATTTCAGTATTGTGTGTTGAGCACCCCCTGAAATCAAAACGTGACATGGTATGCTAGATATTTACGGTGGGGCATGGTCCCTTGGCCCCCTATGAAACTACTGCGCATTTTGTTCATAAACTTTAGGTGAATTTACCTCAATTCATGTTCAGAATCATTACCATCTTCATATAAGCAGAAGAAACATCGACGGGAAACTTGCTGATGGTGACATGCTTTCCACAGCTGGAGTGGTTGTTGAAGTAACGTTTCCAGTGACAATTTGATGAAAAAAATGGCCACTTCCTGGGAATAATGGCATTAAAATAATTCTGCTGATTTGCTAAGTTCACGCTGCAGCATTTTTGTGCCTTGAGGATGAAGCTAGTTTTATCAAGGGGAGTTTAAAGCAAGTTACATTTTCGTGGCACTAAAACATCCGCTTCTTACCATCATATTCAAAATAAGGGGCTAAAAAGTCACTTGAAAACCTTAGCCGCCTTTTTCAGGTAGTTCAACGTCGATTCAACGGTCAGGTCATGTTTGATCATCGGACATGGAATGAATACAAAGCTGGGTTTGGAACTCTAGAAACGGAGTTTTGAATTGGTAAATGCAGTCCTTTGGACGCTACTTTTTTGAAGCTAAGTGAACTGTTTAACACCATAAGTTCAAGCTTAAGAGCATTTCAAAACGAATTACAATTAAAAAAACACGATTTTACTTTTAGAATTCATGAAAATTACAAAATCAACGTTGCACATTAACACATTAACATCTCACCAACATGAGGATTGTGTAACTGAAGTACTATTTGCCAAATCAATTCGTTTCACCTCAGTTCAGTTACAGGAAAGAACAACTTCAGTTCATTTCCACATATTCTTGATGGCCATAATTAGGAAGTAGTAATGGGAAAACGATTTTCTTTTTGTTTGCTACATGCGTTTTCACTTAAGTTGCTCTTTCTTTGGTTTGCCACATTGCACAGCTCAACTTCAAGAACGTAACACATTATGTCTTCCACGATTTCTAAGCATTAAGCTGGTCATGATTGCGTCAATCGCTTTCATGTCAATTAAAACAGGCTTGTTAAAGGCAATGTGTCGCTTACGTCAGCTTTCAAAACCCTGGAATACTAACGTGGGTCACGGTGACCCAGGTCAAATGAGGTCATCCACGTGAAACAACGTAAGCACGCGTCGGAGCGCTTTCCACTCTTCAGTAACTTCATCTTTTTGTGTGACTTGTAAATAGGTGCGCTTGCGGTCATCCACGCTCTTTTCGATTTTGCAAAGGGAGCGAGTTCGTCACGAGTTCGGGTCACTCTGTCCCGACGTTATGGTTAGTGTGAGGTGGCAAAGGTACGCTGAACCCACGTTATGGTTAGAGGGGTTGAGTGCCAGGTGGCTGTAAGGAGCTGAAACTCACTCAGTGCATACTTCTCCAGTATTCAAAAGAAGTTCTTCATGCCCATAATTTTTTTATGAGTAATTCTATTCAGGCATATGTGACACCATCGCTATATTTGGTCTACTTACTTTTCATCAAACATCGTATGGTATTAGAGTAAAGTAACTTTGTTAGTGCTCAAACTGCCCAATGAGACTTATGTTTTCAGTGTAGTTTTTGTGATAAACTGCAGTTGAAGGAAAGTATATTTTTTTATTTTGAAAACCGGGTCATGCACACCCACGTTACTATTAACGTGACAAAAACCGAACGTTATGGTTCCAGGGTTTAGCATTTCTTTCAAGTGGTGTGACGACGCGTCACAATGAGATGACAATTGATTGGAGTTTGCTATACTAAAAGTGACATAAGTATGTAAATGAATCTATGGGGCGTAGACTTGGAGCTGTTATTTTTAATAAGATTGTTTCAAATGAATTTGGAGCAAACTGTAGCTAAAGCTTTGTGACAGGAAGACATTGCACGTGACGGAAAAAATTTCCAGCGAGCATATACGCGTTTCAAATTGCAAAACTGAAAAAAACTGCTATGAAAATATTGCTCTCTTCTAATAAAGTTAATTTCGAATGAGGAAGTTTCTAAATTAGTGTGACTTCAAATCGCCGTACTTTTTGTTCTGTCAGTAATTTGAGTTTGAACTACTGTATTCAGAACAGAAGGATCTGACCGGTGGTAATGTTTCGTGAGGGCAATTGGCCTTGAGCTGTGTGTGTTATAAAGTTTATTGGCGTATTTGTTGCAGCAAAAGTACAGCTTTATTAATCATCGTAATAATGATAAAGCGCACTAGAAGGAATAATTCTTTGTCACCAAGATGAAAATATATATACATGTGAGAATAGAAATAGTTTTAGAATGAAGTCGACGATAAAACAGTGGAAATAATCGAATTTTCAAAAGTCTTTTTTTTCTCTTATACTGCAAATATTCATGCCCTAGCCCCTGGTGTCTGCAACACAAGCACTAAAATGTGTCGTGATCGACGATGGTACATAATATTTCGCTTTGAAAAAACACTTGATAGAGAGCAGTGGTTCTCACCCGGGGTTCCGGTAGCCGCAGATGCAGCGCAAAGCAACTTTTGCGCGGCTTTCAGCACTCTTTCATCAACACCCCTAATTTTTTGTGCAACAGACTTCGTTCTGCAATAAAGCAAAACGCGTCAACGGACTTGCGTCAAAAGTTTTTTAGTGCGGCTCTCTAACAAAATCGTTAGTCTGTATTTGGTTCCATTCAACGAAGAGTTGGAGAACCACTGATATAGTGGCAGTCGGTAACTATTCAATTCACTGCCGACATATGTTCCAGAATGTACTACACATTTTTCTCAGCACAAGCTTTATGCCAGAATCTTTCCTCCAGAAATTGCATTATACAATGTGAAAATGTGCCTTTTCACTGTTCCGCAACATGGTATGCATCTGAGAAAGAGTTCTTCTCTTCTTTTACCCCCACCTGAGGTGACGTTCCTGTGGCGTGCCCTTTTTGCTCTTGACATGGTGATGGGCAGGTTGTTTTACGCAGTGTCTTGGATTTTGTGCGGGCGGTGTACGTATTACAAACGGGAGATGATAATACCGTTATTTGTGCAAAAATATCTTTGGAGAATTGGGCAAGACGTCAATAAAAGAATGAGATTGTCACGTTGTTTACAAACTATTCAGTTGGTGTAACGCATCTGTCCTGTTGAAAGATTGTTCATCAATCTATTTTTCGCTTTTGTGAGCTTGTCAGTAAAGCACAGACCAGAGTTTCAGCTGGGAATATTTTTGGATTCAAATTTGCCCGTGTTTTTTTTTAAACTTGGTTCATGCACTGAATGTGAGCAATGTATTTGTTGCATGAACGTGACTTCATGATACGTAGTAGCAATTCATAAATAATTTTGATTATGTGTTTGTCAACACAATAGAAGTTTATTTTTCAATGAATGTTTCGTCATCCAATAGACACATGAAATTTTTTTTATTGCTTACTTGAAAAGTTGTTTTATCTTTTGATCATATTCAGTATTTTCATGATTTTGTGAAAGTAGAAATTTTTCGGTGATTGCGCTTGATTTTTTAATTAAGATTGAAATTTCTTTCGTTTGCCAACTGTTGAAAACTCTGAGGAAAGTTTTGTCCTTAAAATGTTTAGGTTTAGATGAGCTTCACCGCTTGACCGCCGACAACAGATGCAGATTGCGTGTGGATTTGGGAGCGTGGGATGGAGCATCAGCTTACTTACAATATAGGTGCGGTGAGGTTTAATTGGATCACTGCATGCGCATAAACTGAAACCTCAATTTGTCATACTGCAGTCTACCTTTTCAGATATTGATTATTGTAAGTGAATCAACGTTGCCTTATCCTTTAAATGGTCTATAATTGCCTGAAGCAAATCTACAGTAGGTGACATCTTCGGTAAAGTTTCCTGCAAGACAGTTGCTAATCGCATTACCATCAGGATCCTTATTTTCCTCTCATGTTTTGACCCTTTAAGTTTTATTGTTAAAACTTAAAATAAAGAAACATGCTTTTAATTGCAGAGATTTGTGATTGCAAAGATGACTTGCAGCGCTGTAACACCAACAACAATAAAATAAGAAATGTTACCTACCCCTTGTGATCAACATGCAAAATATTTTTGGTGAAAAACGATTTAATCGCTCCACACTGTACCAAGTTTACGCGTTATCAATTGCTAACTTTCTGCATCAATTGGAACTTCAGAAGATGTTTAAAAGACTTTGATTCGTTTTTGTTTCACATCTCCCAAAATAAAGAAAATTTGTCCTGATTTCGCTCAAGCGCAACAATTTGGGCCCGGTGGCGTTTGAAACATTTTATCGTAATGTCTGTAATTATTGTGCAAATAAACCTGTTTAATCAGATTAACTTACAAGTGCACAAAATAATGAAAGGAAAATTGCTAGTTTATATAAAAATGTCTTTGCACGTCAACTGGCTGAAACAGACAAGGATAAAAACATTACAGGCTTTTCACGGAATAAAAGAACTGCATGCCCTTCAACAGTAAGTTGATGACGATGAATAGCTAAACCTCGTCAGTATCAATGCCAAAACCTTCTGTTGGCAATCTTTCCGTTGTGAAGCTGAACGGTACTCTCTCTGCGATTTAGCACGAAGGTTGTAGGCTCTGCTAGAATACCATGGCACCTTTATTCATAGTGTCTCGTCGCTGCTAGGTATTCATCGGAATCAACCCTTACGAGAGTCCCGGAAGAAATGGATCTGAAAATAAGATAAACGGACTAAACCTACAAGACGATTGTGATGAAAAGGTTCATTCCCTACACCAGTTTCACCAATGGCTTCTGTAAAAAACATATAGAGCAAATATTGTTGCATTTTTCACGAGGGCCTTGTTTAGGTAAGCAGTTTATCCTAAAGACGACCTCTACGCTTAAAGTAAGGAAACGTCCCATACAGTTTTAATTATGGGTATCGATTGATTTCGATGAGGTGCAAAGGTTTGCAACCGTATCTTGTGAAACAGAAGACTCCAAAGCTTGATCTGAACAACCTATAAATCAGAAAACTAAAGAAACAAAGCAACTTCACGTTTGTAAATTATTTGATTTGTGGATTGGTGCGGTATGTTTTCCCTTCAATGCCAACGTTCAACAATTTTAGTCCCATTTCTCCAAAACTTCCGTTGCATTCCCTCCCTTTGTGGTCATTCCTAGTGTTGTAATGGTTCATTTTTGTTGTCTTTTCGGTCTAAGCTACACCATCAGTGGAAATCTTTAAAAGTTTACTTTTATTGCATAGCATGTTTGAAGAGACCGTAGCTCTATCTCGGTGTCTCAAAGTACAGCAGAAACTCGCTTTTTTATTAACACCCAACTTCACTACAACCCTGTTTAATGACCACCTCAATACTCAAATAAAGTTGTTGCGGTCTCGCAAAATATCTTTGCGATGAGCAAGGTCAAACCAAATATGACATCGTCGAATTGCAGTTTTACAATCAGAGTGACTAAACATCTTTCCCAGAGAATTCAGCGTTGCCAGCGAAGCAGATGCTTAGAGTTCGGTTTTCTGGATACGAAGGTACAGCTGGAGACGCTATGGGTATTGGCAGTTACAACAACAACCGACAGTTTACCACTATTGATAATCTAAACGACGGGTGAGTGCCACGTGATGTGATTGATACAATCGTGGAGTTCGACAAAGTTTGCTTGCTTATGAACGTTAATTACCAAAACTTATCCCATTTACCTTATTTTGAAAGGCATAGGCAGCAGCCTTTGTCATGTTTGATTGTAACTGCACCCACGTACCGTGTTTACTGTTACGCACATATGCAGTAGTTCCATAAAGTTCTCAAAAATATCGAATTTTAAACATTAATAGTCTTCTACTACATTGGAAATTTTTATAATTCCTTTCTTAATATCAGCCACTGCATTTCAAAATGCTCCAAGTTGACCTTCATAAAAACATTTTAAATTTCTTTCAAACGTTTGTTTTTCACTTGTACGGTATGCACAGATCAGGATTGGTTATCAGAAAAGTTGCTCTATCAGGTTTCGTAGAAGTACAGGATTTCCAATGTCTATGAGGGAGCATGGTGAACGTAACTTTTGGCAGAACAACAGAATGCGTTTTGTTGTCTGTCATGTTCCACAAGCACAGAGACCAGACAAAGCAATTTCTGCTTTTTTCAGGTAGGCACCAAAGTGACCAGCGCCATTTCTTCCCCGGTTTAGATGAAACCATAGCTTTTCGAGGGAAGTAATGTTGGTGTGGTTGAGAAGCCGTGGAAGTAATGTTTCAAAGCATTTTCGATTTTTGCGTCGGGAACAGTGTAAGCAAATATTCGTAGCCTGCCCCTTGAGGTAAGTCACCTGGGGGAGGGCGATTATAAAGTGCCATATGCAGAAGATGGTCAGGGTTAGCACATAGCAGTTCTGATGTATTATCTCCTGCAGTGGCCTATGTTGTTTGCAGTCAATATTGCAGTTGAGCAAGAAGTCATTGTGACCACCATTAACATTGCACGTTTCACATTTACACGTTACCGATGAAGACCGACAATCGTTCAATCGAAGCCGAGCAGCGACTTTTCTTTAAGGCACCGATTTCCAAAGTAGGCCTTTTACAAAACGTTCTACCATAACAAGTGGATGTTGTCGTCTAATCCTTAAGCGATTAATTGAGATATTCAGCCGACAAACGTAAATTTCACGACGCAATTTCGCGCAACTAACGCAGTAAATAAAGTAAATAAGCTTAACTCTTTGCGGCACACAAAAATGGTTGATGACTTCCTTGTCATGTGCACTAAATATCCATCTTTCCGTTAGTGAAACATGACCGTTACAGAGTCAAGACACTGCGGATTTTCCAGCAACTACCACTGACGATGCAAAACCCAAGCAGATCCTAGTTCAAGTCACATTCGACCATGAAAGGAATAGTTGACAGTTCAATAATATACTGAATAAAGCAAAAGGTTGAATTACATCATTTTTTTCGTGTTAACTGCAAATTCTTAACATTTTCATTGTTTCTACCTTGACGTTACTTGATCCAATGCAAGCCTCTTGTTTTCTTTCCACTGAAGAATTAGTACATAGTCAGACACGAAATAAAAAAGTAGTAACACGTCGAAAGAGCTACCTCAATGAGGCAACAGAACAGACGAACTAAGAAACGTCAATGAGCGTTATTATCGGAAGGTATTTATTGGGGCGAGGGACCGCAAGGTCATCGAATCAAACCCCTAATAACGCAACACACACAAAACAAAAGGCACATAAACAAGAGTAAACAAACGTAAACAAAACGCAACATAAAAGACACACAAC
>JGI24021J15306_10000670_pt1 | contig 28399 bp, 17 predicted proteins | sample Ectturendosymbi1_FD_15306 | JGI IMG/M metagenome (IMG submission 15306) | reverse complement strand
TTTCAATAAATGTAATCATCATTGTGGTATCATTTAAAATCCTGGATTTGTGCCCAATCGCTTTGTTTCAACAATTGTGAAACACCCTGTACATCACTTACAAATTTTAACCTTTGTTTCAGAGACTGCACAGTTCTGCATAGTCCACTCAAGTTCTTGCTATATATATGCTTTTTTCTTCAGGCTATAAACTGTTTGTGTGTCTGGGAAGGCCCATTTTTAGGTAAGACTAAATATTATCACTGCATGGCTAACACACATTGAAGAATGAAGACCATTGAACTACACTAGGCTCTCTCAACAATGAACGCCTGTTGGTGCTGCATGGCTATACAAGCAGTTGCAGGCTATGCCCACTCAATGTTGTTATACAGTAAGAAACCTGGCCGAAGAAAGATGGTTGTATGGCATTATTGAGCATTGTGAACTGTTGCAGTGCAAAATTGCATGCTTGGGTGTAAAAGGTATGTCAACATAGTGTACTGTCAGAAGTTTGAACTGGTTAATTACAATGGGCAGAGTTATATTTTAGCAGAGTTTACACTTTTTCTATCATGCCTTGTGGATTTCTTTCTTGTTGATCTGAGCACTGCCTGCATAAATATCAGTTACAACCCAGAACTTACTGTGAAATTGTGTTAATCATCCAGCAGTTGACTTCCATTGGCATCTGCCTCATCTACTCTCAGCACAACTCTAAATCCAACTACAGGTACCATTCAGCCTTCAGCTTCAACCTTGAAAAGAAGACTGTTAAGAGATGCCTGAACAGTGAATCTGATCAACAGATCTTTTTGGTCTGCCATCATTTTGATATTAACTCAAATAAATCTGCTTGGTACTTGCACCAACAATTTCAACTTCAATTTTAAGTAACTAGTCTCCATAATGGCGACAGGTTTGAATCAATCAGCAATTTTTTTTAAATACAGTAGGTAGTCAATTTTATGTAACAATCTGCATTCTCAGTCCTGAAATCTTATTCAGATAGAATAAACAAGGGAATCAGCTGCAGAGCCCAGCTGGCTGGTTCCTCGACAGCTTGCAGCAAAACTAGAGCTTTTAAGTTCAAGTGGCAAAATTTTGTAAAAAGTGCTCTGCAGCCTACTAATTCAATTTGGCCGACTCTACATCAATGAAAATTTATCAAACTGCAGTTGTGAGAAAGTTTTGCATGTTTTTGGGAAGATGCAGAAGGCATGCCTTTGCTTAGGTAGAATGCTCAGTGCAGTATGTGGAACAAGTGCAATGTATCTGAAAAACCATGACAAAAGATGCTATTAAATCCATCCTGTGTTCAGCTGTCCAAGGAGCCTTGTGGTGCTTCTTGGTAAAATGGGCTATGAAAGAAATGGTTTGATTACGAGGTTAATAAATTTTACACTCAAGTTCAGCACAATTGCTCATAGGGGTGAGATCACTATGTGACTGCTTTTATACCATGACACCATTTGTAAATTTGCATTTGAATATCTCCCATCATGGGACATGGTTTGAATGGATCCCACTCTCGAGATAATGATATTTATAGATTCCAAGGGTAGTCCTCTTTTTAAATGGTAAGTACTCACTTTATTTATTACCCTGTGCGGTTGTAATTCATCTGGATAGCATATTGTAGGTGGAGGCTTCATCATGAACATCTTCAACAAAAGTAGTGGGAGATTTGCAGTAATTGATGCCCGTGAAACAGCTCCACTTGGAAGCAGCAAAAATATGTTCAGCAAGATGTCTGCCAAGGAAGTTGTAAAAGGTCCGTTGTCCATTGCTGTACCTGGAACTTTGAGAGGATTTAGGTGTGTTGGATTTTGAATCAGTATTTGAAAATATCTCTGCGGCACTACACCGTGAAACGCTCTTCCAGTTTGCTTGTACTTAAGGTGTCGCTAGCTGATTCGCTGCTACTAGTGAATGTGAAACTAAAACAAGGCGGAACAGATTAACAAAACAAACTGCTTGGTGATTGCATTGGCGTTGAGTTTTTTGTCGTCGAGCTTGTTTTATCAAAAGAAACAATGGCCGTAGACTGATTTTTGGTGACCATCAAATGCTGAAATTACATACAGTAGAATTAACCTATAACGACAGTTCACCTATATCGACGCTTTTTCTCTGGTTCCATGAAGTGACATTATAGGGCAATTCTACCGTGTTTGCCATTTTCGCAGGATGTGTGATAGAAAACTAGACTTCAGAGTAAATATTACCGCTAAGACCTGTTGCGATTGTGTGTTTTAATCACTGCATGCAGCAGAAACGGTTCTGCAGTCGCACTCTCTTCGCTGCTGTTGCAAGCAAACTCGGGGTTATTTTACTCCCAGTGTGCCCCATGTGTTTTCCTTAACATTTGTGTGGAAACCTTGTGCTTTCAAGCACCTAGGAAAAAGATAGTAAGTAGCAGTGTTTAAAGATTCTAAGTAGGGATGTACCGGAATTGAAAATTTTGCCCGCAATGTTGTGTTCACAAAAGCAGAGAAAGGTACGCGTTTTAAAGATCCGGAGTATCACAACATACACTGTAATCATTAGACCTACACAGAATACCGTACACAAAATCTAAGGTTTTCAGAATAGCGTACAAAAGTGGTCTCGTGCAGGGTTGTCCACTTGGCTTTTTTGAAGCCAGATTCTGGCTTTTTAACGCATTTGGCTTTTTTTGAAAATCAAATGTAATGCCATTCAAAAATGCTCAACTCGTGCTCAAACCAGCGTTCACTGACAACAAGCTCATTCCGGTAACTGCGCACTCGCGCCCAAAAGATACATGCGTAGAACGCTCACTCAACAGAAACTTTTAACACTGTGTGAATATTCGTTCTACTGGCCGGATCGGTTAAAAACCGATTTCGCCACCACCCAACTGGCCGCAACAATCAACGTTTGGAACACGACGTCACAATCACTTCAAATGCTGCACCGCTAGCAAATTCCATACCGTTTATACCTGTGGTTCTCAACCACTGTTCTGAGAGTCGCATGCGGCTCCCAAGCCCCCTTTGTGCGGCCCTCAGCAGTCTTTTAAAAAAACCTCTAATATTTTGTGCAACAGACTTCGTTCTGCAATTAAACAAAACGTGTCAATTTTTGCGTTAAAATATCTTCAGTACAGCTCTCTGACAAAGTTGTAAGTTTGGATTTAGCTCCCTTCAGCGAAAAGATTGACAACCACTGGTTTACACTGTGCAGGAGCCGCAGGCATTCCGTGATTACGCGACTTGAGAGTAGGAATTGCTCGTCCCTGCTGTGCGAGTTAGGCGGTCAGCAAAGCATTACGAAAGCACAATCTTACCGAAACATTTGCGTAAGAGATTATAATTTATTATCAAAGGATATCTTTAGTTAGGTGTCTGGAAGTCTCTAAGTGCTCTACCAACTGCGATTTGCTTGGTCGTTAAATACCGTGTTAAGGTTTTCCAAATGCCGGCGACTGTGGCGAAGCTTCATATAAGCAGTCCATATATTACTTAAACGAATTATCTAAAACTATAATGCAGTAAAAAAATTCCTTGTAAATTGAATAGTGCCCACAAAACACAAATTTTAGAAGCGGGTTAAGCATGGATTAGGGGCGAGAATTTGACTCTTCGCGGCGAAGATTTGCCACTTCCATCGGTTTTGCACTCAGATCCGTAACTCCGTAACTAGGGGGGGGTCCCCCCTGTAAGAATGTGTTGTACATGTTTAAAAAATTTGGGCCTCTCATAAAACTCTTCAACCCGCCTAGTGTCCCAACCTCGTTACAGGCCTGTTTGCACTCCTTTGGTATCTCATTTTTTGCGTACCGCGCGGTTGTGTGGTACACTGCGGCGATGCAACTGCTTGCACGTTGACTGTGAACCGATGCTAGTAGGCTGAATCAATCCAAGTTGATCAATGTTAACGCAGTGATAGTTATACTCTTGAGTGCAACGTATTCAAGAACACAAATTCCTTCTGTGACGTCATAAAGGGGCGATCGTCTTCAACTCGTGTCCCACGTGAAATTTCGATAAGCTTCCGGGAAATGTACATTTTTTTAAGCCCTGATTACAATTAATATGGATTTTTTGCAATAAGCAAGTCTCAATGCGTTTCACTATCATGAATGCAAAAACTAGAAAAACAACGCCTCCACCAGCTGTTATCCTAACTCGCACACTGGTCATGGATCAATCGGCTAGTTTGGGGGTCTGAGCAGGTGAAGTTAAAACTGCACAAGGAAAATTCTGGGAACATAAATAAGACGTGCAAAAACAGATTATTTTCATTGTTTGATCTGTTATTTCATAGCACCTAGGCTTTGACTTACTTGACTTGACTTTGCTGTGCTGTGACTAACTTGGCTAACCTGCTGTGACTTTATTTAACCAGTGGTTTCATGCAAACGCAAACAGGAACGAGGTATGACTGCGATTGTACTGCTAAATGAATGCAAATGTAGAGAATGGCAGATTTTAACGAGTTCTTTTGGTGAATAGCCTATGTATGAGATAATTATAAGCGGTCGTTGTGTTGGCCTTTAAAATTGTTTTTTGAATAACGTGTGCCAACAGTCGTCAGTCAAGCGAAAACTAGCGGCTATTAATTTTTACATAAATTAGAAAATAAGGCTATCAATAGACTTCCTGTTTGTGCATTATCAATTGAACTATTGATTTATTCAGCATGGCTTACAAAAAGTACGGCGGAGGTGTGTCGTGGAAACGGTTATTTCGCGCCGCTATCAGCAAATCACAGGATGGATTTTTCGTGAATCAGGAGCTGGCGAATCGGCTCAAGCAGCAAAAGTACTCCATTGTAAGATCGAAGCACTTGTGCGAAGTCTACTGCGACGGTTCCTTGAAAGACGTGAAGTCGCGCGGTGACAAAGTAGTCAACCGCAAACTTGCAGCGACGCTGACACAGGTCAGCGAAGAAGGCGTCGGCGTTTTTTACAATGGAGCGATGGCGACTGCGATGGCATCGGAAATCCAACAAAGCAAAGGAATCATTACGCTGCGCGACTTCGAGAACTACGAGGCAGTTGAACGAGAGATAATGACAATTCCTCTCCCCAACGCCGGCTTGACGCTTGCTGTGCCTCCGTTACCATCTGGAGGCCCCGTCCTCGCTGTGATCTTGGGGGTCTTGGACAGTTACAACATTTCCAGCGACCTGTTCAAACGCACTGCAAATCTGCAGTGGCACAGAACGGTCGAAGCTTTCAAACACGCTTACGGCGCGAGAACGCACTTCGGCGACCCGGCGTTTTTGTCCAACGGAAGCCGAATCGCCGATGAACTTACGTCTGCCGAAACTATCAAGCGCATTCGAAGCAGAATCGTTGACGACAAAACGTTTGCAGACCCTGAGTATTACGGAGCTGCTTATTTGCCTGTGAGAGCGCAGCAAACATCGACATCCCATGTTTCGGTTCTTGCGCCCAACGGTGACGCTGTGGCTGTAACGTCAACAATCAACTGGTTTTTCGGATCGCTGTATGCATCAGAAAGTACCGGAGTGCTGTTCAATGATGAAATGTCCGACTTTTTTCTGCCTGGTCTAGGTTGGTGAATTGTGACGTTTAATATAATGAAAGTATACCGGTGTACGTTTTTTTTACAAATGCGCTTTCTACGTCCCATTTAAATGAGCTGTGGCAAAACCTGTGTTTACCGATGGCAAGGATCATAGCTCACATACAGAACCTTCATATTGTTACGATCTCTGGTACAATTTGCAGATGGAGAAATGGCCAACGAAGAACAACACCCGAACAGGGTCGAACCTGAAAAGCGGCCCTTGTCGTCAATGGCGCCGTGTATTTTGTTCGACGCCAAAACAAACGACACTGTTTATATTTTCGGCGCCGCTGGTGGAACTCATATCCCAACGTCAATTGCTCTTGCGTTGCTCAGGTGGGATTGCTTAGAGTTGTTATCAATACCTGGGCAGTGGCTGTGATAAGAAAAAATTCAGCTTAACGTACGGAAATCTTGTTGAATTTAAATGCCGTGAGATATTTTCTCAGGTTATTGTATTTCGGCGTAGAGGAATTCGATGACGCTATTGAGGAAAGGCGAATCCATCATCAGTTGATTCCCAATACAATTGTGTACGAACGAAATTTTGACAAATCCGTTCTTGAAGCGTTGAGGAAACTCGGCCATGAAGTAAGTTTTTTCACCATTGTAAGCGTTATGATCTCAGTTTAACGACAGTTACGAGTAAACTTGGCTCTGATCCTTCGCCAAATTGGAACGACTTACTTCTGTTCCCCAGGTAGTGCCATCCAAAAGCCCAACCATGTCGCATGTAAATGGCATAAAAAATCATGTATCGCACATTCATGCTCACTCCGATGAAAGGAACATCGGATCGGGAACAGCGGGTTGGTGAAATAGTAAATTGCCTTTTGTCGAATCATCTCTTCGCTCTTCAACAAGTTTTGTCTGAGATAAGATTTTTATTTGTGTTCTTTTCATGTTCGTCTAGAAATCGTTGCGCTTCATAATCCAAGAATCAATATTTTATATTGTTATTGTGCGGTCGATATAATCAACTAATTGTTCCTGAAAAGTAATTACCTTCGTCAATCGGGCGTTTGCTTTTTGCTTTTCTTTTTTTGCACCTGAAAAGCACGTACTTTCTGCCTTGGTCGTTTTAGGAAGTATTTCTACCTTTGTTTGCAGCTGGGACATATAAGCCGCGTTGCATGTGTCCGTGACTCACTATTTCATCATACGCTTTTTCACCATCGCAATGCTTAGTGTAGACCTTGTCGATCTTCAGCAGAGCTGACTGTGGAACCAATAGTTCTGTTTAGGAAAGCGTGATGTCATCTGGCCTTTTCGTTTATCCTCGGCAATTGGAAACGGTGTAGAACAGTGTTTGCCATCCTATCAATCCGCTTTCGAAACAGTTGTATTTGCTTCCATATATTTGTCCAGCATTTCCACCGACAAGCGAATGGCATTAAGTCCTAAATTGTTGCTGTAATTGCAGATATTGTGAGGAATTTTAAGCAGACCTTATTATGCCGGCCATACTTGTTGAAGATAGCTAACAAAGCTCTGAATGGGACATTTCGGCGACGCCGTATCGGCGATGGACTTTTCGCCGATCGCCCTTTCGGCGATGAATCAGTTGATAAGAAACTTTGATAAGAACATTTGTCAATTGTAACTCTTTTTTCTTTTTTTTACACGTTAACACAAGATCACAAATAAATACCACACAAAAACCAGCTAAAGGCACCACACAATTACCAGCTAAAACATTAGAAATTGAACTAGTCCATCTGGAAATTGTGGGCAATTTCGTGCAGATATTCGGTCACGCCATAATTGGCATATCTCTGAATCACTCGCAGAATCCTTTCGTCGTACATTCTACAACGTGGTAATTTCCTGGGCGGGGGATTTCCGGCAACGAAATGCTCATGAAAAGCATATTTCAATAACACTTTTTTCGTATAAAACATTTGCGACCACCATCGCCGAACCGGCATCACCGAAATGTCCTAGACCCAACAAAGCTGTAATGGTGGTAAAATATCCTGGTACTTTAATATTCTTGTCGGTAGATTTTTATCAGACCATAGAACCAAGACAATCATGGAACGCTGCGTGTTCCAAACTCATGAATATAGTACATATCAATAGCTGTGAACCAGTCATTTTAACCCTAGTGGCTGGTGCTTCTCTAGGTCTGAACGTTTTCGATGTTTTGTGCGTGGTCTCTGCTGAGCAAAAATCATGTCAAAACTATGTTTGAAGCGCTCCTTCGTGGAATTTATCAAAGAAAATTTAACTACGTAGCTTCACGAAGTGGTGATGCTGATTGGTCTGCGGCAGAGAAATGCGTAATCAGTCAAAAACAAGATCTTTGTCTTGCTTTCGCAATGATTTCCCCAAACGTTAACATTCTCGAGTAATTATTTTACTGTGTTAGACAGTTCTTGCACGGATTAGGTGTTGTTTGCCAGATTGGCTGTCTCGATTTTATAGATGAATGTTTTACAGAAGTAACCGTGTCTGTTAAACCGTGAGGCAGAATACTTGTTACCGTCGTTACGTATTTTTGTGATTAGTCGTCATGACGTTTGTCGTATTTCGGCAACTGAACTGTGGTATCTTACTGTTGACCGATGTTGCGATTTACGTTCAGGGTATTTAAGAATACCTTTTCTGATTCACTTAAGTATACATGCTAAGCTAATTGTTGCTTGAGATTACCTCACCGCAACCTACGTTGCGTTATGTTGAGAATAGATATTTGAGTTGTCGTTGTATGTTTCCTGGTAGATGGATGGAAGTTTTTGAGAGTGATTGTGTTGCGTCGTTGTCGGTAATCGCAGTGTAATTATTTCAAAACTGAACGCGTGATCACTCGCTGATCGGTGTTAACTTAAAGGTAAACTAAATCTTGGGCAGTGCACAAAATTTAGAAAGTTGAGCTAAATGCCGCGACGGTTACTATTGGATTGCTTAGGCCAGTGTGGTCCAACTACAGGCCCGCGAATAGAATTTTTGCGGCCCACAAGCTTTCTCAGTATTGTTTGTTGTGTGTATGTTGCCACTAGCGTACGGAGGGGGTGCCACTGTGCCATGCCCCCTCAGACCCTAAAAATAAAAAAATGTGTGAACAGTATTCAGCAGTGGCGTAACGAAGGGGGGGCAAGGGCCTCAATTTAAAATAAACTGACTTTGTTTTCTGGTCACTGATATACGCAATATGCAAATTTTTTATGACTACTGTACATTTCCTCTGTTTGATTTTCATTTTACGATTTCATTCTTTCACTGACAAAATTGCTTCACACGTGGCTGTTACGTGACTTAACACAGATAACAATGAACACCAGAAAAAAGCTTCGGCTGGCGTGAAGTTTGAGCCCACAAACTTCAATAAGCGTCTTCGATAAGCGATACATGTCTAAAACTTATAACATCCAAGCACGCATATTGGTTTATTTCATGAGCCTCAGACAACAAAAGTTCAGTTTTCTGTCTCACCGGCTAATAAGTCTCGTGAAAGTATTATACTAAAACTTGCTTCCAGAATGCACAAAAATGGGTATTTTTAGGTGTAATTTTGCAAAATTTTCCCGGGGGCATGCTCCCGGGCCCCTCTAGAATGGTCGTGCCTAAGGCACTTCCCCTAAAGTTGATTTGTGACGTCACACGATTGTGACGAAACTTGCCCCCCTTGGAAATTTTCTGCGTACGCCACTGTATGTTGCAGTAGGTGGTTTTAGTTAGAACAAGCATAACATCTTTTAAAAAATATGTGCAACATTAACGGCATTAGACCAGACCGGGGTTCTCAACTTTTTTGTCCGAGGGCCGCATAAGCTATTACACAACATTTGGAAGGCCGGACATTTTACGTAATGTGATTGTTTCGGGATATGTTGCATTCTGCTAATTTTTCGTTAATATATTTTTTTCATTACGGTATTGATAAAATGTTTTTGCAGCCGAATGAAATAGCTTCGCGAGCCGGATAAAATGGCTTCTCGGCTGGATTTGGGCCGCGTGCCGTATTTTGGAGACCCCTGGACTAGATTGTAGAGAAATTCTGGAAATTAGTCAGCACAGATAGGCTTCCGTAACTGAAAAATTTCGCGTCGATGTTTTGAGCGCAGTTTCTGCCATGAAGCAAATAAAATCTGAAAACAGAAATCGAATTGCACACGAAGTCCCGGACAATATCCCCGACTTGCTACAACTAGCATATTGGGTTTGATATAGGAACGATAGTGTCATAGAAACCTCGACCACAGGCATCCCATGATAGAGATTTGTAATAACTTGCTGTTGTGTAAAATTTCAATAACGCAATCTCTTCTTCCCTATCAATTCTAAATCTTGTGAATCTGTTGTTTTGTACATCATTTTGTTAAAAGTGTCTCGCAAGTTTTCAGGTTTTTGTAAAATGGCCCGCAAGTCGAACTTAGTTGGACCACGCTGGCTTAGGCTATTATCTGTGGTTAATCACAACGAAAATGTTCGATCATCGCTTGCTTTTAAACTACTAAGGCTCGGTTAAGAATTTGCGATTGATCAGCTGTATTCCGTAGTTGAGTTTTGTTTCACGATTTTCACATTTTACAAATTTGAATGTTAGCCACTGTGCAAGCATGCAATGGCACGTTGAGCTTGACATCGAAACTTGAAAACGTGTCCTTTGTGTCCATTAACTCGATAAAAGAGCGATGTGGTGACAGCCCAGTTGCACATTTCAAAAACAGGGAATTGCTTTCATGTGGAAGCCATGATAGCTTACTTGTGGGTTGGCGCGTAAAAAATGAACGCAGTAGTCTGTTGGAGTGAGTTGTCATTTAAAATCACGCCGGTCGTGGCGTTGTCATGGTGAAATTATTTAAGTGTCTTGTCCGTGTTCATCGTGTTTTTACTAATGCGTTAAAGGCTACGCAGCATTCTTCCACGTATAATAGACAAATAAGCAAGTCGCCGGTCAACGCTCTAAGTCTAAGATCATGTTTGCACAGACATGGCAGACGTTTTTCTTATCATTGAAGCGTCTTATTTGACCGTTTTGTCGCAAAAGCGTTGTTCGCTTCTGCAACTCGTCATCGTTTATCAGCCATATGTCATTGACCGGTCGAGAGGTGCACCGGCCTTACCATCGTTTAATAAAAGAGCAAAAGACCGTAGCATTATCGGCTACCAGCGAGGCTTGCGTGTTGTTTTTTTTAAAGGCATCTTTGGGCTGTTTTGTTTCTAGTGATTCTTAACCTGGGGTAAATTTCATCTCTGTAGGGGGTAAATGTACTGAATCATAAATTATAGCAAACGTACATTTTTATAAATTGTTACAAAATGCAATATCCTGGATTATTGGACTAGTTAGTTGCATGACAAAACACAAGAGTAGGTAGATGAGAGGCTCTATTTTATGTCATGCGTCACAGAGCATTGTTACGCAGTAGGTTTACGCATATATCACACAAACTGCAGATGTTGCACCTTGGATTATGATTCAAAGTTATGCTTAGTGATAAGTTTTTTATTTTTAGGTCATCTTTACATATGTAGGCAACCAGATTCAATTGAGCACTTCATGTGCGTAAAACTGTCTCTGTTCACGATTTCATTTTGAGTTTGCACGTAAAAGGAGATTGTAGCTCTTTAAACCCTCTATTGTGCAATAAATTTCACTGTTTTCACAATGGTCAGACTCTAGCGCCATTTTTCTTTATGCTATAGACTGGAAAAGGGACAGCCTTTTTTGGTCTTTTTAGTGAATGGTTATTCATTATTTTAGTACACGAAAAGCAGAAGTACCCGTAGCTGTTGTCAACACAGTACTTTGTTTAGCAAACTGCAATTATTCCCAATCCGGTGTCAAGCGAAATTTCTGACTTCACGCCATATGCACAGAGTAGGCAATATTTTACACATCAAATACGCTGAGAAAACTTGATGACCAGGGCTTGGGGATTCGTGTTTAGGTGTGTCGGGTTGGGGTGAGAAAAAGAATAATTGAGGACAAGTCCGAATATTTTCAGTGGTTAAACGTATTCCCGTATTATAGCTTGTTGTGGGTACCTGACATCTAACCAAAATGTTTTAATTTACACAACATAAATTAATTGTCAAACTTAATAACTGACAAACAATAACAGGTCAGAATTTTCGCTTGACACCGGTACACAAGTTTTGCTGGTTGCGATTAAGTGGCGGGACAATTTAGAGTTCCGCAAACAACCAGGATATACCTCGTAGCTAGAAACTTTTCTGCAATCGCGTCTCTGGCTTCTCACACTCGCGACACAAACGTCTAATGGCGTAGCCAGCCCAAGATTGGAGGGGTCAAAATGTTTGACTTTTGGCGAGCAGATATGTTTGTTTGGGACGCCGCTTCTCAAAGCACAAAATGACTGGATAAACAGCACTAAAATTTTGGGGGCCCACTGCCCACCTGGCTACGCCTATGCAAACGTCATAACCGGTCTGGATGCTGCATATGGATTCGCCGTTGCTTCAGATAACACGCGAAACCCAATCCCTTATATCTGCTCTTCAACTGACAAAAAGCTTGGTAATAGTTTCCTTCCACTACCAGAGACCATTCAACTACAGATTAGCCTTGATATTTAATAATTTTCCATCGCAACCTCCCGCAGTAACGTTTAACCCATGCTTACAAAACTACTGGTGGCAACAGTGACGCAGGGTTTAATCGATTACTGTCTTTTACACAGTGGCACTTTTGATTATTGTGCATGTCCCAATGGTAAAGTAATGAAAAATTTAAATGTACGGAGTACTGTTGAGATATTTCTATATCTTTATCTGCCAGGGATCACTTTCCAAATTACGTAATCTTATAAACATTGAAAGTGTAGCGAGAGCTTCAGACGTCAAAAAACAAAGGGGAAAGCATTCCGAAGCGAAGCGAAAACGGAACTGAAAAACCGAGGCACGCGAATCCAACTGCGTGTAACGTAACAGACAGGAACCGCCGAGTTAGCTTTTATTGTTACAATAATAACGTATTCTCTACGACTACGTCACACGTTTATTCATGCCGCGTTAAAGAGCTACAAGCGATGATAGGTTTGTCATTCGGTCGAATTGGGAACACACAAATGCAAAGAAAAACTCCGACGTTCTGCAGCGTACACAAGATGGCAATTATCGTCACAAGTTTGATAACGAGGTAATGATATGAAACTTTTCACGCTTTAAAAAAGACTAGATATTGCTCCAATTGAACTTACAACATTTCTTGGAAAAAACAAGCGCTGAGCACATATAGATGGTCATTTTCGCCGAACGTTTTATTTGGAACCATCTCCGCACTTTTTGTTTGTAGTCATTCTTCAATAGATGCGATTAAAGCGTTTTTTTGTGCTAAATCTACATCCTCTGAAAATCGGCTGTCTTTTAGCTGATTAAAATTTTCCTTGATTGTTTCAACATTGCCCTGTTTTACACTTTTTCAGCGCTTCCCTGTCTTCACCAACACTTCTACGGTGTTTCCAAACACTGACTAGTTCTTCACGGGTTTTCGTTATTACCCTATCAGCGGTGACTACGGCTAGTAAAAAGTCAAATCACACCAGAACACTCAGGCCCGTTTCCACACAAAATGGTTACAACGAAAGCGCAACACTACGAAGTACGGTTATGTCAAAAGTTAGGACAGAAATACAAAGTTAAATAAACGCAGCTTCATAATTGAAAAACAACAGACAATGTTTTGCTTTCGTTATTACCTTATCAACGGTGACTACGGCTAGTAAAAAGTCAAATCACACAAGAACACTCAGGCCTGTTCCCACACAAAATGGTTACAACGAAAGCGCAACACTACGAAGTGCGGTTATGTCAAAAGTTAGGACTGAAATGCAAAGTTAAATAAACGCAGCTTCATTATTGAAAAACAACAGATAATGTTTTCTATACGACGCTGTCTCTTTTGAGATAATAGATAAAAACGAAATAGAAAAGTTGGAAGTATAACGGAAACACTGAGCCATGTTATACGCTTCCTATCAACCACAAAACAATGTTGTTAAGGTCTGCGACTAGCAGATTGAATAGTTTTGCCATGCAAGCAATGTGCTGGTCGGGACCCTAAACAAACTTCCGCTGCAAGTCGGACTCAACCTGTCTAATACGCAGGACGGTGGCGAGTATCATTTGCTTCTGTTGTAAATTTGGGTGTCATAATACGTGTGGACGAGCGATTTACGCACAGCGCGATACTTCAGGCATTTGTGCTTTGTGAAGGAATACTGCAGCTCACAGTAGTCTAGCATTCATTTTCCCTACCTGTACAATCGCGAAACATCCCAGCGATAAAGCGCGGTTAAGATACACCTGCAGTTAGAAAACCATTAAAAATCATCGCAATCATATCACTGTTACGTGCATAGTAAACTCGGTGGTGATGGGGCTCACTACTTCAACGCGTGCTGCACAGCCTGTCCAATCCCGTCCGCTGCTTCTTTCAACTCATCCATCGACATTTCCACCGTCACTGAAAGGCGGATGCTGGGTGGCCAATCCTTGCGGTGTTCGATGTGCTGCAGTCGACTGGCAATTGTGACGCATACTCCCCTTTCAGCACACTGTAAAGATGCACGATGCGTTGACTTGGTGGTTTAAGACGAGACGCTGCGGATGTGCAGTAAGACTATAACCTAAGACTCTGTTTGCAGTTTCGGAATGATTTTGACTCGAAAACAAATGCCAACAATCATATACTGCAGTTTGGCGAACAACATCAATTAAATTTTATGCCATTCTAACCTATGTTTGCCCCTGTTGTTTGATGTTTTGTGTGCTGTGAATTTCAAGTTACATGACGTTATTCCTCCAAACGTGAACACAGCACAACTTGGGCAGGACAGCAAGAGGAAACGAAATAAGTTTTTAATATGTTGCTCATTTCTTCCGAAGCTGGTAGCGACCTCGGCAACAGAAACCGAAGGTGACAAACATCCACAACGAAGGTTGACCAGTCACCGACAAACAAACAACATCGCTGACGTAAGAATAAACCGCGGATCGCACTTTCGAGATATTTTTTGAGCGATTGGTTCGGCACAAAATTGCAATGAGTATGCGTTTACAACAAAACGAAATCAATGCTTTCGTGAGATACCACAGCAGATTCACGCAGGGGCGACGGTCCCAGACATCCAAGTAAGGGGGCATCAAAAACAGTGAAATTACAATTAAAATGCTGTAAGCAGATGGTTCTTCGTATTGTGAAGCTACTAACTCATGCTCATGGATTGAATTTTTCAAAACTTATTTTTGTGTCAACACTAGTTTTCACGTATTCCAAATGCCTGCAATTCTCACATTCCTCAATGCTAGACTAGAATTTGGCAGAGGGCACACAATCAAACAGTTGTCCCGGGCATCAGACGCCCAAGGCACATCGTTCTACACCAGCGTTTTTAAAATTTCTTGTAACACGATGATTTTTTAAATCATTTTTTTTAAATGAACGGCTTGACGTGAACATTTCTAATCCATCTTTCTTTGCAGCTGCCAGGCCTAGGGGGTAAGTTTATCAAAAAAAGAGAAAACTTGGGACAATTAAAGCCGTAAAATACCTGGTCAACGACTGCGTTGAGAAATCTCATATCTTCTTCATGCGAAAAACGTTTTTCCCGCCTCATGTGAAAACAGGGTGATTCCGGGTGGCCACTTACCATGACTCCTGGTATTCTGGATAAAAAAACACTGCAATTGTTTAAAATTATCACTTGATAGCTAGTACAGTATATCGTTTGCCACTGATTGCTCGGCACGTGAAACCACCGCCCTTATCGACCTGAACGCTGAAGATTAAGAAATGTTTAGGGGAACATAACTCTGCACAGAATAAGACTATAATAAATAGAACACGAACACAAATGGCATTTGCAACGCATTTTGACGAGACTACATTGCCATGCACAACGGTATAGATATACCCGCAAACACCAAAAAACGGCGTCCAGGGTTAATAGCTATTTTCGCTTTTCTGTCCAGAAGAGGCAAAAAGTAAGCGATATATCCAGGGCTACCATACCGTACTTATTTGTAAGATTTGTCCTTAGTACGAAGGGGACTGTCTTAGAAAACTTCATTGTACTTCTAAGAAATGTACTTAGTTTGGACTTGTGTTCTTTTTTTATCGTATTTTCAGCAATATTGTCAGAAAGCGATTTGAAGCAACAAACAATTTATAATTTTATTTCTACTTTCCTGGCCAAAAGTTTAGGAGCACCACGTACAAAGTGAAATTTTATGTTGACTGGTTGTATGAGGCTCCCGTGTTCATCTGATAGCTAGCTAGAATCACTTTTATTTGCTCACAAAAGGCATGAATACAATCTCATACATGACTTTTGCGCTGGCGTTTGAATAGAAAAATTGTGGCAATAATTGTCGTTTTATTCTGGTCGTCCTTATTTCTGAGTCCAAATCAATGGTAGCTCTGGATATATCATTAGGTCAACTCAGCTCAATGACAAAACAAAGCGACAGGAAACTGAGTTGGTCGTGTAGGCCTACTAGACACAAAATATCGGCAAACATTACATTCTTGAATGTACCTCTGGTAATTTTAGCACAAGCAAAAGTATCACTCTGGTGTCCGGAAGATTTTATGCAGTACAAAACCACTACAAATCTAAAGTTTTTCGAAAATTAAACATTTGACAATATCATCATAAGCTGTGAAAGCGACGAGTGAACAATGTAATCTCACCAAACCTTTTTTTGCCGGTGCGAAGCTCAAGCACTCAAACAATTTCTACAACGGATTCATGCCAGACACATTGGTTTTGCCAACTTGAAAAGGAGAAAAATAAACATGGCAAAGCAGCATGCACGTGCTTTAGATCCACCCGTGAAATAAATATATCGCTTCGTTTTCGCATGAATTTGCGTGCAAATCAAACAGTTCAAATCACATCATCTTATTCTGAAAAATTACTTACTTTCTAATTAAATCTTGAAAGTAACTGGCTTTCTTTCTCAGTTGGTCGAACAAATCTGCACATTATACCAACATGGACAAAGGATGAATTGCAAGCATACAACAGTCCGACAATGACATACGATTCATTTCATTGCTGAGGCCACAAGGTCGAAACGGGACCGTCTGGCTCAAATTGAACGTTTTATCTACAATACCGTAAATCAAACTGCCTCAATGAGGCACCAATTGACTATGGCAATACAAAAGGTAACTCTAGTAGGTTTACCAAAATCTGAAATCTAGCTACAGTGTGCTAAACCAAAACAGCTGCAAGTCAAACAGGTCAACACTTAACCATTACGACTAGGGTTGCCAGATGGCCGGTATGTTACTACTAATTTAGCAGAGGCCGGTATTTTGATAATCAGTGCTCGAATCCGGTATTTTGAAAATAAATAATTTGCCGCAACTTTTAAAAGAACAAACGCCGAATTTCTCACATTACAATGACTCCGGTAGTGAACTTTGTTCAGGGAAGTTTATTTGCTGCTGTTGACGCAATCCTTGGTGCGAATGTCACGTCACACACACACCGAAATGTGATGAGCCAGCGAAAATACGGTTAAATTATTAATTGTGGCTTAACAATACTCATTGTCTCTCTGTTTTCCCTGTGGCGCTTACGAATTACGACACAGATTACTGTAGATATTGCACTGTTGACAAAATGGCCGGTATTTTTACAAAACGCGTCTGGCAACCCTAATTACGACACGTCACCAAAGGTGGGCATCGCGCGACATTGAGCACACTGCCTAGAGTGGAATTGCGGTAAAGCACGAATTGTGGTGACTAACATTTTCGCACGTCGTTAGAAAATACTGCAGCTGAATGCATTAGGCACAGATGAGTAGAAAGACTGAGGGGGGAGTACGCGCTCAGTCTGCGTGCATTACAATCGTGAACATCAACGAGTTACAGCAGAACTTAGTGTATTTGATACCCTACCTGCACCAAAAAATTTTATTTCAGCATTGGCACAACGCAGTAGAGGTATGTTTGGAATGGCTTAAATCGTTTAGCACCGAAGAGGTATGCAAATAGCCATCCATGGGTCTTGTCAAAAGCGGTCTCAAGTAACGTTATTTAACCATCGTTAATCGGATTGCAACTGCCAAACCTTAATCTGCACAATTCAGCGTTTATGAAAATTTAGTGTAAATTGTAAAACGACACTAAATCTTCTTAAACGCTAAAAATCAAGGAGCTATTTGTCTAGATAGAAATACAAAAAAGGCACTTTCCAACATAGAAGGTAAGAACAGCACACATCTTTATCATAGGGTTTCTCAAACGGGGCCCTCGGCCCCGCTTGGGGTCCTCGAGCAGAGGCCTTTACTAGGTAGCTTTGCCGTGATATTGCATATTAACCCAAGTGTCACGATATATTAAGTATTCGCCAGTTTTAAACTTAGAAGGGGGCCACGGCTCATGAAAGTGTGAGAACCACTGTCATAGACCAAACGAAACTTCCTTGGCTGAGAAAGCCTTCTTTGCTGCAGCGCGAAACGCGTTGGAGCTACTAAGCTACTTTTCTTTCTAGCAATCGTCGCCATGGTTTCCCAGCCTGGGTTTACGATCAGAAATATGACGTATGCGCCCTCCAGAGACACACAAGTTCTGAGCAGAGGCATCCGTCATGCACGAAGCACGTCGGTCGAAATGACGTCATTAACGCGAACAGACTGTTATACACCTCATAAAGTAGAAACTTGACTGAATTTACCAAAGTTCAACTAAACTGCCATGAGCCTTTAACTTATCTGATTATTCGGATTAATGATAACTTGCAACAGCAATTTGGTTGCTACACACCAGTGTTGTAGAAGTTGCAATATAACATCAGCAGCACATAAGCAACTACAGTATTTCGCAACAAAAATGCAAAACAAAAGAAAAAATCTCCACAGCCAATGCAAAGAACTGTTGCGGAAAGGAACTGCCACCGCTACAAATGAAAAGTCTGCAGTAGCAAAACATTAAAGGTCAGCTGACACGAAAATCATCAAATGCGATTTTTTGGTGGATTTTGATAAAATATGTTTCCATTAACGTAATTGTGAAATTCTTCCGCACAGCGAGCTGAAATGGCCAAGTTATACGCTTCCAAACATGGGAAATCGGGCAAGCTCTGATTTTGCCGTTTTCTTGCCGACTCATTGTTGTGACGTCATGTCAGAACATGCGGTGAAGCTCGTTTGCGTTGTCGTGCATTGCCAGAAGCCGACTGCCTTGATTGAGTTTTAAGTGGCATTAGCAGTGATCTTAGGTGCATAGCGTTATGGCATTTATTACACACCCAGAAATCAAAGGTTGAATCAAAAGAGTATTGTTTATACATATTTTGTCAAGAAATGACAACCTTTACCGGTGTTGCTTTGTTTTATTTTAGCCAGCTGCCTTCCAGTGGGCTTATCAGCCAGTTGCCTTCCAGTGGGCTTATTGAATCAGTTTTGTTGTTGTTTAGGTGACTGAGTGTTGCAAAATGACCAATAGTCAAATTTTCAAAACTACTGAAGCAATGTGCAGTTGTAGATACTTAGGTAGATTTATTTGGCGGTACTGAATTAATTGCGCTAGATGTACTCTGTAAAACAGCAGAAACGCTGGGGCACCGAAAAAACAAAGGTTTCTAGTCAGGTCCCCATAAATTAAATAAGATATGAGTTAATATCTTTTGTGAGATTGACACAAATAATGTCTGTAGAAACGTTGCTTAGCTTGCTGTATATGGCTAGTTTAAGAAGCTAAGTGCAAGACTGAAAATGAATTACCACAGTATTCTTCCGTTTAGTGATTCCATGCAGTATGACTACTTGTATTGGGTGGGATGCTGGGTTGCATTTTGACCTAAAATATTTTAAAGAACTACCGTATATATTATAACACTATAGCTTCAGCCAGCTCACGTATTAGACTCCATATTTCTTGCATTTGTGACATTCAACGAGTTGTTAATGCATGCAGTGTTATTATTAGCTTGCAACACAATATGTCTCATGAGTAGGTTAATGCTATTTGCTGCAAGCTGTTGTCTTTTCTTCATACAGACATTACAATTTTGAAGCATTAAAAATCTACTGTCATGGTGAAATGTGCTGTTGCAACTTGCAGCATGAGAAGTGGGCGAGACAAAAGTTTATGTATGTTTGCTTCCCAAAAGACCTTAAGCCAAGGCAAGCCTGGATTTTCAAATGTCGGAGAGAGAACTACAATTTAACTAAGCATTCAAGGGTTTGTGAAAAACACTTCAATGATTCCGATTTCGTAATAAGTAGGGCATTTGCAGCCTCTATTGGATATAACATGAATTTTCAGTTACAACTTCATCCTGATATTGTTCCTTCTATAATTCCTCGAACCAAAAAGTAAAACATCTTCATGAAAAAGGAAGCTACAGAGAAGATCTACTGCTTGGGAGAAATTAATCCTAACCACATTTCTATCTCTGATTTTTCGGAATATGTGAACGATCAGCCGTTGGTGCTCGCCAAAGGCCCCCCTCCCCTGTCAGTTCGTGAGAAAAAGATTAGTAAGGATGAAGTGGTGCGACGTAGTGTTTCAAGATTCAACGCCTCCTGCCTAATTTGATGCACTTCCTTCTTACTGCTTGAATACACAAAACAACCAAACGCACTGATGTCTTCACATGTTTATTCAAAATTAAGTAGGATATTTGAAGCTGCAGCAACGTTCACAGACAAATCGTTGCCTAACGCAAGCAGGCAAAACTCTTCTGTTTTTTTGCCAAGTTTCTTCCAAATCCATCGCGCGAATTTTCGGTAGGCAATGTATCTGTAGGTCCTGGGTGAAAACATAAAACGTTATGTTGCAATACTGTTTCATGTGAATTTCAATATGTAACCCATATTGAAGAATGAAAACACGTTTTGCACGTAGTCATGCATGGATGAGTTCGTCCTCCAAGGGTGGCCCGTTTCCTTCTTGATATTCGTAGTAGTACTCAAGGACGGATTTAGGGAGCGCGGGGCCCTAGGCCATCTTAGTTGTTGGGGCCCCACACAGGTGTGACCTATTTGGCCGTTTGTCTGAAAAGCATGAAAATATGCCCCTCTTGTGGGTAGTGCCCCCTCAAAAATCTATTTTTTGTGGTTCCGACATTGGTTCTACGTTTGCCTTAGATCTTCAACAGAAATTAAAGCCTTTCCTACATTCTTCTAAAGAACAAATGGCATTGCAATCTTTTCTTGGAATTTATAATGCTTTCATGTAGTTCAGAAGTTCTCGTCATTAAATTTCCGTTAATTCTAGCGTTTTTTGTAGTTAATAATAAGTCGTCATAGAAAAGAGTTGCAGGGGCCCTATAGGCCATGGCCTATGCGTAAATCCATCACTAGTAGTACCCTTCTAAAACGTCAATCTCGAGGCAGTTACAACGAAATCCTGAATAGTCCACATTTTTCTCCGTTCGTTTCGTATTGACTCCCGATAAATCGTTCCAGCAAAAGCACTCTGTAGCATTGGCATAGATACGCATTGCCCACAGGTGCACCTGCAGAAAGATGATTTGCTGTTCCATAGCCGTGCGAGATGGGGTTGCAGTCGCAACCCACACTTGAAAAGTTTACAAAAAACTGGGCAGAAAAAGTTTAAAAAATTGGCCAAAACATTTTGAAGATATGAAATAACATGTTTTCCACATTTCAGAGAAAATAATGTAAAAGACGTGGCTGCAGAAAAGCAGGAACATTGCCCCCCTGCTCAATTCAAAAGGGGGCAGAGGTGCCGTTTTCATAACAGTATCAAAGGTAATTTCATGGTTATCAAGACGGACCTAAAACAAATTTATTGCACAGTAGTTATTCGCGCACCCAGAAAATTCAGAATGGTTATTATTTTTGAGGTCAAAGGTCAACATTTACTCTGAACAGAAGCAAGCATATTGGTAACGATTTTTTTTGTTTTTTTTAAATAAACTTCCATTGCCATGAACTTTTCCACTGTACCTACCGCTGTTCCGGCGTCCCTGGTAAGAGGAAATTTGTTACGTTCTGCGTCAAAAAGGCGACAATGCCTCTACTCTTTGACAACTCATTTACAAGCTTTGGCTCTCCCCAGGCCCGTAGCCACGGCGGCGCATTCGGGGGAAGTGTCCTCCCGAATTTTTTTTGTGCCCAGAAAATTTTGTTTTAAACATGTGATAAAAAGAATAACCTTAAATTGTGTTTTCCCCCAAAACCTTAAAGTCTGGCTATGGGCCTGGCTTTTCCCGCTGAGTGTTTTTGTGATACTATCAAAAAGCAATGAATAATTATTTTACATTGTAAAATTTCTATGATCTACTTGAAACCTTACAAGTTCTGTTGGTGCAAAAAGCATCATAAAAATTATAGCCTAATCACATTCATGTTGACAATGTATTGGAAAAGTTTTACCTGTCGGGAAAAGCTACTTCACTTTGTTTAATTTTGAAAACAACGCAAGCAGGCAAAACTCTTCTGCTTTGTGTAAGCTTTGCCCACCCTAGTTTTCAACCCTGTCAGCAATCAAAGATTTCAAACGAAAAATCCCTCTCAGCTACTCAAAAACTTACCAGTTCTCAACGTCAAGAATTATCCTCATCTAAGCCAGCTTCTTCATCTTCAGTGACATCGGTGCTGTTTGTAGGTTCACCAACTTTTGACTGGTTAGGTGCAGGCTCATACGACTGGTATGGCAGCACAACATTTGGAAAACCCAATTCTTCACTTCAGTATCACTGTCACTCTCAAAAAACTTTGCCATTGCTGAGTTTTATGTCGTATGAATACTACAAGTAATTAAGTCAAGTGGCAATGTCCAACTTTTACTGAGAGAAAATTACACGTCCAGCAAAAACGCGTTGCGTTACGCAGCGGGTTGCTAGCGGGAAAATGCAATGCTTCAACGTGAAGTAACGCGCATGCCGCATAGTAGATGTTCTGACATGACGTCAGTGCCCTGACTCAGCAAATGGCGGATTGTCGAACTTTGTCTGCTTCCCACAGCTTAACCGCGTAACCAATGTCGATAAAAATTAGTGATTTAGAATCCGAACGAAAAGTTCTGTCGATGCGAGCAAAAATATCAAACAAAAAAATTCATGTCAGCTGACCTTTAAGCAACCGCAGCGTAAAATGGAAAAAGTTTAAAAACCATGCTCTTAAGATGTCCTATATTCCCGCCGGCTTGGGCATGCCATAGTGCAAGCACGCCGAAAGTGCGCCAGGAAGGAGCATGTGGCACTAACAAAGGTTTAGTGGTCTCCTTGCAAAGTATATACACAAGCTGTGACTATGGTTCGATATACAGAGTAGCAGCAAACTGAGCCCGTGTGAAATGCCTCGACGGCCATTTCAGTTGGAGTGCATTTTTGCGACACAGTGATGTTGCTTTTAGATGAAGGCGACTTCTACCCAATAGCGACGCCACAAGTGAAATTGACTGCGATTTTAATTCAGTTTATTGTTTTGCAGTGACAGTGATTCTTGTTCCGGCAAATATTATTTGAATCGTTTTTGTGGTAATGACGCGTAATCAATCATAACCCTGCAGAGCATAAAGAAACGAAATCTAAAGAGCATGCGCGACACGCATCAATCCAACCCCGAGCGCCAATACATGGGTTGAGCGGGATAAGTGACATTTGCAGAGCAGCGCAACAAGCAAACGCGTATTCTTTTGAGCTAACCAAGTGGAGAAGCAATGCTGCGCTCACGACGCAGTAACAAATATATGTACGTTTTTGCCGAAATACATCAACTACAACTCGAGGATATTAAATCGTATAAACACATCATCGCGCAACTAACACGTTTGTTCCCAAACCTGTTTTTTTCGGTCATTGACCGAAATGTTTTTGAAATGACCGATAAAAATAAAGCAATTTCGGTCAGAATGCCTGAAAATATAGGCTGGTGAACACTCTTGCGGCGAGTTTTAATACAACTGTGAGACAAATGACCGAAATGTCTCTGCGAAAAAAAAAATAGTCCTCAACTAGTGATTAATAATGCAATACTGTCCAACAGCAGAACTTCCTCACGGACTTCAAGTGCCTCCTGTTAAATAAAACAATTATTTTCTGACCTGGAGTTTCTTGCATTACGTTGAGTCCTTCAATCGCTGCTCTGGCAAGAAGGGGAGGGAGAGAGGCGGAGAAAACATATCCGGACCCGGTAATTCGCTGGTGGTTGACCACGAACGTTCGACCACAGTTGAAACCCCCAATTGAACCAAGTGAATATTCCAAGCTGCTGCTAATAAGATCAATCTTGTCGACCTACAAAGACATATAGACGGTACGTTATATAACAAATTTAATATAAGCGGGAATCGCTTCAAGCACATGGTATCAATTTTCCAGGTAAACTTCGCAGCACGCTCTGGGCAACTTTGTCTTACGCAGCAATTGAATTTCTAAGGGAGAGAGCTGTTGCGTCCTGTGCTAGTAGGAAATAAACGAGCGTAGACTGCTTCAACAAAAACTGAAAGACGCAACGAAAATATAACAGAGGATTTCAATTCGCTCAGACGTATAAAATCGTACTTATTGGTTCTTTGTCGGATCTAATAGTTTTTGATTATTTGCAAATGAACTGAGTCGTGCACTGACAGACACTACCTTACAGAGCGGAAATGCGTTCACGCAGAAGTCAACGAAGATCACGTTTTAAGTGGAATGTCACATCTCATCACTGCCCGCTGCTTCATAAACAGGCACGAATACTTACAAGAGTTGAAACACCCTTTAGATACATATTTTAGATAGCTTTGCTAAGGTTAAACTGACTAAATTCCAGTTTTGAACTGCATTTGAATTTTTAATAACTCAGGTGAAACAACAAGGAAATCGTAAGACAGTAAAAAGTAGGAATAGTGTATCGTAATAAATTATACAAATTTTGAAGAAACTGGGTTCTAAAAACTTTACTTTTGGTAACATTTCGTTTTACAGTCAATTGCTGCTTAAGTTACTGTGAAAAAACTGTTGTAGATACCGGAATATTGAAGTGTTCCGTCACTCCTTTTCCATGTTCTCCAAGCACGCCGAATGACAATGATTCCTCCAAAAACAGGCGCACTTTGTATTTATACTTAAGTTCGACTAATCTGGGCAGGTCACATACTTGGCCGGTGTTCATGTAGATACCTTCAGCGACGACGAACTTTCTAGTGACTTTTGCTTTCTTCGGATCCTGACAACGATAAAACATCTCACACAATTAATCACTGCGCTGGAGCAGTGCAGATGAATTCCGCACAAACTTGCCAGGGTGCTGGGCATGTGTTTGTCGCATCAAACGGTTCTGAGAATCACTTTGAAGAAGGACAAAAATTCTTGCAGGCAAAGTTAAACGAAAGTGTTGATTCACAGGAAAAATAGTGGACAACCTTTTCGCACAACAGATTGGTTTGATTTAGATGAGGATTTTAAAGGGACCGATTATTGCGCTGGGGAAAACTACATCTCTTTGGTAGCACAGCAATCGATCCGTTATAAAAGTTATGACGAGAAGATATCCTAAGGCCAACAGTCATCGACCAAAGAGACAAACAAGTCTTTTTCCATCTCTTCGTTCCTTTACCTGGAATATTATCGTGGGTCTGGCAGACCCGGGTCACATGAGATCATTCACGTGAAACTAATAAAGCGAGCGTCGGCGCGCTTTCAACTCTTCAGTAGCCTCTTTTTTGTATTACTTCGTAAATAGGTGGGCTTGCGGTCATCCACACTCTTTTCGATTTAGCGCAGAGAGTGAGTTCGGGTCTGGCAGACCCGACATTAGTATTAGTGTGAAGCGGCATGGGTCAGCTAAACCCACGTTATGGTTAAAGGGAGAAACGTTCCAGGTGGCTGTAAAAAAAGCTGAAACTCACTCAGCGCATGTTTCTACGGTCTTGTTACCTGTAAACGAAAGGAGACGTTCTTCACGCCCATAATTTTATTTTTATGAGTAATGCAGTTTAGGCATATATGACACCTTCGCTATATTTAGCCTACTTACTTTTCGTCAAACATCGTATGATATTTGTGTAAAGTAACTTTGTTAGTGCTCAAACTGCTCAGTGAGATTTATATTTTCAGTGTAGTTTTTGTGATAAGCTTCAGTTGAAGGAAAGTATATATTTTTTTGAAAACTGGGTCTGGCAGACCCGACGTTAGTATTAACGTGACAAAAATCGAACGATAGTAATCCAGGGGTAAATTACGATCTAAAATGCGCAGCCACATCGTTGCGGATAATTAGCAATGCAGCCTGGAAAAGCTAATTTTTTGTTATATTCACGAAATAAGCAGAAAATTACAACCAAGGTATTTTTTCGATCTACCGTTGCGGACGCAACGAACTATAAAAAAAGTCTGTAGTTGTGTTAAAACGTAACGTCTAATCTACTTTCACAAACTGTGGAGTCGACGAGGCCACAGAAGCTGGAGGGAATGCTATGACAGGGGGTAGCGTCGCAGTAAACTTCCATACTTCGATCGATCAACGTATTTCTTCACTTGAACGTCAAAGCGATTACGTACATTATATAGTGGAGAAACTTAATGATTACGTTATTTTTTCCGCCATTTGCGCAGACCCTGACGTAAGTGCGCTGCTAAGCGGTTGAAAAATCGATGCCTTTTGAATACAGTTCTTAAGCAGAAACTCCACAATAGCTCGCTTGAGCTGCGACATACACTGCCAGGAATGGACTATGTTGTATTCTGCTACGTTCCCATGGAAACCAAAAGCAACGGGTAACAATGATGATTGTTGCGCAACGGAAGGCTAAGCAACCTTACCTGCTCTGATAGCGAAGCAGGTACCAATCGGAAATTGAATCATAAAACTGTGGCTCTTAACCTTTCTAACCCCGGGGTGTCCAGGGGTGTAGTGCTAAAAAAGAAGTGTGGGAACGCACCCAACAAATAGCCATTTTCAACAACGCTTCAAACAAGTATTCACTTTTATTGCACTACAAATGAAAACATGGAAGTGTGGGAACACCGTTTCCACTACACTATACCCCTTCCGGTGACCCCTATTCCTAAAGATATTGGTTTGGGACCCCTCGTCTGCGATTACGTCATTAATCAAAGTGGTGGTCGTTGTTGTGAACCTGTTTTTTTCGGTCACAGACCGAAACGGTTTTGAAATGACCGAAAAAATGGTGTCATTTCGGTCAGAATGTTTGAAAATACAGGCTAAAAACACTTTTATGGCGAGTTTTAGTACAGCTGTGAGACAAATGACCGAAATGTTTCAGTGACCAAAATATCTCAGCTGAAAATGCCCGAAATGTTTCAGCGAAAAAAAACAACAGTTGTAAACACTTTGCCAATCCTTTGACCGCTGAATTTTTCACTGGGGAACCCGTTAAGAACTACGTTTCAAAACTAATGATGACTTAACTGACAACTTTACTGCTGACAACAAACGAACAACAGAAGACATTTTAGAATAAAAAAGGCATTAGGACTGTGAACAACCTTTACAGCGAAATGGGCTTCGCAACTCCATTAACCGGTTAAAGCATACCACACTCCAAGCTAACTAAGAAATTCAAATGTATTTCGTATCACCAGGCAAATTCCGTAACTGTAATTTTAAGCACTGGCACAGTTACCAGCTTATCAGTTTCCTCCTGAAGTGAAAGCTTTTCCTCCAAATCCTGCATATCGTTGTGGCGAAAGTAAATCACTTTGCTGCGTGAGGCTTGCAGTCCTTTCTGAATGGCAAAGCAAATGGCTTCATCCCTGAAAACCAAAGCAAGAGTTGCTCATCAGGTTGTGCCACAATTTCGCAAGCTTGTGCACAATCAGTAGCAAGTGGAAATAAGAGACCGCCTGAAACAGTTGAGCTGCAACCACAAACTTCAGCCTGTAACTAAGAAAATAATACGCCAGTGGTTCTCAACCTTTCATGGTTTGTGACCCCCTGCCAAAGACTCTCAACACTTGTGGCCCCCTGCTCATCAATAAAAATACCTAGCTTTGTTTTGGGTTTCGCAATATCACGGTAGAGCTGTGTGTCTGCTCGTGGCCCCCAGAGAACCGCTCCGTGGCCTAAGAACCCCGGTTAAGGGGGTCTTGTTATTCCAAACGAAGAAAAGATTATGGATTTTTTTCCTGACCTTTCAAAGATGGGAATTCGGTAAATACGTTAATATGTGGAACTTACCCAGATTCAACCACAGATCTACGACTATCACTCGAATGTTGTGTTTTTGCAGTTGATGGAACTCATAGCACCATCAACAACGAAAAAGCAAGAAATTTACCACGGTTTCACGGGACAAACAGAGAACATATCGTAAATTGCTGTGCAGCTACCTGATGGAAACGGATTATTTCCAGCTATAAACCTTATTAAATCTACTGGACAAACTGTAAAACCTCATTAGATCTACTGTTACTATATGGGGGTCGCAAAATGTATAACACATGGATCCATCAACTGAGAGCGGACACAATCAAATTGGGCAGGCCTCTGTATCAACCTACATACGCAGTCATGCAGAAACCACATTGCCACAGGCTTCTTACGCAAAAATTATGTCTCCTCTCTTGGAATACGCCGGGATCGCACTGGCTATCGTAGAAAAACCGTAAGAGTAAATGATTGCTTCGTCGACACCCATGTAATCTGCTAGACGCTTCTCAAGTTCAAGATGAACATCTGCGAGATGACGACAGAGTGAACAACGGGGCTTAATGATGATTGTCCACTCCTGAGTAACAATACATATACGTGGCGCGAACAAGCAATAATAGAGCGATCATGGCATGTGAACTCTATTGTTCCTTTGCTGCCACAGTGCGAAGCTTTGCGCATATGCCCCTCCGGATTTCCGATTGCAACAAAATGGTGCTGTGACCAGGATGTGAAGGTCGTGCCGAGTTCAGCTTTCACACAAAGAACGTGCGATCGGTGCGGTTCGTTGTAAAAAGGAG